>Ga0315907_10002829_pt1 | contig 21285 bp, 19 predicted proteins | sample LakEriMetagenome_3_FD_203525 | JGI IMG/M metagenome (GOLD analysis project Ga0315907, IMG submission 203525) | Freshwater fungal communities from buoy surface, Lake Erie, Ohio, United States - Buoy 12 MA123 | ecosystem: Environmental > Aquatic > Freshwater > Lake > Lake biofilm | place: USA...
ACGGCACAGGTGCCTTCACGGTGCTCGATCAAATGTCAGAAATACTGGCGCGCTACGCACAAGCCAGCGTGCGCCGCGCCAAAGAAGTGCAGGGCGTACTCAATGCTGTCATGGCCTACCTTGGCCGCACAACCTACGCATTGGCCGATGCTTCGGTGGCCTCAATCCGCTGGGTGTTTGGGTTGCTGCACCAGTCGGTCAGCGCCATGGCCAAGCAGGCCATTCAATTGGTGGGGCGTTGATACTTACAAACCAACTCAGTCAAGCGATCTTAAAAAATCAGATGCAAGCCTTACAGCCTGTTCGTATGTAACGTTATATTCAAGGTGGTCAATTGCGTCAAACTGTGCTTCCAGAACAAATCTTCGCTGGTCAATTTGTTGTAGAAATTCGCTCCTATAGCGAGTCAGATACTGCGCAGCGCTACTTAAAGAAGTTTGTTCTTTTTCAATCACCATCGCCAAATCGAAAAGATCTCGGGCTGTAGCCCGGTTTCCGCGATGGAAAAGTTTTTTGGCAACAATCTCTGCAGCAGTTTCAACGTTAACGCTGTGGTCAAACAGGTTCCACTTTTCATAAGGGTTGTTTGTAAGGTTGGTCGATGCGACGAAGTCAATTTCACCCTCGGGGCGAAGAAGTTTGACATAACCCGGTCCCTCAACGTAATCGGTGCTAATCGATTCTGCGAGATCGCTTAATCGCGGGGTGACAAAGCCAAGGTATTGGGGATCGGCCACAAAAATATCAATATCTTTGCTTAGGCGATGCTTATATCTCAGCATCAGTACCGTGCCTCCCCCAAAAGTCCAAACTGGGTTGGTTACGCCGCCCGTCTTTTGTATTTCATCAATCAACGCAAGTGCGTGTTGCAGTAAAACCTGCCAGGGTCCTGCTGGCAGGTTTTCAGGCATATAGGTGCTCTTCTTCAAAACCAAACCCCTCGGTTCGATTTCAGCTGCTCTGCCCACTTGGTCATGTTTTTCCAGAGTGACTTGGGGGCTAGTTTGTAATCGTCAGCGATTTCTTCGATCGCGCTCACAATCAGTGGCAAGGGTGCCTCATCCAGTAAAGTTGCAACATGCGGCAGCATATTCGTTGGTAGTTCACCTGCAACTAAGGCTTGCGCAAGCGCAGATGAATCAAGGGTATTTTTGTAACTCACACTTGCTGTTTGACTCACCAATTTCAGGGCATTTCGCTTACGCCGGGTGTGGCCGGTTTCAAGTGTTATTCCCAATAAATCAAGTAAGCCAATTAATTTAACGGCACCCAACTCTTGAATTGTTCCTGATTCGAGTTGGTTAATTGTGGCGCGAGACAACCCACTCAGCCTTGCAAGCCTGCCTTGAGACAATCCAATTTCCTGTCGGCGTTGTTGGACAAGTAAGCCAATATGATTGAGGTTCATATATGCAGTATACAACCATGCCTTTTAATAACTGTCAAATATATTTGACAGTATTTTTCGGCGTGCGCAGGGCAATAGAAATTGGATTAGCTCCATCACATGTCAGCGAGTTTCTTGAATGTTTTTGCATGCGTTCTTAGTACTAGCTTGGTTTCGCTAAGAACAACCTGCTTACCCAATTCATTGCGAAGGTCCAGCGTTTTTGTTGCCCGTATTTTGGGGCGTTCAACTGGTGTTACACCGTATTTGGCTATTTTTGTATTCATAGCTATCGTCCGAAAAATAACAACTTAGTGTACCGGCAAACCCTTGTGTAGTCTCAATAAAGCAAGCGGTGGCTAAAGTTTGCATCGCCCCATCAAGTGACCCACCCTGTGTGTATTTTTGCAATCCGCAGTGCCGGTGTTACCGTGTGGAGTTAATCAACTTGGTAACGCTTTCATCATGATTCGCGCCTTGCTTGCCTTGGTATTGCTGCTGCCCCTTGCTCCTAATTCATCGGAGGCTTTTGTGTTCAAAAAAATTGTGTACTGCTCGCCCATTGAGGGTTTTATTCACTGGAAGGGGAAGCCGTTGGCCAATGTGGTTGCCACCCGGGAACTGCAAAGCGGTGGTTTTGAAGGCGGAAAGTACAGCGACACTGCCACCACGGGTAGTGACGGGCGTTTTCAGTTCGGGGTGGTTCAAGAACGCAGGTTGTTCAGACCCGATTTGTTGTCGGCGAATCCAAATGTTCGACAACTATTGGCATTGAACTACGAAGGAGAGCGTTACGTTATTTGGGGCTTCCAAAAACAGGACTTCTTGTTGGGGAGTGAGTCTACTGACGGGAACTTGATAATAGATTGCGATTTGTCCCGCTTCGAAGAAGATTCTGTGGGACGTTTTGTTCGATGTAAACACAACGGTATTCAACAACCATGATCAATTTAAATCCGAGCCAAGTTTTCTCTCTATGCAAGCATGCGTACGATGTGCAACAGGGCACCAATAAAGCAACGCTAGAAACTTTACGAATGGCTCTTCCGTTTGTAGATATTGGCTCCGTGAAGTTAATCACCGCCACATCCGGCCTGTTCACCCCTGTGTCGAGCGGCTTTGGTTTCATGGCCCAACTCAATGGTGGCCGTTCGAAAGAAATTGTAATTGCCACCCGTGGCACCGCCAGTATGGCCGACGCAGGCACCGATATTAATGCGGCACTTACCCACGGCCCCACGGGCCACAGCATTCACAAAGGGTTTGGCACCACTTTCAAAAGTTATGTGCAGCAGCTTAACGAATTCATCAAGCAGCAAAACCTCGGTTTCAAACCCACCGCAGTGCACTGCATGGGCCATAGCCTGGGTGGCGCGCTGGCCAACCTCAATACAGCAGCCTGTTCTGAACTGGGCTTGAACGCCTACCTGTACACCGTGGCAGCCCCACGCGTGGGGCTAGTACCCTATGCCGAGCACCTGACTAAAAAACTGAATGCAGCGCATGTGTACCGCGTGGCCAACGAAGCGGACATTGTTACCATGGTGCCTTGCTACCCCTATGTGCACGCGCCCTATGTGCATGGCACTTACCTTCTGGAAGGCGGCATGCTGAAAATAAACCCCATGCAACACATGCTGGCCAATGGTTACAGCAGCATGGCCAACAGCAGCTGGTTACAAATGCAAAGCCTTACACAGGCCAAGCAACAACAACTGGAAAATTCCCTGTACCTGGGGCAAAGCCCTGAAGCAGACTACATCGACAAACTGGCCAAAATGCCCGGTGCCATGTTCAGCGGGCGCCTGCTTAAATTGATCAACAAAGCCATTCATGAAATGCTCGCCAGCCTGGGCGCACAAAGCCTGCTCAGTGTAAGCCAGTACGGCACAGGTGCCTTCACGGTGCTCGATCAAATGTCAGAAATACTGGCGCGCTACGCACAAGCCAGCGTGCGCCGCGCCAAAGAAGTGCAGGGCGTACTCAATGCTGTCATGGCCTACCTTGGCCGCACAACGTACGCATTGGCCGATGCTTCGGTGGCTTCAATCCGCTGGGTGTTTGGGTTGCTGCACCAGTCGGTCAGCGCCATGGCCAAGCAAGCCATTCAGCTGGTGGGGCGTTGAGGCTTTAATTGATCTTGATGGTTGTTTATCTAGCCAGTTTGTTTGCGGCTGTCAGCAACCCTTCAAGAACGCTGTCTGCAACATACGTTGGAAATTTCGCTGGCAAAATTGCACGTACTGCGCGCACAACCTCGGGTGTCTTCTCTACAAGGCTGTCCAGTACCGCCTCAACTCCTAGCCCGTCAGGTGTTACCACGCCGTGCTCTGTTCCCACTGCCACCCAATGCCTGCGCACAATTTCTTGCATTCCCCAATGCGGGTTTTGGGAACGAACTGCCATGGCCATTCTCGCTTTGAACGGTGATAACTGGTGTGCACCTTTCCCCATCACCGGGTAGGCAGACAACACATCGTACAAGGGGGTAAGCTCGTATGTTCCTCCTCGCCGCAAGAAAATACTAAAATTTTTTGCATGCCCATCAGTTGCTCGAAGCATCCAGAAAAGAACTTGAGCCTGAAAAAACAAGCGCCTGTCACGATCAGGATTTCGAGAAGTAGCCAGCAAATTCATGATGCTGCGAATGCCCGGGCCTCCATCCCATTCATATTTCAAATGCGGCGGCGTTCCTGTGGCCTGGCACATGTCCTCTTGCGGCAAACGTATTAGCCAGCGCTCGCCCGTTTCATTGCCGCTCCACAAACGGTCGAAGCGTTCCACGGCAAGTACTTTCATTTCTTCAAACTGAAGAATTTGTGTGGGTGCCACCGGTAAGCCGAATTGATTCAAAATCTTGGAACACAACCATTCGTTTTCAACTGAATCGCGCATGTCAACTTTAAGATTGCCTACCAAACCCAGTGGAAGTTTGAGTATGTGCGTTGTCGGCGTTGCTCCTTGCGGTAAGCACCATTGCCCATCAAACCACAGTAGCGCAGTCTTCTCTTGCGCACCCGCAATCGATATCCGAAAGTCAGTCTCCTCCTTACCCAAATTAACATCTGGGTTTGGTGACAAAGTTTGGCGAAGCAAATGTGCAATATCCGCCTCTTGTAGCGGCGTACAATTTATCTTCCGAAGATCGTCGGGCGGGTTTGCGTCGGGAAGTATTTGAAGCGCACCTACGCAATCTCGTCCTATTTCTGCCAGCATGGGAAATGCTTGTGTAGAACCTAGTTGAAACTTGCGCGCTACCCGTTCTCGAATATCTTTGCTATCCGGCAGCAGGTTTTCAAAAAAAGTGCGTACAGCATCGCTTTGATTTGGTGGGTTACCGGGTTTAAATGGTAGCGAAAGGGACAGTGGTCGCCCTTGCGCGGAATTCACCCAGCTATTGTCATATTGCAAGGTATCTGCATTGTGGGGGCGTATACTCCAAGTGCCCACCAATTCCCCGTTCATCCACAAATAAAGGGTTTGTTTGTGCGTTCGTCGCCCCATGCTCTACCAATCCTGGTCGCTTGGTGGTTTTAAGGCAGTTAAGTTATCGCTGTGGCGCATTACAAGTTCTACGCCAAGAATACTTAAAAGTGCCAGCAATCGGTCAGCGCTCACTTTCTGCGCGTTTCGTTCCAATGCAGACAGGGTTTGTTGTGTAATGCCCAAGCGAACTGCGACGTCGGCCTGTGTCATGCCTGCTTGCCTTCGAAAGGATTGAAGCATTGCGCCTAGTTGTTCTGCAGTTCGTAATGGAAATTCATTCATACAAATCCTGATTTGTATTGTTGTTTTACAAATTGTATTGAGTAAATGGTAAATACGCAACTCACTATGTAATTTAACCATGCACGTAATGTAAGTTACGGCTTGCTTTTTTCACTAAAATGCGCATAAAAAAGTAATAAATAGCATTTTAATGCGCATAAAAGTGTTATATTGTTCGTCTCGTTCGCCAATTTACCCGCCATGCAGCGTCTACTGCTTCAACATTTACTGGCCTGGAAGCAAAAGCCCCAGCGCAAACCGTTGCTAATCGACGGTGCGCGCCAAACAGGAAAAACATACCTGCTCCAAACGCTACTGGGCGGTACTTTCCCGCGCGTTCTTCGTGTCGATTTTCTCGAGTCCCCTTCAATTGCCGACGCCTTTGCAGGTTCGCTAAAGCCCGAAGTAATCATTTCCAATCTCGAGCTTCTTACCGGGCAGATTTTCAACCCCGTAACCGACCTTCTCATACTTGATGAAATTGGCGAGTGCCCCCGCGCAGTAACAGCGCTAAAGTTTTTTGCCGAACAGTCGCCACACATGTATGTCGCTGCCAGCGGTTCAAATATTGGCCTGCTCAACGCTTTCCCCGTGGGCAAGGTAGAACAGCACAATTTGCGGCCACTCACTTTTCACGAGTTTTTACTGGCCAGCAACCAGGCCGCACTGGTTAAAGCCTATGAAGACCGAACCAACACTGCCGCAGCGCACACCATGCTGTTTGAAAAACTGACTGACTACTATTTCACTGGTGGCATGCCCGAGGCGGTGAATACCTGGTTCAGCCTGGCGACAGCAAGCATCGTTGAACGCAGCGCCGCGGTTTCTAAAATTCATCAAGACCTTATTCAGGGTTATTTGCGCGACTTTGGCAAATACGCGGGCAAGGCCGATTCAACCCTGATTGAAAGTGTGTTTCGGAATATTCCTTCCCAGCTTTCAATCGTGCTTGATGATTCAGTGAAACGTTTCAAGTTCAAAGGTGTCGTCGAGCGTAAATCCCGCTACAGCGAATTTGACAGCGCAATTACCTGGCTGGAAAAGTGCAGGTTGGTGCTGAAGAATTATCCAATTGAGGGCATGCCCCGCAGCCCTTTGGCCGCGTATCAAAAAGAAAACTACTTCAAATTGTTCTTGTTCGACATTGGCCTGCTGAACAACATGCTCGGCATGTCTTACAAAGAAATCAAGCAGCAGGGTTTTGAATACAAGGGTTACCTGGCAGAAAACTTTGTGCAGCAAGAACTCGCAGCGCAGGGCATTGAACCCAGCCATTCATGGTTCGATGCACGTGCCGAAATCGAATTTATTGTTTCTGACACCGCAGGAAATATTATTCCGATCGAGGTAAAAAGCGGCAAACGCACACGGGCGAAATCGCTTCAGTCGTACATTACAAAATGCCAGCCGCAAAAAACTTTCAAGCTAAGCGCAACCCAGGGTTCATCGCCAGCAGAGCAAAAGCACATTGTGTTGCCGCTTTACTATGCAGGCCATTTGGCCGGTTTGTTGCAATAGTTTGTGCAGCTTGAATCCATAATTTACGGCTTTTGATTCCAAAATTCACGTCTTTTAATTCCGAAATTTACGTTGATCAATTCCGAAATTTACGATATTGTTCACGCATGAACATTCCTGCAATTTACCTTCGCAACATCAAGCCTCGTGTCGACGAAGCCATGCTCGATACACCAGTCGTTCTGGTGTCTGGTCCACGTCAGGCCGGAAAAACCACGCTTGTCAAACAAATTGCACAGAAGCAGAGCATTCGTTACTTAACACTTGATGATGAATCAACTTTATTGTCCGCGCGGCAAGACCCCGTTGGTTTAATTCGAAGTCTTGATAAAGCAGTTATTGATGAAGTTCAGCGTGCACCACAGTTGCTGCTGGCTATCAAAAAAAGTGTTGATGAAGATCGGCGTCCAGGTCGGTTTTTGCTCACGGGTTCAGCAAACCTAATGATGTTACCCACCGTGGCCGATTCCCTTGCTGGCCGAATGGAAACACTCACCTTGTTACCGCTGTCTCAGAGTGAACTTGAACAAATACCCGGTAACTGGATCGATTCCATATTCGAAGGGCAAATACCAAAGCCCGGCACAGCGGCTTTGGGGCAGGCGCTTATCGACCGCGTACTGCGGGGAGGCTACCCGGAGGCGATGTTCCGTGATAACCCAAAAAGAAGAACGGCTTGGGCCAACCAATACATCAACGCACTTATTCAGCGCGACGTGCAAGACATTGCAGGCATCGAAAAACTCTCGCAATTGCCACGTTTTTTGAATGCCTTGGCCAATACCGCAGGCCAAATGTGCAACTACACACAGTTCGGCGGCCAAGTTGGCCTGGACAGCAAAACTGCCGCCCGCTACGTTGGGGTATTTGAGCAAATGTACCTGCTTAAGCGCATCGATGTGTGGGCCAGAAACCGCTTAAACCGAATCGTTAAAACACCCAAACTGCAATTTATCGATTCTGGCCTGTTGGCGGCACTGCTGAATTTGGGCTTGCCGGAAGTGCAGCAGAATCGAACCCGTTTTGGAAATTTGCTTGAAACATTTGTTTATTCCGAACTGCTCAAGTGCGCTACCCAAACACAGACAAACTACAACTTGTTGTACTACCGCGATGCTGACCAGTTCGAAGTGGACCTGGTGCTTGAAAACCCAAGTGGTCAAATTGTGGGCATTGAGGTTAAAGCCGCTGCTTCCGTGCAAGAAGGTGACCTGCGTGGTCTTAAGAAACTGGCTAATTTGGCGGGACCCGATTTCAAGATGGGGGTGGTACTGTACGACGGCACCGAAACCTTGCCCTTGGGCCCCGCATTTTGGGCCGTACCGCTTAGCAGCCTTTGGGGGGCCGCGCCCTAATTAATTCTACTCAACCACCCAGTCTTCAACCACTAGCCCCTTCACTCTCAAAAACTCCTTGGTATTGTGGGTTACCAGCGTGGCATTTTCGGCCAGTGCATGGCAGGCAATCCACAGGTCATTTGCGCCTATGGGGGTTCCTGCTTCTTTTAATTGCGTAAATTGCTCTGCGTAGTGTTTGCATATCGCAGGGCCTTCCGGGTACATCACGGTAATGTGTTGGGCCAGTTGCTCCAGCCTTCGCAGGGTTTCTGGTTTGCGGTTACTGCGTTCGGCGCCTTTCAACAATTCTGCCCAAGTAATAAAACTCATACCCAGTTTTGCATGGGTGGGTAAAGCATTTACTTTCTGGGCAATAGTGGGTGGCTGGTTTTTGATCAGGTAAATCAGTATGTTGGTGTCCAGCAAATAAATCACAATGCCTCACGATCCTGCATGGGTTGATTGCGCTCTTGTTCTGCTTCCAGTGCTGCAATAAATGTCTTGTCAACTTCACCCAGCGCTTGTAACGCCTGCAATAAAGCCTGCCCTCGCTCGGCGGGTATGGGGTGAATAACGAGGTCACCGTCTTCATTGCGGCTAATTTGAACACGGTCAGTGTTCAAGCGAAATTCGGCAGGAATGCGCACCGCTTGGCTGTTGCCGTTGTTGAATACCCGGGTAGTAGTAACAGGTGAAGCCATTCGCACCTCGAAAGTGTGTACTTTAATGTGTGTACTTTATCAGGTTTAAAGGGCGCGGCAAATGTTTTGTTGAATCCATGCTGGATATTTTTTCTCCGCAGTTCGAGAGGTAGTTCGCCAAGAGCAAGAGCGCCGCTGGCGTGAAGAGCATTCAGAATTTATTGCCGCCTACAGATGCCAACGTACAAAGCCTGCTGGCCCAGCACCTTCAAAGGCTGCGCAAGCAGCAAAAGTTGTCGCGCCAGGCGCTTGAAAAAATAAGCACCGTACCTGAGCCCACCATTAAAAAGTTTGAAACCACCGGGCAAATTTCGCTTCGGCAGTTCTTGCTGCTTTGGAATGCCTCGACAACATTGATCGCCTGGCCGCATTGGCAAATCACAGGTACAACGCGCAGCCCCAGCCAACAACCATAGAACAGGTGCTGGCCGGCAAGTTACCGTGGGCACCTTGGCACAGCGCTGCCTTTGCTGGTTACGGTAAAACCCCGCCGCTGAAAGCCTTGCAAACCCTTGCTTTGATTGCAAAAGAACTGGAATCCACACGCAAAGCGAACAAAGGGTTGTTCGGTTAGGCAAGGTAATCAATTACCCCAAATGTTGTTCTTTCGCCTGCATAAAAAAATAACGTACAATTTAGTACGTTAAATTAATTGGGGTTCTTGTGAGCAATTGGCAATTCTATGGAAGGCGCACCACGCTTAAGCAATTGCGGGATCGCATCAGCGGATCCGAATGGTTTTTTTGTCGAATTCAAGGCAGGCGGCGCATTGGAAAAACCACTTTGCTGCGGGAATTGTCGCGCGGAAACCCGAAGCTGGCTGATCGGCTTTTTTACATTCAGGTTCCGAATTCCAGCCAGAACGATGTCGCAAGCCATTTCAGTTCAGCCCTGCGCGACTTTCCGTCGAACGTTGCTCAAGAACTCGCGCCCAAGGTAACCGACTTTGCGTCCATCGCAAAAGCAATCGCCGCTTTGAACCGCGCGGGTATCATCGTGGTTCTGGATGAGTTTCAGTATTTCACCTCGCCACAGTTGTCGCCTTTCAACTCATTTCTTCAGGCTCAAGTCGATATACTGCGCGACACCGCGGGTGGTGGCCTGTTTGTACTCGGTTCTTTGCAAGCCGAGATGAGTGCGCTGCTCGATGACAAAGCCGCGCCCCTGTATGGTCGGCTAACTCACTCTTTTCAACTTGATCATTGGGACTTCGAAGACCTGCTGGACGTGTACCAACACCATGGCATTCACGACCCCTACAACTGGCTTTTGCTGTGGACCTACTTTGAAGGCGTTCCCAAGTACTATCGGGACGCGCACAGCCAAGGCTTGTTTAGTGTGCCCAGCGCCGATATGCGCAATGAACTTGTTACACGGCTTTTTTTGACTGAAGGCAGCCCCCTCTCCGAAGAGGCTGACATTGCATTTCTTCGGGAACTGCGAGGTCAGCTTTTGTCCATTCTGAACTTTGTTGCCGAGCACCCGGGCCAGGGCCACAATGAACTGATTGCAAACCTTACCTTGCCCACTGAAGCCGCCCACTCACTGGGAGCACAGCTAAAAAAACTGGTGGAAAGTTACCGGATGATCGACCGGCAGCTACCGGTATTCTCAACTGGTCAAAGTCGCAAAGCACGCTACTATGTTGCAGACAATTTCCTGCAAGCCTGGGTTGCCGTCATCAGGCAAGCTCGTGATTCCGCGAAAATGCAGCCCCTTCAACTTGTACTGGAAAAAGCAAAACCGCGCAGCGAAACACTTGAGGGAATTGCTTTTGAAAAGCTGATCAAGCACCTACACGTAGAATGTTCACAAAAAGGAGTGGGCAACTTTTCCCTCACATCAATTGAACTGGGTTTTTGGAACCGCGCACGTAGCGCCGACCGGTTGATAGAAATCGATGTCGTGGCACTGAATGCCGATGAAAAACGTGTTCGGTTTGGTTCTTGCAAGCGCAATGCTGTTGCACATAACAACAGTTCGCTGGCTGTTTTTGAACGCCACATTGCTGCCTTCATGGCAACCAGTGAAGGGCGGCAGCTTCAAGGCTGGGAAGTAGAAAAAGTGCTTTTTTCTCCCCGGTTCTCGGTTCAACAGGTACAAGATTTCAGTAAAGCGGGTTACAACTGCCTGGATTTACCCGCCTATGCCCGGTTTCTGGGCCTCCCCCCAAAAATGGGCTGAATCCAAAACAGCCCCACAGATGTAGCATTCCCTGCACATACAGCATGCAAGTAATAAACCTGACATGCTGCAAATGCACAATAAATCGTTTAGTATCGTTAACCGGCGGGCGCTGTAAAAGTTCCGTTGTTTATATATTATTTACATTCGCACCAATTCACTGAGCCTATAACCCTATGCTAACCACCGAGGTCACTCAGGTTTTTTGGCCCGCCATCGTCACCGGGCTTGTTTGTTCCTTATTGGCAAGCCTGCTTATAGTGGCCACCAAGCGCTGGCACGGCGGGTTTAGCATGGACCAAACCACCGGCGTACAAAAATTCCACACCGTGCCCACGCCCCGCATTGGTGGCATTGCCTTGCTGGCTGGCTTCGTGGGCGTGTGGTTGGCCTTGCCTGGCAGTGTTGAAAACGGCATTCAAAATGCGGCTGCAAACAGCACCCAATCACTGCTTTCCCTGTTGTTGCTAGGTGCGCTGCCCGCATTTGTTGCGGGTTTGGTTGAAGACGTCACCAAAAAAGTATCTGTAAAAACCCGCCTGCTGGCCACCGCAGCCAGCGGCCTGCTGGCCGCCTTGCTTACCGGGTATTGGATTCATTACGTCAACGTACCCGGGCTAGACCTTCTCTTGGCGCTGGCACCAATTGGTATTTTGTTCACCGCCTTTGCGGTGGCAGGCATTGCCAACAGCGTGAATATTATCGATGGCTTCAATGGCCTGGCCAGCGGTGTTGTGGTGCTAATGCTGCTAACACTGGCCTACATTGCCTTTCGTGCCGGCGACACCGCCATACTGAACCTGGCCTTAATTGGTGCAGCCGTGGTGCTGGGCTTCATGTTGGTCAATTATCCCAAAGGCCATTTGTTTTTAGGCGATGCTGGCGCATACACTTTGGGTTACTTTGTGGCCATGCTGGCTGTGGCCTTGGTGGTGCGCAACCCCAGCGAAGTATCGCCCTGGGCCATGTTGCTGGTGTGCGGCTATCCCTTCATTGAAACCATGTTCAGCATTTACCGCAGGCTTAGCCGCAAGCGCATACACAGCCCCGGCAGCCCCGATGCAAGCCACCTGCACAGCCTTATTTACCGCCGAATGGTAAGCCGCAAGTTATTAAGTGGCGCACCCGCATGGAAACGCAACGCCTACACCTCGCCGTTTTTGTGGGTGTATTCATTCATACCCATGCTGGGCGCCATGTTCTGGCCCGAAAGCCTGGGCATGGTTATCGCCTGGCTGTTTATCAGCTTCGTGGTGTACCAGCGCATGTACAGGCGCATGTTACGCCTGTCTGTTTATTTCAGAAAACGCGCCGCCGCCGCAATCTAGCCGCAGCGTATTTGTCTACAATCGGGTGGTGCCTTTCGTTTCCCCAGTGTGCCCCCCTTGTACCCTTTACAGGTTTATTGATGTTTAACAAGTTATTGGCGTTTGCCGCTCCGGCAGTATTTTCTGTATTGGTTTCTTCATTGGCTGTGGTTCAACCCGCTGCCGCGCAAACCAGCAACAACCAGCAACCGTTTCCGTTCTCGGCACCACCCAGTGCTGCCGAGCGCAGTGCCATGGGCAGCGGCCAGCAGCAAGGCCAGGGTTTCAACCCCGGCATGGCCAACGGTGGTTTTGGGCAGCAACGCGGCTTTGGCTTCAATAACACTGGCAGCAATACCGGCGAAGAAGAATTAAAAAATGATCCACAAAACAGCCAACAACAAAATCCTGAAATAAAGCTTCCCAAAAAGCCCCTCAGCGGTTTTCAGCAATTTGTATTCGACACCACCGGCCGCATTTTGCCCAATTTTGGCGACAATGCCCTGCAAAAAACCGTGCGCCTGAACAACGCCAACCAGCCAGTATCGGCCGACTATGAAATTGGCGCTGGCGATGAAATACTGGTGCGCGTGTGGGGTGCTGTCGATGTGAATGTAAATGCCCAGGTTGATCGTGATGGCCAACTAACCATTCCATCGGTAGGTACCTTTCCGGTGGCGGGTGTAAAGGCCCGCAACCTTGATGATTTTTTGAAAAGCCAGGTAGGGCAGTACTACAAAAACTTCAGCCTTAGCGCAACACTGGGCAAACTGGGCGGCGTAAATATTTATGTGGCAGGCCAGGCACTGGCCCCCGGCATGCACCTTGTTAACAGCACCAGCACTTTGGCCTCTGTTGTGTTCGGTGTTGCGCAACCCGGCATTAACGGCAGTTTCCGCAGTGTGCAATTGCGCCGCGCTGGCCAAACCGTGGCCACGTTCGACCTGTACGAACTGCTGGCCAAAGGCAGCATGAAAGGCGACCGCAAACTGCAGGCTGGCGATGTGGTGTTCATTGGCCAGGCAGGCAAGCGCGTGGCCCTGAATATAGAGGGCCCAGCCGCTGCAATTTTCGAACTTAAAGAAGGTGAAACCCTGGCCAACGTACTGGCCACTGCGGGCGTAGACACCACCTTGCTGCGGCAAGACACGGTATTAATTGAAGGTTTCAACGCAGCCAACCCGCAAGCGCCCCGTGGCGTAGAGCAAATTAGCTACACCCGCGCACTGCAAGAAGCCACCCTTCGGGACGGCGACATTGTTACCATTTTCCAGGCACGCCGCGCATTTTCCAATGCTGTTACATTAAAAGGTGCAGTGGCTGACCCAGCCCGCTACCCGCACTTCAGCGGCATGACAGTGGCCGATCTTATCCCCAACACCGATGTGCTGCTGCAGCCCGATTACTTCAAGAAAAAAAGCGCACTGGTGGGCTACAACAAAAGCCGCGCCGACCGCGCCATGCAAGACCCCCGCCTGCAAGAAACGCTCACCATTGAAGAACAAATTGAACAACAGCAACGCATGAAGTTGCTAAGCAACCCGCCCGATTTGTTTATTACCGACCCCCGCACCGGCGAGCTAATTGAAAACCCCGCCGCCAAGCAATTTAGCGAACGCAAAGAACAAGCCAAATTGGGCGCCGTGGAAGACACCGTAAAAAACCTGCTGCCCACCTTGAACTGGGACTACGCCGTAATTGAACGCCTTAACCGCACTGAACTAAAACCCGAGGTAGTGCCCTTTAACCTGCGCAAAGCCATGGCCCGCGACCCACAACACAACCTGGTGTTGCAGCCCGGCGATGTGGTTACCATTTTCAGTGCCGATCAAGCCGACATACCCAAGGCCCGCAAAACCGCGCTAATCAAAGTAACAGGCGAAGTGGCCGCACCCGGTTATTACCAGGTTGCACCCGGCGAAACTTTGCGAGACGTACTGGTAAAAGCCGGTGGCCTAACGCAAGATGCTTTTTTGTTTGGTACCGTGCTTGAACGCAAAAGCATTCAAAAGCAGCAAGAACAACAATACAAGCGTGCACTGGAGCAAGCCGAGCGCCTGCTATTGGCCGCCACCAATGCCAATGCCGCCTCAGCCTTGAATGCGGCCGATGCCGCCAGTGTGCAAACCCAGGCCGCCAACCAGCGCCTGTACCTGGAGCGCTTGAAAGAACGCAAGCCCGATGGCCGCGTGGTGCTTGAAGTAGACCCGAAAGCCAATTCAATTGCTGAAATGCCTCCACTGGTGCTGGACGATGGCGATTCAATCACCATACCCACACTGCCCACACAAGTTGGTATTTTTGGTTCGGTGTACACACAAGGTGCTTTTGCTTACCAAAAAGGCCGCACCGTGTTTGATTATCTCGACCTTGCAGGCGGTGCTGCCAAAAGTGCCGACAAAGGCTCCATATTCGTGCTTCGCGCCAACGGCACTGTAGACAGTGCCCAACAAGGCTGGGTGCCCTTCGTTAGCGGCCTGTATGGCCGCAACGCCTTGCCCGGCGACACCATTTACGTACCCGAAGACTTTGAACGTGTTTCCTTCATGAAAGGCTTGCTCGATATTTCGCAAATTTTCTACCAAGTGGGCTTGGGGGCTGCGGCCATCAATGTTCTTCGCGACTAAGCCGGGCCTAGCAACATGAACCAACCTTTAGATAACCCAATTCAAAACAACAGCGCCCAAAACCCGCAAGCCATGGCGTATGAAGACGACGAAATAAGCCTTATCGACCTGGCCACAACCCTGGGCGAAGAAAAAAAGCTGGTATTCGGCCTGCCACTTGTAGCGGGCATTGTGGCCATTGTGGTTAGCCTGTTTTTAACCCCAATATTCACCGCCAAAACCACTTTGTTGCCCCCACAGAACAGTGGCGGTGGTGGCGCAGCCGCTGCTGCACTGGCCAGCCTTGGTGGGCTTGCTGGCCTGGCCGGTATTAGTGCGGGTGCCACCACTGCCGATACGGTTATTGCAATGCTGACAAGCCGCAGCGCGAAAGATCAAATAATTGACCAGTTTAATTTGATGGAATACTACAAAGCAGGAGCTAGGCAGGATTTATATAATTTGCTGGATGGTGTGGTGAGAATAAGCAGTGATAAAAAATCAAATCTTATTACCATTGAAGTAGACGACAAAGATCCCGAGCTGGCCGCCAAAATGGCCAATGCTTATTACGAAGTATTGAAGGGGCTAATGACCCGTGTGGCAGTAACTGAAGCCCAGCAGCGCCGCCAGTTTTTTGAAGACCAGTTTTTAAAATCGAAAGAAGAACTTTCCAATGCCGAAGTAAAGCTGAAAGAAACACAAGAACGCACAGGCCTTGTTGAATTAAAAAGCCAAGCCGAAGCCACCATTGAAGCCGTGGCCCGCTTGCGCGGTGAAATTGCGCAGCGTGAGGTACAGCTTAGTGCCATGCGCACATTTGCCACACCCGAGAATTCAGACTACCGCCGCGTGGTGGCTGAACTGAATGGCCTGCGTGCTGAATTGAAAAAGCTGGACAAAGGCGGAGAGGGTGGCGAGCTTGGCCTGGTTTCAGCCGGTAATTTGCCTGAACAGGGGCTTGAATATGTGCGCGCCCTGCGTGAAGTGAAGTACCAGGAAGCCGTGTTTGAAATTATGGCCAAGCAGTTTGAATTGGCCAAGGTTGATGAAGCGAAAGAAGGTGGCAACGTACAGCAGCTAGACGCAGCCACAGTGCCTGAACGCAAAAGCAAACCCAAGCGTGCAATTATTGTGGTGGCCACTGTGTTGGCAGCAGGCTTTTTGGCGGTGTTGCTGGCGTTTATTCGCAGTGCCATGCGCAATGCTGCAAATAATGCCGAAAACAGGCAGGGTTTGCAGGCTTTAAAACAGGCCTGGCGCTTTAAAAAGTAAATTATTTTTGTTTTGCCCCCACCAAAACAGGTAGGTGGGGTTGTTTTTGGCGCACAAGCAGGCTTTTCGCGGTAGCGCATTCTTGCAAAGTATTGTATTTTCTAAATACGCGCGTTTACTAATCCTAATTAGGGAGATTCTTATGAAAAAATTCTTGGCACTCATTTCCATGGTTGCATTCAGCGGCTTGGCCATTGCTCAATCCGCAACTGGTGTTGAAGCCAGCGGTGGCGCAGCAGGCGGCACTGCTGCTGGCGGCTCCGCTGCTGGTTCAGCAGCGGGTGCTGGCGCAGCTGGTGCAGGTGCAGCAGCAGGCGGTTTGGGTGTGGCTGGTGCATTGGGTGTTGCAGCGGCCATTGGCGTTGCAGCCGCTGTTTCTAGCGACGACGACAATCCTGTGTCTGTATCTGTTTCTGCATCACGTTAATTTGTAATGCCAAAAAACGCCTCCTGTCAGGGGGCGTTTTTTTTTGCCCAATTTATTTGTATTTATAAGCTTGTTCACCTTGCAGAATTTACAGTGCTGAAAATTATCCGTAACCTGCTATTGCCAATAGCCTTCCTCGCTTTAAGCGGTTGTGCTTCAACTTTCAGTGCAGCCTACAAAATGATTCAGGCGGTTGGCACACCCAACCCAAACCGGTTTGAACAATTCGAGATGAACCCGAATTTGCAGTACCTGGAGGCTCAAACTGCGGGTGCACAAGCCATGATGGTGCTGGGCTACACAGCCACCCCTCAAGAAGAACCACCTGTGCAAACCTGGTACGATTCGCAACGTGAACTGCTGCGGCTACAAAATGGTTTTTTGGTTAGCGTTACCGGCGTAAATAACGCCATTAGCAGCACTGAATACACTTGGGGCACACCCAACAATCAAGCTGTAAGGCTACCCACCAGTAAAACCTACAGCCAGCCCCAACAACAAATTTTTAACAAAACAACACCGCTTAGTTTTCAGGCCATGCCTGAAACAGCAATAAGCACAAAAAACAGTGTGTTGCGCAAACGGCTGTTGAGCACAGCACAGCCCAACAGGCCTGCGCTTTTGTGGTTTCAAGAAATTCAAAAAACTGACGAGCAAGCCAACACGGATATTCCCTACAGCCTGTATGCATTTGCACCCAACGGCAGCCCTGTGTATGGCAGCCAATGCCTTACAGCAACAGCCTGCATTGAATGGCTTTACAGAACCCAACCAGCAGCCAAGCCATGACACTTAAAACTACAGCAGCACTGGCCTTTTTGGTGGCCCAGTTTGGTTGGGCTCAGGCTGAAAGCATTTACACCCCAAAGCAGGGCGAACGCCTTTCTGAATTGCTAATGCGCCAACAGTTGCTGCCCGGCAGTGCCACCAACAGTGCAGGGCAAACACTGCAACTTGAAGGCATGGTGCTGCAGCGCGCTGAATTGCGCAGCAAGCAGGCTTTGCAAAAAACACAGCTAGTTACATTGCTCAGTATGCAGCAATCTGCAAAAGTGCCTGCTTATCTAAAGCCTTTCATAGAAAGCCTGCCAGTTACTGGCAGGCAGCTGTTGCCCAGCCAAGATGGCCATGAAATGGCCGCCAAAATTAACTTGGACCCTGTGCTGCAAGCCAACGATTCATTGGTTTTACAACCCACGGCCACCCACATTGCTGTGCTGGGTACGGGTGGTAATGGTAGCGGCCAATGTATTGCTGAATTCAAGCCCCAGGTAAGTGTTCTTGCTTACCTTGAACAATGCTTCCCAAAAAGCAGTTGGTACAAGTTTGGTGAAGGTTTTGACCATGCCTGGCTGGTACAGCCTAGTGGGCAGGCAATTAAGCTGAATGTTGGGCTATGGAACCAAACCCAACAAACCCTGCCGCAACCCGGTGCTTGGGTGTGGGCGCCCACCCGCAACAGCGGTTGGGCTGAACATGAAAGCTTGCAACTGGTTCAATTTTTGCAAACGCAGGGCGCTTACAAACAGGCGGCCAAGGGTACAGGCGCCACTACTTCAGCTGCGCCTGAAACAACAATTACACCTGCCGATAACACGCCTTTCGATTACACCGTGCGCCCTACGCGTAGCGATTGGGGCAACGTGGGCTTGCTTCAAATGCCCAGTGCCCGCATGGCTGAAGAAGGTATCATCAGCGTTACTGCCAGCCGGGTTGAACCCTATTCACGCTATTCATTTATTTACCAACCTTTTGAATGGCTGGAAGCAGGTTTTCGGTATTCCATTATTACCAACCGTTTTTTTGGTGATGCTGCTTTTAGTGGCGATAGAAAATATCAAGACAAAAGCGTAGATGTAAAACTGCGCCTGCTTGAAGAAACTGCTTACCTGCCCCAAGTGGCCCTTGGCCTTCGGGACATTGGCGGTACCGGTTTGTTTTCCAGCGAATATTTTGTGGCCAACAAACGTGCGGGAAAATTTGATTTCACACTGGGTTTGGGCTTTGGCAATATGGCCACGGGTGGTGGTATTTCAAACCCATTTGGTTTTATTGCCAATGAATTTGATACGCGCCCCGCGGCGGAAGTGGGGCAGGGTGGGCAGGCCAACAGCAGTGCTTACTTTCGCGGTGAAGCTGCGGTGTTTGGCGGTGTTGAATGGCAAACCCCATGGCACGACCTTATTTTGAAAGCCGAGCTGGATGGTAATAATTATTCCAACGAACCACTTGCCAACCCTCAAGAACAAAGCAGCAACATAAATTACGGTGCGGTGTATCGCATTAACAATTACCTGGATTTAAGCGTAAGTGTGCAGCGTGGTAACACCATGGGTTTTGCTTTGTCGTTCAAAGAAAACATAAGCAAGTATGGCGTACCCAAAATAACCGACCCCAAACCTGTGGTGGTTACACAAGGCCCGCGCCCCGCGCAAACTGATTGGGAAAAAACTGTAAAACTGGTTGAGGAACAAACCACCTGGAATGTTGAAAGTGTTCAACAACGCGGCAGTGAAGTGCAGCTAACGGTAAAGAATTCAGATGTAACCTACCCCGCCAAGGCTGTGGACAAAGCCACAGCCGCGCTGCACGAAAACGTGGCCGAAGGCATTAACTGGTTCAGCTTTGCTTACCAAAACCGCGGTGCTGAAATTGCGGAACATGTAGTAGACCGAAAGAAATGGGCAGCAGACAAAACCGAACTACCCGTTGAAAAGGTGAATGGTCAAGCAGTTGCCGCAGTAGCGCCGAATGGATACCCCTACAAAGCAGTGCATACCGATTACGCCCCCTGGTACAGCGGCAATACGGGTGTGGGTTACCAGCAAACTTTTGGTGGTGCCAATGGTTACCTGTTTCAGTTCACTGCGTATGCAAGGGGCACTGTTGAGCTTAGTAACAGCACCTGGCTAACTGGCCGTGTTGACCATGTGCTTGGTGGTACGTTCGACAAATTTACGCAAGACAGCCCCAGTAATTTGCCACCGGTGCGTACCGATTTTCGGGAGTATTCAACCGCATCCGATACCAAGCTAAGCAACCTGCAACTTAACCATGTGGGCCAGCTTTCACAAAACCATTTTTACAGCCTTTACGGTGGCTACCTTGAAGCCATGTTTGGTGGTGTGGGCGGTGAATATTTATACCGCCCCATGAATTCAAGCTGGGCGCTGGGTGTGGATGCTAACCGGGTGAAGCAGCGCGCTTTCGAGCAAGACTTTGATTTCAGAAATTACACCGTAAATACCGGCCACATTACTGCGTATGTAGATACTGGTTTTGAAGACATACTAGCTACTGTGTCGGTTGGTCAGTATTTGGCAGGGGATAGGGGTGTAACAGTTGATCTTTCACGCGTGTTTGATAACGGCGTAAAAATTGGTGCTTATGCCAGCAAAACCAATGTGTCAGCGGAAGATTTTGGTGAGGGAAGTTTTGACAAAGGCATTTACGTGCGTGTGCCGTTTGATGCTTTGTTTACCAGCACTGTGCCAGGCGATGCCAGCTTTAACTGGGTGCAGGTAACAAGGGATGGTGGTGCGAAGCTGGTGAGGGCTTTGAGCTTGTTTGAGGAGACGAAAGAGAGAAGCCCGAGGTCGTTGAGGTTCAAGTCGGTGTTGAAATAACCCCAGTGTTGGCATGCAGGCTTGAATTAATTTCATAAGTTGACCTAAATTTCGGCATCTCCAGTTATTTGACAATCCCTGTTGCAGCCAGTCTGGGGTCGATTTAGTTGTTGTTCAGTCGCCTTTCTATTTAGATTAGCGTGAATTTCATCCAGACCCGTGACATTATGAATTTAATTTGTTCTTGAAGGTTTTTTCTATGTTTTCTAAAGAGCCTAATTCTGGCTTGTAGCCGATCTCCGCAGCTTTTTTATTTTTTGAGTAATAGTTAATTTTTGCGCCAGTGGCATTAATAATCGAATCAACTTCTCTAACCACTATTTCAAGGCCGTACTTATTCTTGCAAAAATCCAAAATGTCCAATTTGCTGCTTGGCTTTTTGGTATAACAGTCTAAGCTGGCGTTGATGTAACTTTGGTTTAGCGTACAGTCAATCAGTTGATGAAAGTCTTCATCCGTAATGAAATCCCGAACAATGTTCACACTGTTTGTATGAAAAGTTTCGTTGTTTTTTACTGCCCTCAGAAGGTCGGTGATGAAAAACCGTGAGTCGATGTTTAGGGATGGGCTTATATAGTTAAAGACGCGAATATCTATAATCGACAAATGTGGAAGAGAGCGATGCCTGGTTTCCGCATACAGCTTCGCAATTCCATACCAGTCGGTTTGGCCTAGCTGGTTCACAGGAAATGTTGCAGGCGTGTTTTTATTCACTGCGTATTTGAAAGTGCCTCCATACACAGCACCGCTACTCAAAAAAATGTATTTGCACTTTGGGTTTTTTTCAATGTAGTTCAGTGCAAGGGTGTCGTATTGCTGGGTAATTTCTATAATCGAACTACCCATTTCAAGCGCTTTTGCAGGGTCGCCAACACCTACAAAATTGATGATTGCATCGTACTTGCCATTGTTGAATTCTGAGTAGCTGAGCGATGAAACTTTGTGGGCGAATTTGTGTGTATCAAGCCATTGCTCTAATGCGGCAGTATCTCTGGAGAAGAGTTGGAGATCGTGGTTTCCCTGATGCAGCATTCTGTAAACAAGGTCTTTTGCAATCAGGCTGCTCGCGCCCAAAATGGCTATATTCATGGCGCACATTCATTCAACAAGTCGAGGATCTTGCGTTTTGTTTTCTCAGCACTTAGGCCG
>Ga0315907_10002833_pt1 | contig 21256 bp, 19 predicted proteins | sample LakEriMetagenome_3_FD_203525 | JGI IMG/M metagenome (GOLD analysis project Ga0315907, IMG submission 203525) | Freshwater fungal communities from buoy surface, Lake Erie, Ohio, United States - Buoy 12 MA123 | ecosystem: Environmental > Aquatic > Freshwater > Lake > Lake biofilm | place: USA...
GAAGACAACGTTCTTGTCCGAGTGCATTCTGAGTGCCTCACTGGTGACGTGTTTGGTTCACTGCGTTGCGACTGCGGCATTCAGCTCGATAAGGCGATGGAACTGATTGATAACGAGGGGCTCGGCGTTGTCGTCTACCTGCGTGGGCATGAAGGCAGAGGCGTCGGCATCGGCCACAAGATTCGTGCATATTCCCTGCAAGACGCTGGTCAAGACACTGTTGAAGCAAACGTAAGCCTTGGACTCCCTATCGATTCACGCGAGTACGGCATCGGTGCGCAGATCCTCGTGGATCTCGGCATCACGACAATGCGAGCCCTTACGAATAATCCTTCGAAGTATGGCGGCCTTGATGGCTTTGGCCTCGACATCGTCGAACGGGTTCCGTTAGAGACGATTCCTAATCCTGAGAACATCGCCTACCTCCGCACAAAGCGCGAAAAGATGGGCCACATGCTTGAAGGGCTCGACTGATGTCATCAAACTTCCGCGCAGCAAACTCGCTTTCGAGCAACGTCGATGGTTCCGGCATTCGCGTCGGCCTCGTCTGCGGGCGCTGGAACGATCACATCACGAACCGACTCATCGAAGGTGCCGAGAACGCGCTCGCTGTTCACGGAGTTGCTGAAGCCGATGTGCTTCAGGTGTGGGTTCCAGGGGCCTATGAAGCGCCGATGGCGGCGAAAGGCCTGATCGACAGCGGCAAGGTTGATTTGGTGGTGTGTCTCGGTGCGGTGATCCGCGGTGAAACCTCGCACTATGACTTTGTCGCAGGTGAATGTGCGCGCGGAATCATGGACGTACAACTTGCAACCGGTGTCCCGGTCATCTTTGGCGTCCTCACGACCGAAAACCTCGAACAAGCACTTGCTCGTTCTTCTGACGAGGACAACAAGGGCGAGGAATGCGTTCGCACCGGTTTAGAAATGGTCAACCTTCTGCGAACAATCGCAAAGTAAGTCGCCTCTAACCTATTGCTGCACCAAAAAGTTTGCCGATGGCCATTGTTACGGCCATCGCAACGATGCCGCCGCCGACGACTCGAAGCATCGGACGCAATGGAGCTGCGCCGCCGGCTCGAGCTCCGGCGTAGCCGAGTGCGATCAGTGCAAGTACCGAGACGAACAGCGTCGTGAGAATTCGAGCACCATCCGGCGCAAAAATAGCGGCGAGAAGTGGCAGTGCTGCTCCGATTGCAAACGATGCCATCGATGACCAGGCGGCCTGAATGGGTCGGGCACGTGTGGATTCGGTGATGCCGAGTTCCTCAATGAGGTGAATCCCGAGAGCGTTGTGAGCAGTGAGTTCGACAGCGACCTGGCGGGCAAGGTCGTGTTTCAGACCCTTCTCTTGGTAGATGGCAGTGAGTTCAGCCAGTTCGCGCTCGGGGGTGTGCTCAAGCTCCCACACCTCTTTGGCGATATCTGCTTCTTCTGTATCGCGCTGCGAGCTGACCGAGACGAATTCGCCGAGGCCCATTGAAAGTGCTCCCGCAGTCAGGCCTGCGACACCAGCAGTGAGAACGGCAGTTCGGCCTGAATCGGCAGCAGCGACTCCGAGAATCAGTGCAGCGGTGGAGATGATGCCGTCGTTGGCCCCAAGTACCGACGCCCGGATCCAGCCTGTTCGGTGGGTGTAGTGACGTTCGTTGTGCCTTGCCATGAGATGAGCCTACGGCGTGCAACGCCGTTTACGAACGGAAATGGGTTTCGAAGTTGAGCGAGGTGGACGGTAGGTTGGTCCGATGCTCAAGCTCGTTCTGCCCAAGGGATCGCTCGAAAAAGCGACACTCGAACTTTTTGAAGCCGCTGACCTCAAGGTGTCGCGCGATTCCTCAGTCCAGTACAAAGCGAAGATTGACGACCCACGAGTCATCGATGTTCGTATCCTTCGGCCGCAGGAAATCCCGGTCTACGTCGCCGAAGGACTGTTTGATCTCGGAATCACCGGCCGCGACTGGATTGAAGAGACGAACTCAAGCGTCGAGTCCCTGGGTGAACTGAAGTACTCGAAGGTCACGAGCAATCCGGTTCGCATCATCGTTGCGGTGCCGAAGGATTCTCCCTACGAAAGTGTCGCCCAACTTCCTCAGGGTGTTCGGGTGTCGAGCGAATACCCGGAACTCACTCGTCGGTATTTTGCCGATAAGGGAATCAACGCCGACATCAAGCTCTCCTACGGTGCAACCGAGGCGAAGGTTCCTGACATCGTCGATTGCATCGTCGACATTACCGAGACAGGTAGTGCACTTCGCGCCGCTGGCTTAAAGATCATCGACACGATCCTGGTTTCCTACACCGAGATGATCGCCAATCCGCAGTCGTATGCCGATCCTGCGAAGGCACATGCAATGCGCCAATTGCGGACGTTGCTCGAGGGCGTTCTCGATGCACGAGGCAAAGTGTTGGTGAAGTTGAATGTTCCTACCGATCGCCTCGATGCAGTCATTGCTGTCCTTCCCTCGATGAAGTCGCCGACAGTGAATGAACTGTTTGGTGGCGCTGGTTACGCAGTTGAATCAGTCGTTGAGAAGAGCGGCATCAATGTGCTGATCCCGGCACTCTCTGACGCCGGCGCGACCGACATTCTCGAACTCCCAATTTCCAAGATCGTTCCGTAATCGTGTCAATGCCTCCCCAGACCGTGCCGTTGAGTGATGGCAGGGGAGTGGTCGCGTCATTCGACGATCCGCGAGGAATCGGTGTTGTTCGTCGAGATGATGGAACGGAGTACCCGTTTCATTGCACAGCGATAGGGAACGGCACACGAACGATTGTCATTGGGTCTGCCGTCTCCTTCTCGGTGGCGGCAGGAAGAGGCGGTCGGTGGGAAGCAATCGCGATTGTGGAAGTAGGCGACTGACCTGATGGGTGCGCTTGCGATTCGCACCCAGGGACTGACCCTCGCGTATCGACACGGTCGCGGCATTAACGATGTTGACCTCGAAGTGCCTGCCGGCGAGGTTTTCGGATTCCTTGGACCCAACGGGGCGGGCAAGACAACGACGATCCGTGTGCTTCTTGACCTCATGCGACCAACCGCTGGGTCGGCCTCGGTGCTTGGCCTCGACAGCCACGGCGAGTCGCTCAAGATTCGCGAACGCACCGGTTACTTGCCTGGCGATTTCTCGTTGCCCCCCTCGCTGACGGGAGCACAGGTCCTTGATTGGTTGTCCTCGCTCCGACCGAACACGCCACCGGTCCGGCGAGAAGAACTCGTACAGCGATTTGCGGTTCAGCTTGATCGTCCAATGAAACAACTTTCAAAAGGCAATCGGCAGAAGATTGGTTTGGTGCAGGCTTTTCAGCATTCGCCCGAACTCGTGATCCTCGATGAACCTACAAGTGGACTCGATCCTCTGATGCAAAACGAATTTCATCGTTTGGTACGTGACTACGTCGCCGAAGGCGGAACGCTATTTCTCTCTTCGCATTCGCTTGACGAAGTGCAGCACACTGCCGATCGAGTCGGAATTATTCGCGATGGTCGGCTCGTCACGGTCGAAACGGTCGATGACCTTCGTGGTCGTGGTGTTCGACGAGTCACGCTGACGGTTGCAGCGGGCTCGGGTGACCTTGTCGAAGGACAATTGCGTGTGCTCGATGGGATTTCAGATGTCACTCGTCGTGGTGACGTCTTTGAGTTTGCCGTTGTTGGTGCGTACTCGGCGGTTCTGGCAGGTCTCGGTCAACTGCCAGTGATCGACATGCTGAGTCGCGCCGCTGATCTCGATGAAGTGTTTCTCTCCCTCTATCGGGGGCCTGACGCGTGATCGCTCAACGATTCCCCGTCTTCGCCCAAGGCGTACGAGACCGACGCAAGTCGCTCGTGTGGTGGTCGGTGGGCGTCACCGTCTACATCGGCGTCATCTCTGCGATGTGGCCATCGATCCGCGGTGCGGCAGGGTTGAGCGACATCATGAGTCAGTTGCCGCAGCCGATCCTCGATCTAATGGGCGCGTCCGACTACGACATTTCGACAGGAGCTGGGTACGTCTCCGGAGAATTGTTCGGGTTCATGATTCCGATCTTCATCCTCATACTTACGATCGGAGCAGGTGCAGCGGCAATCGGCGGTGCAGAGGAACGCGGAACACTTGACCTATTGCTTTCTCATCCGATCAGTCGGCGACAGGTGCTACTGCAAAGCGCTGCGCTAGTGGCTGTTGAAGCGCTCCTCTTTGGAATCGTCATCGTCGTGACATTGGCGATTGCGACTCCGCTGGCTGATCTGCAGATTGCATTTGTGCATTATGTCGGCGCCGCGTTCGGGATTGTCTTGCTTGGCATCGCCCTTGGCTGGACAGCGCTCGCGATCGGCGCCGCGACCGGTTCCAGAAGCCTTGCATTGGCGAGTACCGGATCGTTGGCAGCGATCACGTACTTGCTTGGTTCACTCTCAGGGCTTGTCGACTTTCTCCACAACGCAAAATGGATCTCACCGTTTTTCTACGCCAATGACGGTGCGCCGCTCGTTCATGGCTACACGTGGTGGCATGGACTCGTACTCGCAGGTGTTGGCGTTATGGCGTTGGCGATCGGAATCAGTCGGTTCGATCGGCGCAACCTGTCGAACTAATTCAGGCCCGTACTGGGCCCCTTCAAGACTCCGAAACGTTGACCCGCTGGACGTAGACGGTCTGCAACACGGTGAGGGCCTGGCGAAGTTCTGCGCCGCTCTCGGGAAGGCGGTCCTCGGTGGCATCGAGCATCGACGTCATTGCATCGATCGCGAGACGGACTTCGTCGTATTTCGGCTCGGGCTGGTCGAGATGCACGGCCGCGAGTTCATAGAGGCCCATGAGGTGATTGGCCACAAAGACCGAAGCCGGATGCGAGAGCAACTGACGCTGCACCTCGGCCATTCGAGCGATCATTTCTTCGGCCTGGGCCCGTTCCTCTGGGGAAAGATCGTCGAGATTGGGGCCTCCGAGCATTTCCGAGGCGCTGGTGGCGGGGCGCTCCTCAGCTCCGGAACGCTCGACAGGAACCTCTCCATCTGGTGTCCACAGGCTCATCGGGGGCTCTCTTTCGTGCCATTTGGCCCCAAGCAGCAGAGCCGGATTTGGCTCGTATTGCGCTGGGGTGGGTTGGACCCGGTATCGTAGGCGCCTCACAACTGAACGGAAGCGGGGCCTCGGCTCCCACCCGGCCACATCGCAGCAGCGTCATCGTTCCGAATCGTGCGCCCGGGTCGCAACATTCTCCTTTCTGTCAGCCTCCTTTGTGCGCTTGCACGTTGGTTCTGACAGGTCACTCCGTCGCATATCGGAGTTTCGGTGGGTGTCGGCTTTCGTCCGGCGCCTGCCGTTTTTCATTCTCGGGCCTGTCCTGATTGCGAACAACACAAGGCGCCACGTCCCAATCACAATGCGCAGGGAGGACCTGGCACGAATGAGGAGTGACCGGCCATAGCTACGGCCGCCAATACCGAGCCCCGGATCAACGATCGCATTCGCGCACGCGAAGTGCGGCTCGTTGGACCCGATGGCGCCCAGATCGGAATTACGCCGCTACCCGAAGCACTTCGGATGGCTCTAGAGCTTGAACTCGATCTCGTTGAGGTGGCCGATAAGGCCAACCCACCTGTCTGCCGAATCATGGATTACGGCAAGTACAAGTACGAGGCCGCACAGAAGGCGAAGGAGTCACGCAAGAAGAGCACCAACGTCGTGGTCAAGGAAATGAAGTACCGGCCGAAGATCGGCATGGGTGACTTCGACACCAAGACCAAGAAGGTGGAGCAATTCCTGAACGAAGGGCACAAGGTCAAAGTCACGATCATGTTCCGAGGCCGCGAGATGCAGCATCCGGAACTTGGCCGCAAGATTCTTGACCAGGTCGCTGAAGCGGTCACCGAAGTCGCCAAGGTAGAGATTTACCCACGACTCGACGGCCGCAACATGACCATGGTCCTCGGACCCGACAAGAAGGCACAGGCCGCCGCCGAAAAGCGACGCCACACCGACGACTCGGCGACACCGGCGACTTCCACTCCCACCGAACCAGTAGCAACCGAATCGGTCCCGGCCGAACCAGTTGCATCCGAACCAGCAGCAACCCCGATCGAGGCGACCGAACCAGTCGCCATCGACGAAGCCTGAAACCCACCCGCCCTGAGCGGATCACAGCAGGAGGCAGTTATGCCGAAGATGAAGACCCATAGCGGTGCCAAGAAGCGTTTCAAGATCACTGGCTCCGGAAAGATCACCCGCCGCAAGGCTGGGCTGAACCACATCCTTGAAAAGAAGTCACCGAAGACCAAGCGTCACCTCGAGGGCGATTACGTACTCGCTCCCGGCGATGCCGCTCGTGTCCGACGCCAGCTCGGCATCTGACTCCACCCGATTTCCGATCACTTACTGAATCTCTCACGAATAGGAGACACCGATGGCAAGAGTCAAGCGCGCTGTCGCCAGCAAGAAGCACCGTAAACAGACCCTCGAGCGTGCCAAGGGGTACTACGGCAATAAGAGCCGTTCCTACCGCGCCGCCAACGAGCAGGTCATGCATTCGCTCCAGTACGCGTTCCGCGACCGTCGCGCACGCAAGGGCGACTTCCGTCAGCTCTGGATCCAGCGCATCAACGCCGCATGCCGCCTTAACGGCACGACCTACAGCCGCTTCATCGCTGGTCTGAAGGACGCAGGTATCGAAGTCGATCGCAAGGTCCTTGCCGATCTCGCTGTCACCGATCCGGCGGCATTCACCGCCCTGGTCGAGGCAGCATCTGCTGCTGCGGCCAGCGCCTGAATCACTCTTCGCCCCGGTGGTCGTCGAACCGACGCCGCTTTCGGCGAGTAATCCAAGAATTGCTTCCTTACGGCGCCTTTCGGGGCGCCGTAAGGCGCGTCTTGAGGCAGGTCGATTCATCATCGAAGGGCCGGTTCCGATTGCAGAACTTCTCGGTGCCGGCGCCGATCTCGATGAGCTGTATGTCGATCTCGACCAATGGGCCCAGGTCGATGATCGATCGCCGTTACGTGTTGTGGTTCGCGACGCCGATGCTGCAGGTGTGCCGGTATGGGGTCTGACCTCATCGGTGTTCGCGTCGGTTAGCGATACAAGTACGCCACAGGGTGCGCTGGCGCTAGCGATTCGGTCCGTGGCGCCCGTGGGTTCATTCGCCGATCTCGATGGCCCAGTACTGGTGCTCGTCGACATTTCCGATCCGGGCAATGCCGGCACGTTGGTTCGCGCTGCCGAAGCGGCGGGTTGTGCCGGCGTCGTTTTCGCTGGCTCCTCGACCGATCCGTTTGGGCCCAAGGCGGTTCGTGCCGCAGCGGGTTCGATCGTTCGACTCCCAGTTGCCGAAGAATCGGAAACGCTTCTGGCCCTTGAGGCTCTTGAGTCTGATGGCCGAATGCTCGTTGGCACTGTGGTCGACGGGGGAGTTGCGCCAGAGGCCACCGATCTTTCCGGTTCTGTTGCGATTCTCATTGGCTCGGAGGCTCACGGCCTCTCGTCAGAGGTCATCGATGCGTGCACCGCCACGATCACGATCCCAATGCAGTCCGCCGTCGAATCGATTAACGCTGCGGTGGCCGGAGCCGTCGTACTCTTCGAAGCGGCGCGCCAGCGCCGGAACGCATGATCGCTCTTAAAAAGAATTGGACCCACCGACCCGTGGCTAGAAGGCTCCTCCTCCGATGATTGACGACATCAAACGAATTGGGGCCGATGCGCCCGCTCGGATCGCCGCTGCGACGACCGTCGATGAGTTGCGCACGGTTGAAGCTGACCTTCTTGGGAAGAAGGGCGAACTCACGGCCCTCAAAAAAGGGATGGGCGGACTCGATCCCGAAGGGCGCAAAGTCGCTGGCGCTGCGTTGAACGAAGCGCGCGAGTCCATCGAAACTGCACTCGCATCGCGCCGAACGGAACTAGAAGCCGCCGAGCGCGCAGCAACAGTTGCCTCGGAACGACTTGACCTCACAGAACTTGTCGATCTGCCCGAACGCGGCTCATTGCATCTGGTGACCCAGACCTGGGACCGACTCGTCGATGTCTTTATCGGTATGGGCTTCACCGTTGCGGAAGGTCCGGAAGTCGAAACCGATTGGTACAACTTCGAGGCACTCAACATTCCTGCAGCGCATCCGGCGCGCGGAATGTGGGACACGCTCTACGTCGACCTCGGTGATCCCGAAACTGTTCTGTTACGCACGCACACCTCGCCGGTCCAGATCCGCGTAATGACCGACGGTGAACCACCGATCTATGCAGTCATGCCTGGTCGCGTGTATCGACGCGACACTGCCGATGCATCGCATATGCCGGTGTTCCACCAAATCGAAGGTCTTGTTGTCGACCGCAATATTTCGTTTGCCGATCTGGCCGGAACGCTCGAAGCATTCACCAGTGCCTACTTCGGTGGCTCGATTCATTCGCGCTTACGCCCTTCCTACTTCCCGTTCACTGAGCCATCTGCTGAATACGACATCAATTGCGTGTTCTGCGAAGGCAACGGTTGCCGCACCTGCGGACAAACCGGATGGCTAGAACTCGGTGGTTGCGGAATGGTTCACCCAACTGTTCTCACCAACGTCGGACTCGATCCCGAAGAATGGTCAGGGTTCGCATTCGGATTCGGTCTTGATCGTTTGGCGCTCATGCGTCACGGCGTTGACGACATTCGCGAGATGTACACCGGCGACGTTCGATTCCTGGAGCAGTTCCCCTCATGAAGGTTCTTCTTTCTTGGTTGCAAGAGTTCGCACCGTTCCCGAGCGAGGATCCTGTTGCTCTCGGCGATGTCATGAGCGATCTCGGAATGGCCGTTGAATCGATCGAACGGATCGGTGAAGGACTCGACGGCATCGTCACAGTCAAGGTGCTTGAACTTCGGAAGCACCCCGATGCCGACAAGATCCAACTTGTCGACGTTGATCTTGGCGACGGCGAAGCTCTACAGATTTGTTGTGGAGCAACGAACCTCACAGTTGGCGATGTTGTCCCACTGGCCACCCTGGGCACCACGATGCCCGATGGCATGGAAATCGCACGGCGCAAGATGCGCGGTCAATGGTCGAACGGAATGTTGTGTTCAGGTCGAGAACTCGCACTCGGTGAAGACCACTCCGGCATTTACATTCTTGATCCGGCGCTTGCGCTCGGCACGCCAATCGTCGAAGCACTTGGAATCACGCCCGATGTTCTCTTTGATCTTGAAATCAACCCCAATAGGCCCGACGCGATGTCGGTTGCAGGTGTTGCGCGCGATCTTGCAGCTCGGCTCGGGTTGCCGTTCGCGATTCCAACTCCGGCCGTTGACGAGGTTGCTGGCGATGCTGCGGCAATTGCATCTGTCGACATCATCGATCCCGACCTCTGTGGGCTGTTCCACCTTCGCGTCATTGAGGGAATCAAGATTGAACCGTCGCCACGTTGGATCGCCGATCGTTTGACCGCGTTGGGCATGCGTCCCATTAACAACGTGGTTGATGCGTCGAACTACGTGATGCTCGAACTTGGTCAACCCAATCACACCTACGACCTCGCAAAAGTTCCAGGCGGATCACTTCGCGTTCGTTGGGCACGAGATGGCGAAACGATCACCACGCTCGATGGTATTGAGCGCTCGCTTACGGGTGGCCGTGATGGTGTCATCACCGACGCAACCGACGTCCCGGTCGGCATTGCCGGTGTCATGGGTGGAGCGTCGACGGAAATTTCCGAGACCACCACGACTGTGCTGCTCGAGTGTGCATGGTGGCAGCCAATGGCGATCGCCCGTTCGTCAAAGTTCATGGGCCTTCGTTCCGAAGCCTCTGCTCGTTTCGAGCGCGGCGTCGATCCGGAAATCGTCGATCTTGCTGCTCGTCGTCTGGCGGAACTCTTGGCTCCTTCGGGTGCCCGACTCATGCAAGGTGCGGTCACCGTTCACGGAGATCTTCCGGTGACGCCAGCGGTTCGCGTGAGCACAAAACGTGTCAATCAATTGCTTGGCACGGCCATCGCGACCGATGAGATCGTCTCGTTGCTCACCCCAATTGGCTTCGCCTGTGAAGAGGTCGGCGAAGCAGATGTTCTCTCTGTGACGGTTCCAACGTTCCGCCCGGATACGACGACCGAGACCGATGTCATTGAAGAGATTGCGCGTCACTTTGGCTACAGCCGCATTGTCGGTCGTGCCCCGACCTCGGCACACACCGGTTCACTGACACCGATTCAGCGCGATCGACGGATTATTCGTGAGATTCTTGTTGGGCTTGGTGTTCACGAGGCGATGCCGCTTCCATTCCTTGCGCCCGGAGATCTCGCTCGTTGCGGCCTTCCTTCCGAAGCAGTGACAGTGACGAACCCGCTTGCGGCCGAGGAAAGTGTCTTACGCACCTCACTTCGTCCGGGTTTGTTGCGTGCAATCGCCTATAACGAGTCACATCGGACCGATTCCGCAGCCCTGTTCGAAATTGGCAAGGCCTTCGGCGTTCCGGCTGCAGGAAACACACTTCCTGACGAGCGCGAACACCTTGCGGTGGCACTCGCCGGATGTGATGCCACTTCAGCCTCGAAGGTGTGGTCAACGCTTGCCCACACTCTTGGTATTGCGGATGTGCAGATCAACCAAAGTGCACCTCCGCTTGGTCTGCATCCGGGACGTAGCGGTGTTCTCGAGCGCCATGGGGTCATCGTCGGCGAACTTGGTGAAATAGACCCGGGCGTTCTCGATGTGCTCGGCATTCGTGAGCGAGTCGCGTGGTTGCAGCTCGACCTTGGACTTGTCCTTGAAAGTCCTCATGGCGAACACCGCTACTCGCACATCAGTCGATATCCATCGAGCGACCTCGATCTTGCCTTTGAAGTTGATGATTCGCTACCGGCTTCGGGCATCGATCGAGCCATTCGAGATTCTGCCGGGCCACTCCTTGTCGATTTGTCCTTGTTCGACGTATTCCGCGGCAGCCCGGTCCCCGAAGGGTGGCGGAGCCTGGCCTACCGTTTGCGACTGCAGGCGACAGATCGGACGCTTACCGACAGCGACATCGGGGGAGTGCAGCGAAATGTCGTCGAGGCGCTCGCTGAGATCGGTGCGGAGCTTCGCAAATAACCCGTGCGAAGGCGATTCTAAGGATTGTCACTGCAAATTCCCTAGAGAACCTTCCGCCACAACTTCAAACCTTTCAAGTCGGAAACCTCAACATCAGATGATTGAGTCCAATCCAGTTTTTTTGGACTGGATGTTGGGGAGTCTGGCCAGAAAGGGTGAGTGAAAAGTACGCGTTGGCGACCCGTTCCATTGCAACGATGAACGTCGCGTAATCCCGAGTGTGTGCGACTGTTCAGTTCGACTCACGACCTCGCCAGAAATCGATAGTGGCAGCAGCGCCCTCGGCGAGTGATGTGGCTCGAACCCCGAGCACAGTCTCAGTGTGAGAAGAGTCTGTTACCCATGGTTCAGTGAACTGGTACCAAATCTCCCGCAACTCTCGGGCCATCGGATTAAAGACTCCTCCTAGAGTGATGACGCTGCGAGGAACCGTTGTGACTCTCGCTGCAGACCCAGCCGCATCTGCGAAGATCTCAACAATTCTCCGCTGAGTTACCGCCGGCGCATTCGGAACAAGCCAGGTTTTTCCGCCCGAATGATTTTGCGTAATGACCGCCGCAATGGTGGCGGCAACGTCGGGGATGTAAGAGATTGAGTGAGGAACATCAAGTGAGCCGAGTAAGGACACCTTCTTTGCGGCGATCACCTTTGGGGCAAAGCGCTCGCCAAACGCTGAGTCGATGACCCCGGGACCATAAAAGTCAGATCCGCGAACGATCGCGGCGCGGAGTTTGCCCGACTCGTGGGCTTGTAGAAGCGACTCTGTCATTTCTGCGCGGACGCGACCTTTGCGGCCGACCGGATTCATTGGCGTGCTCTCATTCATGGGCATCTGCGTCGAAGAACCAAACGCGTAGAGGTTGTCCATCACCACCAGAAGGGCCCCGGTCCGTTCGGCGGCCGTGCACATTGCTGCGTGTATTGGTGGCCAGTCTTGAGGCCACCGGTCGTAGGGGGGATTCGCGGCATTCACAAGCGCGGTCGCACCGTCGAGGTGCTGTTCGAGGAGGTCACAATCGTTGGCGTCACCTGCAACGAGTTTGATGTTCGGATGTAGTGGGCCATTCCCCGAGCGCGTCAGCACTTTCACCCGATGGCCGAGTTCGGCGAGCTTGAGTGCAGTCGTTGAGCCCACCGGTCCGGCTCCTACGACAAGTTGATCAATTTGGTCCATGGTTCCTCCTCAGGGTCAAGAGTCAAGCGAAGCGATCTACTAGGAGAGGATGTCTTTCCTCTCGAATCTGAGCACGGCGATTCCCACAAGAACGGCGAAGACCCCGACGTTGTAGGTCAGACCAATTGCCATCTGGTCCCATTCGATTCCCCCTCCCAATGCGTCTGACCACGCATTTGCATAGTTGGCCGGCAGGAATCGCCGGAGCGATCCCATGGCATCGATCGCGTCGAGGATGTTCGCGAAGATCACGGTTACCACGGCTGCTCCAACGGCACCCAAGGGAATGTCAGTCGAAACGCTGGCAAGAAAGGCAATGCCCGCCGGGAAGAGCAGAGTCACTGCGATATATCCAGCGACGACGGCCAATCGTAGAGATGACTCACTTGCGTCGAGGTTGCCGCTGAGGGGACTTTCCAGCGTGCCGTTCCCAAAGGCGAGGAGTCCGATTAGGAACGAGGCGATCACGAGGACGGCGAGTACGGCGAGTGTCAACAGAAGGCCGACCACGGCCTTGATTAGCAAGAATCGACGCCGTGGCACTGGCGCTACCAATAGGTAACGCATCGTTCCCAGTGAGGCTTCACTGGCGACGGTGTCACCGAGGAACATGGCTGCAATGATCACGAGCAAAAAGGCAGAAGAGAAGAAAAGCCCACTGAGCGCGAAGTTCCAAGGACCTGATGCCATGAGACCGAAGACATCAAAGTCTCCATCGGCCAAACCCCCGCCGCCGGAGGAAGGTCCAAATTGCACTGCGAGAGCGACAACGATGGGGAGAGCGACAACGATTCCGAAGGCAGCTGCTGTTCGCCGACGCCGAAGCTGACGGACTAACTCGACCCGAACACTAAAGGTTTTCTTTGCTGAGTAATTGTTCATTATCACTCGCCCTCGACTAGTGGTCCGGCGTTCACCAGATGGTCGGACCCAACGAGATCCATGAATACATCCTCAAGTTGTTGGCCGTTACGGCCCGCAAGTAACTGAGCAACGGCCCCTGACGCCACAACTTTTCCTCTGTGCATGACGACAACATCCGAACACGTTTGTTCGACTTCGCCGAGCAGGTGCGAGGAAAGGATGACCGTGCGACCATCGGTTGCGTACGCCCTCAAAACTTGGCGCATCTCGCGAATCTGCGGTGGATCCAGACCGTTTGTGGGCTCGTCAAGTACGAGGATGTCGGGCATGCCAAGCATCGCCTGCGCGATTCCCAAACGTTGTTTCATTCCCTGGCTGTATGTGCGTACTTTGCGATCAATGGAGGATCCGAGGCCTGCGATTTCCAATACGTTGTCAAAATGAGCGTCGCCCGATCGACCACTTGCACGCCAGAAGAGATCAAGATTCTCTCGTCCTGACAGGTGCGGTAAGAATCCCGGTCCTTCGATGAAGGCACCGACCTTTGAAAGAACCGATGCGCCCGGAGTCACACGCTCGCCGAAAACGTACACGGTGCCTTCAGTTGGTCGGATGAGTCCCATCGCCATGCGCATCGTTGTGGTCTTGCCAGCACCGTTGGGGCCGAGCAATCCGAGTACAACGCCGCGAGGAACCGAAAAGTCGACTCCAGCAACGGCGCGAACGCCAGAACCGAACTGCTTGACCAGACCTTCGATAGCTAATGGGCTTTCCGCAAGGTCCGCCCGGAATGTCTCTCGGCGAATGCGGGGGCGAAGCAGCCAAAGGCCAAGGAGTACCGCCCCAACGATGCCGAGTGCTAGCGCGGGCCAACTCCAGATGGGAAGGCCCAGCGCGCGGGTCGACATTTCGGTTTGGGGGACCACGATGGCCGAGTCGGCGAGAGCCACGGTGTAGATCGCAGGCTCTAGAGGTAGCCGATACGCCTGATCAGTGGTGCTTACAGTGACAATGATCCGACTTCCCGCTGCAACATCAGTAACGATCGCTGGGAGTTCAATGTCAATACGCCGAGGGTCTGGACTCAAGTCCACCTTCACTGGAGCGACGAGTCCATTAGGGAGGACGATTGCTCCGGCGCTGTTCTGTATGCGCATACCCACGAAGAGTGTGGATTTCTGGGGTCTGTCACTCGAAATGTTGACGCTCACACGAGGTGCCCCGACGACACGTATGGACTGGTCGACAGGCTCGGAGATGAATGCGGCATTTTGGTTTGGCGCCACCTGAATATCGAGTAGCGAAAGCACACTTCCAAGCGAACCGATGCCCGGAAGCGAACTCACAGATGCAGGGACTCCTCCGGCAGGAGCAAGTATCCGCTGCTGTGGACCATCGATCGGGATTTTGCGGTTCTCGGTCCCGGATAGTCCTGGGTAGTCCGGACGAGTCAGGATGGTGGTGGTTGCGGAATCTCGATCGTCAAGAGCGGAGTTCTCGACGAGTGATGCCTCAAAGTCAAGAGGCACGGCCGGACCGCCGGCAAGCCATGCTTGGAACCACGACAGGGTGAGTGATCTGAGGCGTTCCGACTCATCAACTCCTCCGTCATGACCTTGTCCGTGCCAGACGACCTTGACCGGAGTCGACGGGTTGGCTGTTCGGATTTGCTGCGCATTCGCATTCACTTCATGGAGTGGAAAGAGTGAATCCGCTAGGCCTCCTCCGAGCAAGGTTGGGACAGTGATGCGATCTGTGATGCTTGCAGGGGAAGACTGTCGCATTAAGGCACGTAGTTCATCGCTGGCTTCTCCACTAATTGCCGCCGCGGTGTACGCAGCGCACCACTGTGGCGAAAAACGTCCGCAAAGATCGGCCTGACCCAGGGGAGAAGCAAGGCCTGCACTGAAGAAGGCTGACGTCCAGAGTTGTTTGAATACGCCAGGTGCGTCGCTATCAAGCATGCTTTGCCCGAACAATGATGATTCAAGATCGTTCCAGGTGATGTCTGCGGCGATCGCGTCGACACGGCTGTCGTACCCCGCAAGAAGCAGGGCAAGTGCGCCGCCGTAAGATCCTCCGGCAACGCCGACAATTGGGTCGTCAGCACTCTCTTTGGAGACAATGTCTAAACCGTTGAGGTAGTCGATGATTGAAGACGCATCCGCCACCTCAAATTGCGGGGAGTTCATCGAGATCTGTCCACTTGAGTCGCCAAACCCTCGAGATGTGTATGCGAGCACCACGAAACCTGCGCTCGCGAAAAACCGAGCCTCATCTGCGACGGACTGTTTGCTGCCTCCAAATCCGTGGGAGAGAACCACTGCTGGTCGAGGGGTCCCGGCGGGGATGTAAAGGTCTGCGTCGATCCGCACTGGTGTGGAGTCGGAGCTCGAAGTCGGGCCGCCTCTCAACTCGAGCACACGGGGCGAAACCTCGGCTCCAGCAACTTCAGGTTGGTGTACGGCCATCATGCAGACCAAAGCGGCAAGCACGAACCAGGCGAAGGATTTCCTCAATTGTGACTCCCTTCCCTGAGGCCAAATCGATCATGGAAACGTCGCAATGGCCGAGGAGCCCACCAGTTTGCGTTTCCTGCAAGTTTCATAAATGCAGGGACAAGAAAAGCGCGCACGATGGTGGCATCCATTAGTACCGCCAGCCCTAAGCCAATGCCGAACATCTTGATGAAACTCACTTCCGATGTCCCGAAAGCAAAAAAAGTGATCGAAAGAAGTAGTGCAGCTGCCGTGATTATTCTGCCTGTTCGCTCAAGGCCCAGTGCAACTGACGATTCGTTATCTCCCACACGGTCATATTCTTCTTTGATTCGAGAGAGCAGGAAAACTTCGTAGTCCATAGACAAGCCGAATGCGATGCAAAACATAAGTATGGGCATCGAGATATCGATTGTTCCTGTCGCAGTAAAGCCAAGGAAGTCCGACAAATTGCCGTCTTGAAATATCCACACCATTGCACCAAATGTGGCGGTGAGACTCAGAATGTTCAGCACGAGAGCCTTCAATGGAACAAGCAGGCTGCCGGCCATCAAGAACAGAAGAATGAACGTTGTGACAACAATTATGGTCAGAGCCCAAGGTAGCGATTGTCTGATTGCCGCTTTGGAATCAACTAATCCTGCAGCTTGACCCGTGACTGCGGCGTCAACCGGGAGATTCAAGTTTCGAATTTCCTCGACGAGTTTTTCCCCCTGCGGAGAAGCAATTGGAAAGTCAGGAATGACGGACATCCAGGTAATCGAATTCTCGTTTTTTGGAAGGAACCTTGAATCGCTCTCGTTTGCAGTTTGAAACATCCCACCAGCGAAAGTTCCTGAAGCGCTTTCAACTCGATCGACGCCGTTTAACGAGGAAATCTCTGTGGCGATTTCGGAAATTTCATCGAGTCGCTCAGCTCCACTACCGGTCAAGACCACACCGAATCCTTCGGCACTATTTCCACTGAATTCCGCGCGCAATATCTCAGAAGCCTGACGGCTTTGGGCTGAGGTCGGAAGGACGCGGTCATCGGGGATCCCGAAGTTTGCGTGAAGGAATGGGATGCCTAGCAGGACCAGAACGATGATTCCGGCTGTCGCAATTGGAATCGGCCGACGCATCACCAGTGTCGCGATCCGATGCCAAGCGCCCTCGCTCTCAGCGCGCTCTATTCGACGCCTGCCGATCCTAAGGGCGTTCACCCGATATCCGAGTGTTGCCAACAGAGCGGGAAGGGCGAGGATCGAACCAGCAAGCGCAAGCAGTACGACCGCTATGCCTGCGTATGCAAATGAACGAAGAAAGTAGAGGGGGAATACGAGTAATGCTGAAAGTGATGCGGCTACGGTTAATGCGCTGATCAAGATCGTTTTGCCTGCGGTTTCAATTGAGCGGACGACAGATTCCTCAATCGATCGTCCAGATTGAAGTTCCTCGCGAAAGCGAGAGACCACGAAAAGGCTGTAGTCGATAGAAAGACCTAGACCAAGCGCCGTTGTGAGGTTGATGGCATAAATCGAAACATCTGTAATCGAACCAATGACGAAAAGACTCAGCAAAGTACCGAAAATCGCGATGACTCCAACGAATAGTGGAAGCAGCGCTGCCACCAAACTCCGAAACACAAACAAGAGCAAAATGAGGGTGAGCGGAATTGCAATGAGTTCAGCACGGAGCAAGTCGGTTTCAATTGAACTTCCGATATCGGCGAATACGGCGTCACTTCCACCGAGTAGAAGCTCGAAGCTGCCTTGAGTCCCCGTGAACTGCTCTCTAATCAACGTAAGTTGCTGATCGACGAACTCTTCGTTGCCATCTAGTTGAGCAAGGATGAGTGCAGTATCCCCATTTGCCCCGCGTAGGCTGGGCGCGTTGCCTGACGACCAGTAGGACAACACTTGGTCGACGCCCTGCACCGAAGCAAGTCGGTCGGTAAGTACTCGACCTTGCAGAACAAGATCTGCATTGTCGACATTTTGGCCCTCGGTTCTCAAAACGAGAACGACATTCGGTTCCCCTCCACCGAAGTTCTCCTCGAGTAGTTCCCCTGCCTTCACGCTTTCGGACGATGGATCATCGAAACCTTCTGTTTTCAGCACCCCGAATGCTCCGGTGCCAAAGACTGATGCGACGATCAGGAACATCGCGGTGAAGGACAAAACCAATTTCCTGCGACGAACAATGAAGAAGCCGAGTCGAGTCAACAAGTGTGATCCCTCCTGATGGGAAATCAGTTTCAGCGCAATCACGACCAATGGTTCCCTTAGTTCTCATTTCTGTCATCGTGCGTTGGCTTGGTTCTCAATGGGACCATGGGCCTATGCGCACCCGGTACTAGGGGCCGTTGACCAGAAAATCCGGCACCGGTACTTTCTACAAATGGCTGATTGTTCTGCTCTCCGACTGGGTGGAGTGCGGTTGTCAATGGAAATGTTGATGCTCATAGCAGCCTGCGGAGCGGCATTGATTGCAATCTTTGGCGAGCCCAACGCCTTTTCACTGTCGACGGTCGTCTTTGCCGTCTTAGGAATTGCGCCGTGGGTTTTTGAATCCAGAGGTCGGCAACTTGGTCAGACGCTTTTTGTCGCAATGACGATGATTCCAGCAGCAGTGATCGTGATTATCAATGGCAATCCAGGGGGACTATTCCCAGTCATGATTGCGGTTGTTTGGATCACGAGACGGAGCACACGCCTGGTCGTAGCAGTAGCCCTTGGCATCGCTTTTGCAATGACAATTGGATGTGCCTTGTTTCGTCCTCGGGAATTTGAGGGTGCGATCTACTTTCTCGGTGGAATTGGTGTCGCTTGGCTTGCTGGAGTGCTTCTTCGACGACAAGCGGTTCTAGTTGATGAAATTCGTGACGCCGCCGATCGAGAACGACAACATGCGGCAGTTGAAGAGCGCACTCGCATCGCACGAGAGGTGCACGATGTAATTGCACATTCGCTCACCGTAACGATTCTCAATGTCACCGGCGCGCGTCGAGTGCTTGCAAGCGATCCGCAGCGTGCTGCTGCGGCATTAGAACGGGCGGAAGTAGTTGGACGTGAGAGTCTTGATTCGATTCGGCAGGTAGTCGGACTTCTTCGAGAGCCTACGACGGTGTCGACCCTTCAGGATCGCAATGAGGAGGCGCCGCTCCCACAGTTTTCTGATGTTGCGTCACTGGTAGCTCGCTACCGCGACGGCGGAATGAAAGTTGACGCTTCAATTGAAGTTGATGAGGTCATGGCGAGTCCGATGACTTCGCTCACTGCCTTCAGGCTGCTCCAAGAGGCGATGACGAATGCCCTGCAACATGCTCCTGGCTCCCAAGTCGCATTGAAGGTTTCTTTCGTGAGAAGCGAGACGGCCATTCGTATCGAAGTTGAGAACCCATTGAATAAAGCGGTATCTCAGCGCCGCCCGGGCTTGGGTCTTATTGGGATGACGGAACGAGTACAAGCCGCAGGTGGGTCAATCAAGATCGGCCCCACGGCAGGGGGAACGTGGTTGATAGTCGCAGAATTGCCACTCAATCGCGTGAAGAGTTCGCTGTGAACATCGAAGATTCGTCTGATGAGGAACCGGTTCGAATTCGGGTGTTGATTGTTGATGACCAACCATTAGTTCGATCAGGAATCGCCTTCATCATTTCGACCGAGCCCTCAATGAGCGTGGTATCCGAGGCATCAAATGGTGAACTTGGGTTGATTGCCGTGAGCGATCATCACCCAGATGTTGTTTTGATGGATATTCGGATGCCACAAATGGATGGTGTTGCAGCGACACGTCGCATTCGTGACACTGGCGGACCACCTGTACTCGTCCTCACAACGTTTGACGACGATGAGGTTCTGTGGGGTGCGCTGCAAGCAGGAGCATCAGGTTTCTTGCTCAAGGACACACCTGCTGATGAACTCATTTCCGCGGTGCGGATTGTGGCGATGGGGGGATCGTGGCTTGATCCTCGCGTCACTCCAAGGGTTCTTGAGGTAGTTCGAGAGAATCGTCATCTTGTTGGTGATCAGATTCGCAGTCTTGAAGAGTTATCTGAGCGCGAGCGCGAAGTTCTTGGTCTTATTGCAGCCGGTGCCTCAAACCCAGAAATTGCGGAGATGCTTTTCCTTAGCGAACGAACTGTGAAAGGTCACGTAAGTAGTATTTTCTCAAAGTTAGGTGCTCGCGATCGCGCAGCAGCCATCATCATCGCTCTTCAAGCTGGCTTGGGTGCTCCAATCGCGCTCCATCGCAGTCCGGATGCAGACACGTCGTAATCCGTTAGCGATCGATGTTTGGGAAGCTCTTCGGTATTTGGGCCCGAAATTTGAGTTTCCATGGGCCTGAGGGATGTTCTCCCTCGCTGTAGTGATTGGCCGGTTCTGTTCCGCATCAAGACACGGAACGCTCAACGTCATCATCTGCCAACTTCGAAACCGACGCCCGGCCGTCCTGGGGGTGAAGGGGCCGGGCGCACGCTATTGAATAATCTTGCATTTACGTGCATGATCTTGTAGATTGCAGGGGTGACTTCTGTTGGAATTATCGGCGCTTCGGGTTTTACCGGGGCGGAACTTCTTCGGCTGATTGCCGCGCACCCGGACTTCGAACTGGCTTTCGCCACGGGCGATAGTCAGGCAGGGGTGGCGATAGCCGATCTCTACCCAAGTCTTGCGGCCGCGTATGGCGGCATTGAGTTCGCCGGCTACGACGACTCATTGCTTGATGGCGTCGACCTCGTGTTCTGTGGGCTTCCTCATGGCGCTTCGCAGGCACTTATGCCGACGCTCGTGCAAAAGGTCCACTGGGTCGTCGATCTCGCCGCCGACTTTCGGTTGCAAGACGCGTCGCTCTACCCGCAGTGGTACGGCGAGTCTCATCCGTGTCCAGAGCTTCTGCCTCAGTTCGCCTACGGATTGCCTGAGTTGTACCGGTCGCAAATCGCAGCCGCGTCGGCGGTTGCCGTTCCGGGGTGTTATCCCACGTGCACGACCTTGGCGATTGCGCCACTCGTTGTGAATGGACTTGTCCACCTCGACGGAATCGTGGTCAATGCTGCAAGCGGCGTGTCCGGCGCTGGTCGGCCACCGAAGCCGAACACCACGTTTTGCACGGTCGATGAAGATTTCACTGCTTACGGATTGCTAAGTCACCGGCATACGCCCGAGATCGAGCAGAACATTGCAGCGTTGGCCCAATCAGCTTCCTCGTCAGTGTCGGTGTTGTTTACCCCGCACCTCGCTCCGATGAATAGGGGAATGCTCGCAACCTGTTATCTGCGGCCCACAGGATTAAAGAACACCGCTCAGTTGCTTGAGGTGTATGAAGAGTTCTACGCCGATGAGCAATTTGTCGTCGTCACCGAAGGTTCGCCATCGACAAAAGCCTGTTTGAGTTCAAACACCGCACACGTCACTGTTCGGGCCGACGAACGCACCGGTCACATTGTTGCGATCGGCGCAATCGACAATCTCACAAAGGGTGCATCTGGTCAGGCCATTCAGTGCGCCAACATTCTTGCTGGGTTGCCCGAAGCAACCGGCCTTTCTTCGATTGGGGTCTACCCGTGAGCGTCACCGCTGCTCCTGGTTTTGTTGCCGCTGGTGTCGCTGCTGGCATTAAGGCATCGGGCAATCCCGATCTTTCTCTTGTTACAACTGCCGATGGGAAACCAGTGGCCGCTGCAGGC
>Ga0315907_10002835_pt1 | contig 21254 bp, 15 predicted proteins | sample LakEriMetagenome_3_FD_203525 | JGI IMG/M metagenome (GOLD analysis project Ga0315907, IMG submission 203525) | Freshwater fungal communities from buoy surface, Lake Erie, Ohio, United States - Buoy 12 MA123 | ecosystem: Environmental > Aquatic > Freshwater > Lake > Lake biofilm | place: USA...
CACGAACCAGATTGCCAGCATGATCCACATGAGGCCGGACGTCCTGGCCCAGTACTGCTGGGCCTTTTCCGGCGTGATGTCGGGTTGAGACATGTCGTACCGAACCTCCCCTTTTCTTTGGGCCCCCCGCCGAGCCGCCCCCCAAGCGAACCAGCAGACGAGACGCACGCACAACCGGTCTGCGACGCGGGGTCGCGTGCAGCCGTCAAGACGTGCAATATCACCCGGCTGACTCCCTTGACAAGGCGAATGGCATGACACGGGTCCGAAATGACAATTACCATACGAATTGTGTGGATGTGTCATCTTGATCAGGAACCTGATCAACCGAATGGTCCGGGGGGCGGATCGCGCAAAGACCATTTCTGCATTGCGGATAATGGTCGAGAAGCGCGCGGCTTTCGCGGCGCAGCGGACCGTCGTCGCCTATTGCGAGGTCAAGGCCGGCGTTAACAAGGACCGGCTGTTCGCCGATCCGGGGTTCCAGACGGCGCTCGCCTTCTGCCGCTGGGAGACCTTCGCCGTCGTCCTCGCGGACGCGGTGCTCGCGCTGGAATCGCACCTCCGGCCCCGTCTGGCCGATCACCTGGACGCGTTCCACGCGGTGCTGCGGACCGTCTACCGCGACGCGCTCGCCTCGCAGGGCGTGCCGGCGCACCGGACCGACTGGTCGGACGCCGTCGCGACGTTCGACACCCGCCTCGACCAGACCCGCCTCGCGGCCCCGCGGTCGCCGACCGACGTCGCCCGGGCGAGCGTGAAGGCCGTGTTCGACACCCTGCCTGTCCATCCCGACGACCGCCGTTTCGACGGGGTCGCGATCAAGGGCGGCGTCCTCTTCAACTTCCTCGCGCTCTGGGAGGCGGTGACCAAGGGCATGGACGAGGACGCCATCGTCGCCGCGATCGCCGCGCATCCCCCCGGCGCGCCCTGACGCGCGGCCGGCCGTCCGCCACTGGAATCCCCACCACCGTTGGGCCACACTCGGACGCGAGGCATGCGCCGGCCACGATGGCGGCGCGGCCGAGGGGAGGGGCGGGAAGAGGTGACGGGCCGGCCGCGTTCGATGCCGCCTGATGTGCTCGCGACGGCCGGCGCGCTGGTCGTGGCGGCGCTGGTCGCCGTCGCGACCGCTCTCCTGTGGCCGCAGGCGCCCCAGGCGCTTGCGGCGGCGGTGGTCGCCGTGGTCGCCGTCGCCTGGCTGTTCGTCTCGGTCCTCGCCGCCCGTTTTGCCGCGATCGAGCGGGTGCGGGACGGCGTCGTCGTTCTCGCCGCGACGGGCGGACCCGTTCCCGCCGCCTGGACCGCCGACCCGTCCGGGCCGGAGGGGCGCCTCGCCGCGGCCGTGGCGGAATTGGCGGCCCTCGAACGGGCGCGGGCCGGGCGGGACGCGGCCGCGTCGGCCCGTCGGCTGGAGGCGGTCGTCGCCGGCCTCGACGCCGGGGTGCTGGCCGTGGCGCCCAACGGCCTGATCGCGCTCGCGAACGGTGCCGCGGCGGCGGCGCTGGGGGAACGGGTGCGCGTCGGCACGTCGGTGTTCGACGCCATCCACCGCCACGCGGTGCTCGCGGCGTCGGCGGCGGCGCGGGCCGCCGGCCGGCCGGTCCCGGTGTCGCTGGACCCGGTCGGCGGCGGAACGCCGATCGAGGCGCGCGTCGGTCCGCTGCCGGACGGCGACGGCATCGTGATCCTCCTGCCGGCGGCCTTCGCCGCGGCACCCCGGCTCGACCTCGACGCCTCGCTGCTCGACCGGGCCCCGGGCGGGCCGGCCCCCGACGACGCGACACCGCTCGCCGATCTGGCGGCGATCGCCCTCGACACCGAGACGACGGGCCTCGATCCGCGCCGGGACCGCGTGCTGTCGGTGGGGGCCGTCCGGATGCACGGCGTCCGCGTGTTCCGGGCCGACACGCTCGACCTCCTCGTCGACCCCGGCGTCCCGATCCCGCCGGCCTCGTCCCGCATCCACGGGCTCACCGACCAGACCGTGGCCGGCGCCCCGCCGATCGCCGCCGTGCTGGACCGGATCGCGGACGCCTGCCGGAACCGGGTGGTCGTGGGACACAACATCGGCTTCGACCTCGCGATCCTCGCGGCGGAGGCGGCGCGGTCCGGCCATCGCTGGTCCCCGCCGCCGACCCTCGACACCCTCGCCCTCGCCGCGGCGCTGGATCCCGCCCGCGCCGACCTCGACCTCGACGCGCTCGCGCCCGTCCACGGGATCGTCCCGACCGGGCGGCACACGGCGCTGGGCGACGCGCTCCTCACCGCCGATCTCTACGTCCGCTTCCTGCCGCTCCTGGCCGAACGGGGGGTGACCACCCTCGGCGCCGCGCGGGCGCTGGCCGCGGCCCAGACGAAGGTGCGCCGCGCGCAGGCGGAGGCTGGGTGGTGAGCGTGGCCGACACGGCGGACGGCGACGCCGGCCGGCAGCCAGACGGGGCCGCCGGCGACGTCGACGTCCTCGCCCGCATCGACAGCTTCCCCTACCGCCACCGGCTGTCCGAGGTGATGACCCGCCCGGTCGTCATGATGCCGCCGTCGGCCACGCTCGCGGAGGCGGCCGGGCGGATGGACCGCGAGCGCATCAGCTCCGTCGTCGTCGAGGGGGCGCCGGGGCGCGCGGCGGGCATCGTCACCGAACGCGACGTGCTGCGGCTCGTCGCGCGCGAGGGGGCGGCGGCGCTCGACCGGCCGCTCGCGGCCGTGATGTCGAGCCCGGTCGAGGCCCTGCCCGGGGACGTCTTCGTCTATCGCGCGATCGCCCGGCTCGACCGGCTCGGGATCCGCCACCTCGTTGTGACGGAGGCGGACGGGCGGGTCGCCGGCATGATCACCGCCCGCGGCCTCCTGCGGCAGAGGGCGGGGCGGGCGCTGGCGCTGGGCGATCAGGTGCTGACCGCGCCGGACGCCGAGGCGCTGGGCGCCGCCCGTGCCGGGCTCCCCCAGCTGGCCCGCGGCCTCCTGGCCGAGGACGTGCCGCCGACGACGGTGTCGGGCCTGCTGGCGGAGGTGCTGCGCGACATGATCCGGCGCGCCACGGACCTGGCGCTCGCCGACGCCGGGCCGGCGCCCGCCCCCTGGTGCCTCCTCGCCCTCGGTTCGGCCGGACGCGGGGAGACGCTGCTGGGACCGGACCAGGACCATGCGATCGTGCACGCCGGCGGCCCCGCGGACACGCCGTGGTTCCTCGCGCTCGGCCGCGCCGTCGCCGACCGGCTGGACGCCGCCGGGGTGCCCCGGTGCCGGGGCGGGGTGATGGCGTCCGAACCCGCCTGGTGCCACGACGCGGCCGGGTGGGACGCGGCGGTCGCGGGCTGGGTCGGGGCCGCCCGCCCGGAGGACCTGCTGTCGGTCGACATCTTCTTCGACTTCCGCCCGGTCGCGGGCGACCCCGCGCTGGCCGACGCGCTGCGCCACCGGGCGCTCGGGCGGGCGCGCGGGGCGATGGGCTTCCTGAAGAACCTCGCCGCGGAACTCGACGGCTACGCGCCGCCGCTCGGCTGGTTCGGCGGGTTCCGGCTCTTGCATGGTCGGCTCGACCTGAAGGCGACGGCCCTGTTCCCGATCGTCACAGCGGCGCGGGTGCTGGCGCTGCGCCACGGCATCGCCGAGACCGGCACGGCGGCCCGGCTCGACGCGCTCGCCGCCGCGGGGCACCTCCCGCCCGCCGATGCGCGGCGGCTGCGCGCCGCCCATCGGCTCGCCCTCGGCCTCGTGCTGAACCAGCAGCTCGTCGACACGGCGGAGGGGCGGGTGGCGTCGACGCGGGTCGACGTTCCCCGCCTCGATCCCCGCCTCGGGCGGCAGCTCCGGGCGGCGCTGCGCGGCATCGCACCGGTCGCGACGATCGTGCGCGACGCGCTGGCGCAGGGTTGAGGGACCCGTGCCCGGCGGGCTCGCAATCCGGGACCGGCTGCGCTAGAAACGCGCGAACTTTTCCCTGACCGAAGTGCGTGGAGCCGGCGTCATGGCGTCCTATCAGTACGTCTATGTGATGAAGGGCCTGAGCAAGGTCTATCCGGGCGGCAAGAAGGTGCTGGAGAACGTCTGGCTCAGCTTCTATCCGGGCGCGAAGATCGGGATCATCGGCCCCAACGGCTCGGGCAAGTCCACGCTCATGAAGATCATGGCGGGGCTGGACAAGGACTTCAACGGCGAGGCCTGGGCGGCGGAGGGGGCCAAGGTCGGCTATCTTGCGCAGGAGCCGCAGCTCGACCCGACGCTCGACGTGCACGGCAACGTGATGCTCGCCCTGGCCGAGACCAAGGGTCTGCTCGACCGGTTCAACAAGGTCTCGGAGCTGATGGGCGAGCCGGACGCCGACTTCGACGCGCTGATGGCCGAGCAGGCGGAGCTTCAGGAGAAGATCGACGCCGCCGACGCCTGGGACATCGACCGGACGGTCGAGATCGCCATGGACGCGCTGCGCTGCCCGCCGCCGGACAGCGACGTCTCCACGCTGTCGGGCGGCGAGAAGCGCCGGGTGGCGCTCTGCCGTCTGCTGCTGGAAAAGCCGGACATGCTGCTCCTCGACGAGCCCACCAACCACCTCGACGCCGAGAGCGTGGCGTGGCTGGAGCGGCACCTGCAGGAGTACGCGGGCACCGTCGTGCTGGTCACCCACGACCGCTACTTCCTCGACAACGTCACCGCCTGGATCCTGGAACTCGACCGCGGCAAGGGCATCCCCTACGAGGGGAACTACTCGGGCTGGCTCGAGCAGAAGCAGAAGCGGATGGAACTGGAGGAGAAGACCGAGAGTGCGCGCCAGAAGGCGCTGGCGGAGGAGCTGGACTGGATCCGGGCGTCGCCCAAGGCGCGGCAGGCCAAGTCCAAGGCCCGCATCGCGGCCTACGACGACCTGCTCCAGCAGTCCAAGGACAAGACGCCCGACCAGGCCCAGATCGTCATCCCGACCCCGGCGCGCCTCGGCCATCTGGTCATCGAGGCGGAGCACCTGAAGAAGGGCTTCGGCGACCGGCTCCTGATCGAGAACCTGGAGTTCAAGCTGCCGCCCGGCGGCATCGTCGGCATCATCGGTCCGAACGGCGCCGGCAAGACCACGCTGTTCCGCATGATCACGGGGCAGGACAAGCCGGACGGCGGCGTGCTCAGGGTCGGCGACACGGTCGTGCTCGGCTACGTCGACCAGAGCCGCGAGGCGCTGAAGGCCAACGCGACCGTCTGGGAGGAGGTGTCGGACGGCCTCGACGTGATCGAGCTCGGCAAGCGCAACATGCCGAGCCGGGCCTATGTCGCCGCCTTCGGCTTCAAGGGGGCCGACCAGCAGAAGAAGGTGGGCCAGCTCTCGGGCGGCGAGCGCAACCGGGTGCATCTCGCCAAGATGCTGAAGTCGGGCGCCAACGTCATCCTGCTCGACGAACCGACCAACGACCTCGACGTCGATACGCTGCGCGCGCTGGAGGAGGCGCTGGTCGGGTTCCCCGGCTGCGCCGTCATCATCAGCCACGACCGCTGGTTCCTCGACCGCATCGCGACCCACATCCTCGCCTTCGAAGGCGACAGCCAGGTCGTCTGGTTCGAGGGCAACTACCAGGACTACGAGGCCGACCGGAAGCGCCGCCTTGGCGCCGAGGCGGACCAGCCGCACCGCATCAAGTACAAGCCGCTGGTGCGGGCGTGACCAGCGCGGCCGAGGCCGGGGACGCGGCGGTCGCGATCAGCCGCCCGGCGCCGTGGCGAGCCGCGACCGGCGCCTGAGGTCCTCGATCAGCGTCTCCACCCGGCCTCCGCCGCGCAGGATCACGCTCTCGAACTCCTCGCGCTGGGTCCGGGCCATGCTGATGTTGCCGATGGCGACGTCGATCACCTGCAGCGCGCCGCCCTGGGAGCGGACCCGCCACTCGACCCGGACGGCGGGGCCGCCCGGACGCTCGATGTAGGTCGCGACGATGGCGTCGCGGGCCCCGTCGGCCCGGGCGCCGACGACGGCGAAGCGCTCGCCCGCATAGGAGCGGAAGCGGTCGGCGTAGATCGACACGACCCACGCCTCGAACAGCCCGACGTATTCGGCCTGCTGGGCGGCGTTGGCCGCGTTCCAGAACCGGCCGAGGGCGAACCGCGCGACGTAGGGCACGTCGACGATCCGGTTGAACAGGGTGCGGAAGCGCTCGGTCGAGGCCCGGCCCGCAAGCCGGTCGGTCGCGATCAGCGTCAGCGCCTCGCCGCCCACGGCCTCGATGAACGCCCCGGCCTCCGTCGCCGACGTGGACTGCGCCGCGAGGGTCCGCGGGAGGAGGAGCGCGCCCGCCGCGCCGAGGACGAGGCGGCGGGAGACGGGCCGCCGCATGGATCAGCGGGTGGCGGGGCGGTTGGTCTCGAAGACGGGGAACTCGTCGCCGGTGCCGACGCCGTCGCGGATCTGGTCGTTGCGGCGCTGGCGATAGAGACTCCGCACCGTCGCGTAGTAGTCGATGGAGGTGACCTTCAGGTCGTCGATCACCTCGATCAGCCGCGACCGGGCATCGACCGCGTTGACGCCGATCCGGGCGTAGATCAGGGCGTTCCGGTCGTTGTTGCGCAGGTAGATGCTCACCGGGTCGGCGAACCCGTCGACGACAAAGCCCGCGACGTCGCGCACGTTCGAGGGGCCGTAGAACGGGAGAACGAGATAGGGGCCCTCGCCGGCGCCCCAGACGGCCAGCGTCTGGCCGAAGTCCTCGTCCTGCGGCGGCTTCCCGATCTCCGACGCGACATCCGCGAGGCCGGCGAACCCGAGCGTGGAGTTCACGAGGAACCGGGCCGCCGTGTCGCCCGCACCCTTGATGTCGCCCTGCAGCACGTCGTTCGCGACCGAGACCGGGGCGCGGAGATTGGTCAGGAAGTTCCGCACGTTGTCGCGCAGCGGATCGGGCACGACCTCGCGGTAGATCACCGCCACCGGCTTCAGCAGCAGGAGGTCGAACCCTTCGTTGATGTCGAAGATCCACCGGTTGAACGGCTCGATCGGATCGTTCGCCTCGACGCGGGCCGCGGCCACCTGCGGATCGTTCGGCATCGCCGCGCACCCGGCGAGGATCCCGGCCAGAGCGGCGAGGCCGACGGCACGAGCCGCGATGCGGCGGACAGCGACGGGGAGATCGACCACGCCAAGGCTCCTGTCAGGTCGGCACGGCGGCGGATGCGCGCGTGCGGGGACCGCCCGTGGACGGGATGCCACGGGGAACCCCTTTCGCGTAGCACACGCTTCGGCTTTTGGCCAGCCCGCGGGAGGATCCGGCAAGTTCCGTTTGCCTTGCATAAAGATATCTTTATATTTGGATGCACGTCGCCGGTCCCGCGGCGTCGGAGGCGATGCGCATGGATTTCCTGTTGGGGGCGCTGAAGGCGGCGGCGGAGCCGACCCGGTTGCGGCTCCTCGCGCTGTGCGCGCACGGGGAACTCACGGTGAGCGACCTCACCCACATCCTCGGGCAGAGCCAGCCCCGCGTGTCGCGGCACCTGAAGATGATGCTCGACGCCGGCCTCCTGCACCGGTTCCGGGAAGGGACGTGGGCCCACTTCCGGATCGCGGAGACCGGGCCGAGCGCGGAACTCGCGCGGACGCTGGTCGACATGATCCCGGTCGACGACCCGACCCTGACGCTCGACCTCGAGCGGCTGGAGCAGATCAAGCGCGTCCGGGCCGAGGCCGCCGCCGCCTATTTCCGCGAGAACGCCTCCCGCTGGGACCGCATCCGGTCGCTGCACGTCGCCGAGCGCGAGGTCGAGGACGCCCTTCTCCGGCTCCTGCCGGACCGGTCCGTCGACGATCTCCTCGACGTCGGCACGGGAACGGGCCGCATGCTCGAACTCTTCGGGCCCCGCATCGCGCGGGGGGTGGGGGTCGACCTCTCCCGCGAGATGCTGGCCGTCGCGCGCGCCCACCTGGAGCGGGCGGGGCTGCGGCACTGCCACGTGCGGCAGGCGGACATGTACCAGCTCCCGTTCCCGTCGGCCTCGTTCGACGCGGTCCTGGTCCATCAGGTGCTGCACTACGCCGAGACGCCGGGCGACGCGGTCGCCGAGGCGGCGCGCGTCCTGCGCCCGGGCGGCCGCCTCCTCGTCATCGACTTCGAGCGCCACGACGTGGAGACGCTGCGGGCCGATCATGCGCACAGGCGGCTCGGCTTCGACGAGGCCGAGGTCGTCGGCTGGCTTCGCGCCGTCGGCCTGCGTCCCGGCCCGGCGGTGCGCCTTCCGGGTTCGCCGCTCACCGTTCTCGTCTGGCCGGCCGACCGCCTCGGCGGCACGGCCGACCGCCGCCCCCTCGCCCTCGCCACCGGAGACACCCCATGACGGCCCGCGTCCCCTCGGTCAGCTTCGAGTTCTTCCCGCCGAAGTCCGACAAGACGCAGGCGTCCTTGTGGGAGACGATCCGGCGCCTCGCGCCTCTGGGGCCGGCCTTCGTCTCGGTGACCTATGGCGCCGGCGGGTCGACGCGCGAGCGCACCCACGCGACCGTCACCAACATCCAGGCCGAGGCGGGCATCCCCGCTGCCGCCCACCTCACCTGCGTGGCGGCGACACGCGAGGAGATCGACGAGATCGCCCGCGCCTACTGGGCCGCCGGCATCCGGCACATCGTGGCGCTCCGCGGCGACCCGCCGCCCAACGCCGACGGCACGGGCGGCCTCGGCGGGACGGGGTACGTGCCGCATCCGGGCGGCTACGCCTATGCGGTCGACCTCGTCGCCGGGCTGCGGCGCATCGCGGACTTCGAGATCTCGGTCGCGGCCTTCCCCGAGACCCATCCCGAAGCCGCCTCGGCCGACGTCGACCTCGACAACCTCAAGCGCAAGTGCGACGCTGGGGCGAGTCGGGCCATCACCCAGTTCTTCTTCGACGACGACGCCTTCCTGCGCTTCCGCGACCGCGCGGCGGCGGCCTGCGTCGGCATCCCGATCGTGCCGGGCATCCTGCCGATCACGAACTTCGCCAAGGCGGCCGAGTTCGGGGCGAAGTGCAACTGCGCCATGCCGCCCTGGTTCGCGGAGCTGTTCGACGGCCTCGACGCCGACCCGGAGACGCGGCAGATGGTGGCGGCCAAGGTGGCGGTCGACCAGTGCCGGCGCCTCGTCGCGGAGGGCGTGGACCACGTCCACTTCTACACCCTCAACCGGGCCGAGCTGACGGTCGCGATCTGCCGGATGCTGGGGATCCGCCCCAAGGTGGCGGCCGCTGCCGCCTGATCGGCGCGACGACGGACGAAGGCGGGCGAGGAGGGCGCCGACGTCCGCCGACGGCGCCCCGTCCACGCCGAAGGCCGGTTCGGCCGGCACGACCGGTGGCGGCCGGCCGTCGGCATCCCGCTCGATCGCGTCGCGCTCCAGGCCGTCCGTCCAGATCCTTGGCCGGACCTCCGCGACCGCCTTCAGGCCGCCGCCTCGCTCGCCCGTCCGGCCGTGTCGGGATCGTAGTTGAGGTTGGGCGCCAGCCAGCGCTCGACCTCCGCCAGCGCCATGCCCTTGCGCCGCGCGTAGTCCGCGACCTGGTCGCGCTCGATCTTCCCCACCCCGAAATAGGCGGCATGCGGGTGGGCGAAGTACCAGCCGGAGACCGAGGAGGCCGGCGTCATGGCGAGGCTCTCGGTCAGCGAGACGCCGACCGTCCGCTCCGCGTCGAGCAGGCGGAAGAGCGTCCACTTCTCGGTGTGGTCGGGACAGGCCGGATAGCCAGGGGCCGGGCGGATGCCGCGGTAGCGCTCGGCGATCAGGTCCTCGTTCGGAAGATCCTCGTCCGCCGCGTAGCCCCACAGCTCCTTGCGCACGCGCTCGTGCATCCGCTCGGCGAAGGCCTCGGCGAGGCGGTCGCCCAGCGCCTTCACCAGGATCGAGGAATAATCGTCGTGCGCCGCCTCGAACGCCGCCGCCTTCGTCTCGATCCCCGGCCCGGCCGTGACGCAGAAGCCGCCGATCCAGTCGGCCACGCCCGTGTCCTTCGGCGCCACGAAGTCGGCGAGCGCGAAGTTCGGACGCTCGCGCCCCTCGTCGCGCCACATCTGCTGGCGCAGCGTGTGGACGCGGGCGATGGCCCTGGTCCGGCCCTCGTCGGCATACAGCTCCACATCGTCCTCCACGCCGTTCGCCGGCCAGAATCCGACGACGGCGCGGGGCGTCGTCCACTTCTCGCCGATCAGGCGCTGGAGCATGGTCTGTGCGTCGCGGAAGAGGCTGCGGGCCGTCTCGCCCACGATCGCGTCGTCGAGGATGTCCGGGAAGCGGCCGGCCAGTTCCCAGGTCTGGAAGAACGGCTTCCAGTCGATCCGGGCGACGAGTTCGGCGAGATCGTAGTCCTCGAAGACGGTGACGCCGGGCTCGAGCGGCCGTTCGGGCACGTGCGCGGACCAGTCGGGCTTCGCGCGGTTGGCGCGCGCGGCCTGGAGCGGCAGGCGCCGCTTGGTCAGCTGGCTGGCCGCGTGCGCCTCGCGCATGCGCTGGTACTCGGCGCGCACGGTCGCGGCGTAGGCGTCGCGATGCTCGGGCGCCAGAAGCGACTGGGCGACCGCCACGGCCCGGCTCGCGTCCGGCACGTAGACGACGGGGCCGTGGTAGTTCGGGGCGATCTTGACCGCGGTGTGGACCTTGGACGTGGTGGCGCCGCCGATCAGAAGCGGGATCTCGAAACCCTCCCGCTCCATCTCCTTCGCCACATAGCACATCTCGTCGAGCGAGGGCGTGATGAGGCCCGAGAGGCCGATGGCGTCCACCTTCTCCCGTCGCGCGACCTCCAGGATCTTCGCGCAGGGCACCATGACCCCGATGTCGACCACCTCGAAGTTGTTGCACTGCAAAACCACGCCCACGATGTTCTTGCCGATGTCGTGGACGTCGCCCTTGACGGTCGCCATCAGGATGCGGCCGGCGTTCTTCTGCTCCGACGTGTTTCCGGTCCGCGCCTTCTCCGCCTCGATGTGCGGCAGGAGCCAGGCGACCGCCTTCTTCATCACGCGCGCGGACTTCACCACCTGCGGCAGGAACATCTTTCCGGCGCCGAACAGATCGCCGACGACGTTCATGCCGTCCATCAGCGGGCCTTCGATGACCTGGAGCGGCCGGTCGAAGCCGAGGCGCGCGGCCTCCGTGTCCTCGTCGATGAAGGCGTCGATCCCGTGGACGAGGGCGTGGGTGAGGCGCGCGGCCACGTCCTTCTGCCGCCACGCGAGGTCGTCGCCCTTGGCCCCGCCGGCCGTCCCGCCGTGCTTGTACCGGTCCGCGATCTCGATCAGCCGTTCGGTCGCATCCGGGCGCCGGTTGAGGATCACGTCCTCCACCCGCTCGCGCAGTTCGGCCGGGATCTCGTCGTAGACCGGGATGTCGCCGGCATTGACGATGCCCATGTCCATCCCGGCGCGGATGCCGTGATAGAGGAAGACGGCGTGCATCGCCGCCCGCACGGGGTTGTTGCCGCGGAACGAGAACGAGACGTTGGAGACGCCGCCCGAGACATGGGCGTGCGGAAGTTCGGCCCGGATGCGCTTGGTCGCCTCGAAGAAGTCGACGGCGTAGTTGTCGTGCTCCGCGATGCCGGTGGCGACGGCGAAGATGTTCGGGTCGAAGATGATGTCCTCGGGCGGGAAGCCGATCCGATCCACGAGGATGTCGTACGACCGTCTGCAGATCTCGAACTTGCGGGCGGCGGTGTCGGCCTGCCCCTGCTCGTCGAACGCCATCACGACCACGGCGGCGCCGTAGCGGCGGACCTTGCGCGCCTGCTCGACGAACGGCGCCTCGCCCTCCTTCAGGCTGATCGAGTTGACGATCGACTTGCCCTGGACGTTCTTCAGCCCCGCCTCGATCACGCTCCACTTGGAGCTGTCGATCATGATCGGCACGCGGGCGATGTCGGGCTCGGCCGCGATGAGGCGGAGGAAGCGCACCATGGCGCCCTCCGAATCCAGCATCCCCTCGTCCATGTTGACGTCGAGGACCTGCGCGCCGCTGTCCACCTGCTGGCGCGCCACCTCCAGCGCGGCCTCGTAGTCGCCGTCGGCGACCAGCTTGCGGAAGCGGGCGGAGCCGGTGACGTTGGTCCGCTCACCCACGTTGACGAAGACGGTCGTGCGCTCGGTCATGGTTCGGGGTCCGTCGACGTGGGGAACGGGCAGGGCGATCAGAACGCGGGCATCTCGAACGGCTCGAGCCCGGCCAGGCGCATGCGCACCGGCCGGTCGGCCGGCGCCCGGGGCTTCACGCCGCGCACGGCGTCGGCGATGGCGCGGATGTGGTCGGGCGTCGTGCCGCAGCAGCCGCCCACGATGTTGACCAGCCCGTCGCGCGCCCAGGCGCCCAGATGGGCGGCGGTCTCGTGCGGGGCCTCGTCGTAGCCGCCGAACGCGTTCGGCAGGCCGGCGTTCGGATAGGCCGAGACGGGGGTCCCCGCGACCCGCGACAGTTCCTGCACGTAGGGCCGCATCAGATCGGCGCCGAGCGCGCAGTTCAGCCCGACGGCGAGCGGGCGGACGTGCGCGACCGAGTTCCAGAACGCCTCGGTCGTCTGGCCCGAGAGCGTGCGGCCCGACCGGTCGGTGATGGTGCCCGAGATGATGACCGGCAGGCGCACCCCGCGCGCCTCCATCGCCGTCTCGACGGCGAAGATCGCCGCCTTGGCGTTCAGCGTGTCGAAGACCGTCTCGATCAGGAGGAGGTCGACCCCGCCGTCGATCAGCGCCTCCACCTCCTCGCGATAGGCCGTCTCGAGATCGTCGAAGGTGACGGCGCGGTAGCCCGGGTCGTTCACGTCCGGCGACATGGACGCGGTGCGGCTGGTCGGGCCCAGCGCGCCGGCGACCCAGCGCGGCCGGCCGTCGCGCGCGACCGCGGCGTCGACCGAGGCACGCGCGATCCGCGCGCCTTCCCGGTTGATCTCCGCCGCGACGGCCTCCAGCCCGTACTCCGCCTGGGAGATGGTCGTCGCGTTGAAGGTGTTGGTCTCCAGGATGTCGGCGCCGGCCTCGAGATAGCGGTCGTGGATCTCCCGGATGACGTCGGGCCGGGTGATGTTCAGGAGATCGTTGTCGCCCTTGAGGTCCTTGGCCGAGTCGGTGAAGCGCGTGCCGCGGAAGTCCGCCTCCTCCAGCGCATAGCCCTGGATCAGCGACCCCATCGCGCCGTCCAGCACGAGGATGCGCTCGGCGAGCGCACGCTCGAGCGCGGCGATGCGATCCTCACGGCGGGCGTCTTCGGTCGGCATGGCGCAACTCCCGGTCGGTGCGCGGCGTTACCGTCGCGTCATGTCCATATAAAGATGTCTTTATGTAATGGCAATGGTGGACGTTCCGCGGGCCTGCCGTCATGCGCCACACACATATCCGACTGCGGATGTATACCGTTGACGCCATACGGGAGTGCCCCGACACTCCTTCCGGTTTTCCCGTCGGCCCGCCCGACCTTCCGGCAGGGACGTCCCTTCCCATGATCGCAACCGCGATCCGTCTCGCCGCCGACGGCCGGCGGCCGAGCGACGCGTCGCCTCCCGACCCGGAACTGTCGGTCGCGGACATCGAGCCGGTCACGCAGCTCCCGTGCACACCGGGCGCGTTCCTGCGCCATTACGCGGTCAACCACTTTCCGGGCCGGCTCGCGCTCATCGTCGCGCTCGTCGTCGTCGCGCAGACGATCGACACGATGGAGGCGGTGGCGCTGAAGCGGGTGATCGACGGCGTGTCGGCCGCGGCCGCCGGCCGGTCCGACGGCGCCGACGTGATGGTCTGGTTCTTCGTGCTGTCGGGCATCTGGATCGGCGGCCAGGTCTTCTGGCGGCTGCACCAGATGGCCAACATCTTCACCGCGCCTACGGCGCGGGCGCTCGTGCAGAAGCACCTTTACGGCTACCTGATGGGGCACTCGCCCCGCTACTTCCAGGACAACTTCGCCGGAAAGCTGGGCCAGCGCATCAAGCAGGCGGGGCAGTCGATCACCCAGGTGATGGAGATCCTCTGCTACGACGCGGTGCGCATGCTGATCGTGCTGTCGGTCAGCATCGTCCTCCTCTTCGCGAACGATCCGCGTCTCGGCGGCATCCTGCTGGCGTGGGCCGCCGTCTACGGCACGGTCTCCTTCCTTCTCGCCCGGCGCTGCATCGTCCTCTCCCAGGCGATGTCGGCCGCCGGGTCGACCCTGACGGGACGGCTGGTCGACGGGATCGCCAACGCCGATCTGGTCCGCGGATTCGCCCGCGTCGACCACGAGCGGCGGCATTTGGGCGAATTCGTCGACAACGAGCGCAACTGCTCGCGGCGCCTGCGCTGGTTCCTGCTGATGATCCGCAGCTTCCAGTCGGCCAGCGTCTGCGCGCTGCTGATCTTGCTGTGCTGGATCTCGATCGTCGACGCCGTCGCCGGGCGGATGACGCCGGGCACCTTCGTGCTCGTCTTCACCCTCGCGGCCCAGGTGACGATGACGGTGTGGAACCTGTCGAACCAGATGCTGAACTTCTTCGAGCAGATCGGCGTGCTGTCCGAGGCGCTCGAACTGGTCTCGGTCCCGCACGAGATCACCGACCCGCCGGCTGCGGTCCCGCTCGCGGTGCGCGGCGGTGCGATCGCCTTCGAGAACGTCCGCTTCGCCCATCCCGACGGCAAGCCGCTGTTCAGCGACTTCGACCTCCGCATCGCGCCCGGCGAGAAGGTGGCGCTCGTCGGCCCCTCGGGCGCCGGCAAGAGCACGCTCGTCAAGCTGCTGCGCCGCCAGTACGACCCGACCGGCGGCCGCATCCTGATCGACGGCCAGGACATCGCGCGGGTGACGTGGGATAGCGTCAACGCCGCCATCGCCGAGGTGCCGCAGCAGCCGGGCGTGTTCCACCGCCCGATCCGCGAGAACATCCGCTACGGCCGTCTCGACGCCGACGACGCGATGGTGATCCGCGCGGCCATGGACGCCAACTGCCACGACTACATCATGCAGCGCCCGGCGGGGTACGACACCATCGTGGGCGAGCAGGGGATCAAGCTTTCGGGCGGTGAGCGCCAGCGCCTCGCCATCGCGCGCGCGCTGCTAAAGGACAGCCGGATCCTCGTCCTCGACGAGGCGACGTCGGCGCTCGACAGCGAGAGCGAGCACCACATCCAGGAAGCGCTCTGGCGCCTCTTCCAGGGTCGGACGGTGATCGCCATCGCCCACCGGCTGTCCACGATCACCGGCATGGACCGCATCGTGGTCCTCGACCAGGGCCGCATCGTGGAGGAGGGGAGCCATGCGGCGCTCGTCGCCCGCGGGGGGCTCTACGGCCAGCTCTGGGCGCGGCAGGCCGGCGGCTTCATCGCCGAGGACTGACGCCCGATCGGGCCAGCCCGCCGCGCCGGGTCCCCTCCGGCCGGCGGGGTCCCATTTGGCCCATGCAGCGGTCGGCGGGCGTGCTATATGAGGGGCCGGCGGGTCCTCGGGGCCCGCATTCCCTCGTTCCGCGTGCGGCCGCATCCATGTCGTCGACCCGTTCGAAGTTCGCCCTTCTCCTCGTCCTCGCCGTGCTCCCGGCCTGTTCCTCGACCGGAAGCGACGAGCTCGCCTACGTCGAGCGCCCGGCCGAGCAGATCTACAACGAGGCGATGGGCCTCCTCGGCCAGGAGGAGTTCCGAACCGCGGCGCGCACCTTCGACGAGGTCGAGCGCCAGCACCCCTACAGCCCCTGGGCCGTCCGGGCGCAGCTGATGTCGGCCTTCGCGCTCTACGAGGGGCAGCGGTTCGACGAGGCGATCGCGGCCCTCGACCGCTTCATCAGCCTGAACCCGGGCAATGAGCGGATCGACTACGCCTACTATCTGCGCGCGCTCTGCTACTACGAGCAGATCCAGGACATCGAGCGCGACCAGCGCATGACCGAGAACGCGCGCGCCGCCCTGACCGAGGTCGCGCAGCGGTACCCGAACTCGGCCTACGGCCGCGACGCCGCGCTCAAGCTCGACCTCACGCTCGACCATCTGGCCGGCAAGGAGATGGACGTCGGCCGCTTCTACCTGCGCCAGGGCCAGTATCAGGCCGCGATCGGCCGCTTCCAGCGCGTCATCCAGAACTATGAGACCACCAACCAGGTGCCCGAGGCCCTGCACCGCCTGAGCGAGGCCTATCTGGCGATCGGCCTCGTCGAGGAGGCGCGCAAGTCGGCGGCCGTGCTCGGCTACAATTTCCCGGGCAGCGAGTGGTACACCGACAGCTACCGCCTCCTCGTGGAGGGGGCCTTCGTCCCCGCCGCCGCCGGGGCGACGCTTCCGCCGCGGGAGAGCCGCGGGCGCTGGTGGTGGCCGTTCTGACCGCCGCCGCGGCATGCTCGTCACCCTCGCCGTCCGCGACGTCGTCCTGATCGAGCGGCTGACGCTGTCGTTCGCGTCGGGCCTGTGCGTCCTGACCGGCGAGACCGGCGCCGGCAAGTCGATCCTCCTCGACGCCCTCGGTCTGGCCATGGGCGGGCGGGGCGACAGCGCGCTCGTCCGCCATGGCGCCGATCAGGCCTCGGTGACGGCCGAATTCGTCCTCCCGCCCGACCACCCGGCGCTCGCCGCCCTGCGCGAACAGGATCTCGAGGCGGACGGGACCGTGGTGGTCCGCCGCGTCCTCTCCCGCGACGGCCGGTCCCGGTGCTTCGTCAACGACCAGCCGGTCGGCGTCGGCCTCCTTCGGCGGCTGGGCGAGATGCTGGTGGAGGTCCACGGCCAGTTCGATACCCAGGGTCTGCTCGACGCGAAGACCCACCGCGCCCTCCTCGACGCCTTCGCCGGCCTCGCCGACGCCGGCCGGACCGCCGCGTCGGCCCACCGCGACTGGCGCGCGGCCGTCGAGGCGGAGGCGAAGGCCGCCGCGGACCTCGACCGGGCGCGCGCCGAACAGGACTGGCTGCGCCATGCGGTCGTCGAACTGGACGGGCTGAAGCCCGGCGACGGGGAGGAGGGCGAGCTCTCGGTGCGGCGCGCGATGCTTCAGAACCGCGAGAAGCTGACCGACGCGCTCGCCCAGGCGACCGGCGACCTCGGCGGCGACCGGGGTGCCGGGCGCGCGCTCCTGTCGGCCTCGCGCGCGCTCTCCCGCATCGCCGACAAGGCGGGCGGGGCGGTCGAGCCCATCCTCGCGGCACTCGACCGGGCCGCGGACGAGGTGGCCGAGGCCGAGCGCGCGATCCAGGCGCTCGCGGGCGACATCGACGAGGGCGGGCCCGGCATCGAGAGCGTCGAGGAACGGCTGTTCGACCTGCGCGCGGCCGCCCGCAAGCACGGCGTGCCCGTGGACGGCCTCGCGGCGCTGCGCGACGATCTCGCCCGCCGCCTCGCGCTGATCGAGGACCAGGGCGACGTCCTCCAGCGTCTGGCCGCGCGGACCGCGGCGGCCCGGGCCGCCTATGTCGAGGCGGCGGCGGTGCTCTCGAAGGGGCGCAGGGCCGCGGCGGGCCGCCTCGACCGCGACGTGGCGACGGAACTGGCGCCCCTCAAGCTGGGGCGGGCGGTCTTCTCGACCCAGGTCGACGCGCTGCCCGAGGCGGACTGGGGGCCGGCGGGAACCGACCGGGTCCAGTTCGTCGTCGCGACCAACCCCGGGGCGCCGCCCGGGGCGCTGAACCGGATCGCGTCCGGCGGCGAACTCGCCCGCTTCACGCTCGCCATCAAGGTTGTGCTCGCGCGCACCAGCCCCGTCCCCACCCTCGTCTTCGACGAGGTCGACACCGGCATCGGCGGCGCGGTGGCCGATGCGGTCGGCGAACGCCTCGCCCGCCTCGGGCGGACGCTCCAGGTCCTCGTGGTCACCCACAGCCCGCAGGTCGCCGCCCGTGGCGCCCATCACTTCCGCGTCCAGAAACGCGAGGCGGCCGGCCGGGCGGTGACCGAGGTCGTGGAACTGCCGGCCGACCAGCGGCGCGAGGAGATCGCGCGCATGCTGTCGGGCGCCACCGTGACCGAGGAGGCGCGCGCCGCCGCAGCGCGCCTGATCGCGACCGGAACGGAGGGGCGCACATGACCGGGCGCGACACCGCCACGATCCCGGTGGACGCGCTGACCGCCGATGAGGCGGCGGGCGAACTCGCCCGCCTCGCGGCCGAGATCGCCCGCCACGACCGGCTCTATCACCAGTCGGACGCGCCGGAGATCGCGGACGCCGACTACGACGCGCTGGTCCGCCGGAACGCGGCGATCGAGGACCTGCACCCGGGCCTCGTGCGCATCGACAGCCCGTCGGTCCGCGTCGGCGCGCCGGCCGCGTCCGGCTTCGGCAAGGTGACCCACGCGGTGCCCATGCTGTCGCTCGCCAACGCCTTCACGGCCGAGGACGTCGCGGAGTTCGTCGGCCGGGTGCGCAGCTTCCTTCGGCTTCCGCCGGACGGAACGGTCGCGATCGTGGCGGAGCCCAAGATCGACGGCCTGTCGCTGTCGCTGCGCTACGAGGACGGGCGCCTCGTCCAGGCGGCGACGCGCGGCGACGGTGCCGTCGGCGAGGACGTGACCGCCAACGTGATGACGATCGCCGACGTGCCGAAGCGGCTCGCGGCGGGAGCGCCCCGGGTGCTGGAGGTGCGCGGCGAGGTCCACATGACCCGTGCCGACTTCTTCCGCCTGAACGCCGACCTGGCGGCGCGGGGCGAGAAGACGCTGGCGAACCCGCGCAACGGGGCGGCCGGGTCGCTGCGCCAGCTGGACGCGACGATCACGGCCGGGCGGCCGCTTCGGTTCTTCGGCTATGCCTGGGGCGAGCTGTCGGAACCCTTGGGCTCTACCCAGTGGGAGAGCCGCAACCGCCTCGCCGACCTCGGCTTCGTGGTGCCGACCGACGCGCGCCTGTGCGCCTCGGCCGAGGAACTGGTCGCCTACCACGCGGAGATCGGCGGCCGGCGGGCGGAGATCCCGTTCGACATCGACGGCGTCGTCTACAAGGTCGACCGCCTCGACTGGCAGCAGCGCCTCGGCTTCCGCGACCGCACGCCCCGGTGGGCGACCGCGCACAAGTTCTCGGCCGAGCAGGCGGAGACGGTGCTGGACGACATCCTCGTCTCGGTGGGGCGGACCGGCACCATGAACCCGGTCGCCGTGCTGCGGCCGGTGACGGTCGGGGGCGTCGTCGTCTCCCGGGCGACCCTCCACAACGAGGACGAGGTCGCGCGAAAGGACGTCCGCAAGGGCGACCACGTCATCGTGCAGCGGGCGGGCGACGTGATCCCGCAGGTGGTGGGCGTCGTCCTTGCCAAGCGGCCCGACGGTGCGGTGCCGTGGGAGCCGCCGCACGTCTGCCCCTGTCCGCTGATGACACCCACCACGCGCGAGCCGGGCGCCGCCGCCCGGCGCTGCACGGGCGAACTTCGCTGCCCGTTCCAGCAGATCGAACGCCTCGTCCACTTCGTCTCCCGCAACGCCGCCGACATCGACGGGTTGGGCGAGAAACAGGTGCGGGCCTTCTTCGAGGACGGGGCGATCCGGACGCCTGCCGACATCTTCCGCCTCGCGGCGAAGAACCGGACGGAGTGGGCGCTGAACCCGCTGGAGACGCGCAAGGGCTGGGGCGAGACGTCGGTCGCCAAGCTCTTCGCGGCGATCGAGGCGCGCCGCCGGCTCGAGCTCAACCGGTTCATCTTCGCGCTCGGCATCCGCCAGGTGGGCGAGGCGACGGCGAAGCTGCTCGCGCGCCATTACGAGACGGCCGACCGCTGGATCGCCCAGATGCGGAAGGCGGCGGAGGAGCGCGCGGCCCTTCCCGAGGCGACCCGCCCGGACCAGGTGGGCGAGGCCTATGCGGAACTCTGCGCCATCGAGCAGATCGGCATGAGCGTTGCCGACGACGTCGTTCTCTTCTTCGGCGAGCCCCACAGTCTCGACGCGCTCCGGAGGCTGCAGGACGAGATCACCGACATCGTGCCCTTCGTCCGGCCCGCCGCCGCCGCATCGCCCGTGGCGGGCCGGACGGTGGTCTTCACCGGCACCTTCGCCGGCATGTCCCGCGACGAGGCCAAGGTCGGCGCCGAGGCGGCGGGGGCCAAGGTCGCCGGATCGGTCTCGAAGAAGACCGACTACGTCGTCGTGGGAGAGGATGCGGGGTCGAAGGCGACCAAGGCGCGCGAACTGGGCGTGCGCATCCTCACCGAAGCCGAGTGGCTCGACCGTCTCGCCGGGCGGATCGCCTAGCCCCGTCGCGGGTCCGCCGTCCACACGCCGGCGCCGACCCCGTCGACAGATGGCCACAGACCACGCAAAGACAACGAAGGCGTCAAAACGGCGCCGCTCAATGCAATCAAAAGGTGTTGTGAGGATGTTTCCATGATTGATAATGTCTGTGGAAACGCCTGATTAACCTCTTCCGGCGTATTTTGGTTACCCGTATCCACTCTACAGTATGAACCAACCAAAACCCGCCGGTTTCCGCCGCTCTTGCCACGATGGTCGCAATCAACCATTTTGCGCCGAGGCTGGCGGTTTATCCGAGCGCACGCTGGACGCAGAAATCGGAACCAGATCCAGATGGTCGCATTGGGCGTTCTTACGCTGATCGCGCTCGCAGCGGTGTCCGCCGCCTATGTGATGGCCGTTCCGTTCCTCGAGCAGCGCCGCAATCTCAAGGGTCTTCTTGCGGAACTCGGCGATCTTCAGGGAACCCAGCGGATCACCGACAGCGCGTACGCCCAGGCGCTCGCGCTTCGCCGCGCGGCGGAGGAACGCCGCAAGGCGCTCGACGAGATTTCCAACAAGCTCCAGAAGCAGTTCGACTCGCTGGCCGACCGGCCGCCCGAACTGGTTCACGAGATCGGCGATCCTCTCATGCGCACGGGGGACGTGTTCGCGGTGACCGTCGCGCACCGGGGCAGCAGCGGCCTCGTCGGGATCGACGGCCAGCCCCTCAACCCCATCTGGAACGCGGCCCAGCTGATCGAGGTGTGGGCCTCGTCCGCGGAGCGCGCGAAGGAGGTGGTCGAGGCGAAGTATCCGCAGAACGCCGGCTATCGTGTCCTGTCGGTGGCCTTCGTCGGTGGGCCGAAGGCGACGGTGTCGACATGAACTTCATGCAGAGCCTCCTTTACGTGGCGCTGGCCTGCTGCTGGAGCGTGGTCATCGCCATCGTGGTGCGCGTGCCGGCCCGCGCGACGGTGGCGATGGCGCGCATCGACCAGGTCCAGGCGAAGATCGACCGGCTGAAGGCCAACACTGAGGGTTCCGCTGAGCAGCTCCAGAAGCTCAAGGATGAGAAGGCGGAGATCGAGAAGGACTTTCCCGAGCTTGTCTCCCTCATCGACGAGCTGAAGGCGCGGATCGCCGAGGCGCGGACGCAGGCGGGACCGCGCCTCTG
>Ga0315907_10002837_pt1 | contig 21245 bp, 13 predicted proteins | sample LakEriMetagenome_3_FD_203525 | JGI IMG/M metagenome (GOLD analysis project Ga0315907, IMG submission 203525) | Freshwater fungal communities from buoy surface, Lake Erie, Ohio, United States - Buoy 12 MA123 | ecosystem: Environmental > Aquatic > Freshwater > Lake > Lake biofilm | place: USA...
TGGCAAATTTTACTTGCGAACCTTTTTTCAATGATATGGACGACGTATAAACCTGACTATTTGAATCAGGTTCCTTTCCGTCCAACGTGAATCTCACCTGCAAACCAGGAAAAGGGGTATTAATGGTCAGTTTATCATTGAGTATTTTGGCACCTGGAGGAGGTACTCTATAAGTATAGCCACCAAAAATATAATCCAGTTTGGCCAGTTCCTTTTGACCTAGTTTATTGGCAAATATTTCCCAGTCTGCATTTAATTGTTGCTCCCTTTCCGGTGAAAATCGTTTTGCTTCCCATGCTGCTTCCGTGGTCCAGGCTCTTTCTGCCAGTCCTAATAATTTGGGTAGGGTATAATAGAAAACCATGTCACTGGTTTTGACCGTTTCTGTCCATAACTGTCCCTGAATACCCTTGATGTGTTTTTTGCCTTCGGGTTTCAGCCATTCCATAGTATTTTCCCATTGGGTAATAGGCATGTCATTGCCCTGATTATCTTTTAAAACGGCGGCAAACTGATTATTTGGAGAAAATCGCCAGGCAGTTTTGGTATCCACATATCCTCCCCATATTAAACCAGGTTCGGCGGGATGCCCATCGTAGGCAAGGTCAAAATATAAATTGGTTACATTAGATAATACCACATCGTACCCCGCATTGGCCAAACGATAAGAAAGATTTACCGATTCTCCCAAGCTATTCCAGACGTAGGCCAGGAAACCATCTTTTGTAAATTTGGGATTAGGTTCATAACGGAATCCTTTTGGATTTTTTGGAATCCTTATTAAAGCAACCTCTTCCCAACCAGCTAATTGAATACCTCTTTCATCCAACATTTTATCGAGTCGGGTCAGAAAATACTGTGTAAGCACGTCTTTTGGATTCCCTTTTGGTAGTTGAGTCAGTAAATCGAGGCAAGAAGGAGATCCTTTCCAAACACCTTCCGGCACTTCGTCACCGCCAACATGCATGGTTTTAAGTGTTACCCCTGCATCCCGGTACATTTTAATGATCTCGTCAAATATTTTACCTATAAAAGTATAAGTGGATTCCTTACAAACATCCAGCACATTGTCTGGATAATTTTGCACAGAACGATAGGCAGACTTATCATTTGGGGTGAATAACCTATATTGTTCTGAAGCTGACTTATTTCCATCTAATTGAAGTCTTGCCTGCCGAGCTTCCATACTTTTAATGGCGGCAAGGGCGTGACCAGGAATATCCACTTCTGGAATGACCTTAATATGACGCTCTCTGGCATATTTCAATATCTCAATAAAGTCATTCCGGGTATAAAAACCAGTTCCTGACGAATTATCGGCATCGGGTAAAAGACCGGAACCGTATGAAGGCTGCAGGAATGATTTTTCATCCATTGAATAGCCTCTTTTTGATCCAAAGACGGTTAATTCGGGTAAGCCAGGTATTTCAATTCTCCAACCCTCATCATCGGTAAGATGAAAATGAAAAGTATTCATCTTATAATGCGCCAAAATATCCAGTAAATGTAAAATGGTTTTCTTGGAATGAAAATTTCTACCTACATCCAGATGATAACCTCTGTATTCATATCGGGGAGCATCTTTTACAAGAATACCAGGCAATGAAAGCGAAGTATTTTCCTTTGAAAATACATGAGATGGGAATAGATGAATCAAGCTTTGGATACCGTAAAAAACCCCCTGTGCATCTTTGCCAATAATTGTGATTTGATCTTTATTAATTTCAAGTTGGTAGGCACCGGACTTTTCTAAACTTGACCCATTTCCTATGTTAAGCGTAATGGTATTATTGGTTCCACCTGATTTGTAAAATAATGGATCCATGAAGTTTTGGAGATATGCTTTTTCATTTTCGAGCCCTTTTCCAGCTACAATTTTTGAATTCCCGGAAAGGGTAAAGGAACTGCCTTGTAAAGTGGTGGAAACAGGGGTAGGTAAAATAAGGGGTAATTTGTCGGTGGACAATAAAGATACCCCAGCTTGCTGATCAAAGCGCCAAAATGCGTCGGGTAAAGGCTTGATGTCCTTTGGTGAAAGCTGAAATTGCTCTCTTCTTTTAAATGGGACTATTTCTATAGATACGGGATTAGTTTTTTCCACCCCATTTTCATCTTCATAAACGAGGAAGGCACCTTGAGGAACGGCTGAATAATTAAAAGTTACCCCTACTATGGAAGTATAAGGAAAATCCTTTTTCTCGCCCGCATTTAATCCGGAGAAAGAAGGGTCAGGCTCTATTTTGTATAATTCACCTACTACATTGGACAAACGCAACCCTTTTAAGGAAGAAGCTTCAGGAATAGGTCCGGTAATCTGATTAAAATAAATAGCCCATTTTTTTGAAGGAAGAGGGATTGAACCTTTATTACTCAATTGGATTTCTCCTTTTCCGGGTACATCGCCAATGGCATTATTCTGATGTTTCCATGTCAGTTCAATTTGGATATAATCGTCTGATTGTGATTTATTTCCACCGCAGTTGAAAACCATAAATCCAAGGATGAGAGAATAGAGAAAATAGTTTTTTAGCATAAAAAATGATTTATATTAAGGTAATTTAAAGAAAATCTTTGTATTCCGGCTAATTTTTGAAAAAATAGGCAATAAATTAGTTTAATTTGATAAAAAATAAGACGCTATGTTTGAAAAGCTAATCCCATACGATGCTGCCTATATTATATTAGACTCCTATATTAATTATAATCATGTATTCAAGAGGATAACGAAGAGGGCAAAAATTAGGTTTGAACAACGGGATTGGGTAGGAATTCAGGATGATGCAAAATTCAGGATGACCATTTATCGTACGTCGGTTGGTGAGACTACGCAGAAGTTACTGAATTTTTTAGGAACGGAGAGAAATACGCATGAAGTTTGGATACAAATTAAAGAAATGTTCCTAGAGGAGATATTTAACTTTAACACCAGAAATATTGCTGAAACGTATTTTAATTCCATTTACAGGCACAGTCACATTGGGTTAGGTGCCGATGAGGACCTCATGTTTGTCAATGCGACGGGAACCTATCGGGAATTTCGTTCTGCCATCCCTATTTATCATACCTTTTATCTGGGATCTCATTTTGAAAATACCTTACAGCAGCTTTTCTCTTGTTTTCCTTTTGATGCGCCAATGGCAAATTTGGAACGGGACGTATTTTATATTGCGGAGACCATCAGGCGTAAATTAGGTACTTATAAGCGTGATTTCCGGCATGTTCGTTTGGAAGTTTTGAAGTCGGTTTTTTATAGAAATAAGGGGGCATACATTGTAGGAAGAATGTATCTGGATGATAGGATTCACCCGTTTATCATACCCTTAGCTCATGAGAATGAGGGGATTTATGCCGATACCTTGTTGTTGGAACCCAATGATATCAGTTCAATTTTTAGTTATAACAGAGCTTATTTTTTAGTGGATACGGATATTGCCAGTGAAATGGTCGATTTCCTTAAATCTATCATGCCGTCAAAAAGTTTAGGGGAATTGTATAATTCTATAGGTTTTGAAAAACACGGCAAAACCGTTTTATATAGAGAATTATTGCGTCATCTGGATGCATCGGCCGACAAATTCGTCATCGCTCCGGGTGTTAAAGGAATGGTTATGACGGTATTTACGTTGCCTTCCTATTCCATGGTTTTTAAAATGATTAATGACAAATTCCGTCCTCCAAAAATGGTGACAGAGCAGGAAGTTAAATCAAAATATGATCTCGTATCAGCTCACGATAGGGTAGGTAGAATGGCGGATAGCCACATGTTTGAAAATTTAACGCTTCCTTTAAATCGGTTTGATCCTGCATTGATTGAGGAGTTGAAGAAAGAGTGTGCATCGAAAGTTACAATCAATCAGGATACTATCGAAATTAAACACATGTATATTGAGAAGAAAATGATTCCTTTAGACATGTATTTGAAATCTGCAACGTTACAAGAAGCAGAAGATGCCATTGCCGATTATGGCCGGGCTATTAAAGACATGGCTGCGGTAAATATTTTTCCCGGCGATATGTTGTTGAAAAATTTCGGTTTGACCCGATTGAACCGGGTTGTCTTTTACGATTATGACGAAATTGTCTTTTTAACTGATTGTGTGTTCCGTAAAATTCCAGAACCCAGAAGTTATGAAGACGAGTGGGCTTCAGAACCTTGGTATTCTGTGGGTGAGAATGATATATTCCCAGAGGAATTTTCTAAATTTTTGATTGGCAGGTCGGATGTCCGAAAAATGTTTTTAGAAAAACATGCAGATTTGTATGATGTAAAATATTGGCAGGATGTCCAGGAGCGGCTTCGAAACGGGGAGATAGTTACCGTTTTTCCTTATCGAAAAAGATTGCGGTTTAAAAATCAATTTGGGAAGGGGATTTTGGATGGAACTGCGCAGAAAGCATTAGACGAAAAGGAGACGGAATGGCCGGAGAATAAGTAGATGTAGAGACGCGATGCTTCGCGTCTACTCCCCGTGAGGGTTTTGACGCGGTGTACGCAGCGTTCAGGCGCAGTGTTTCGCGGTAATATTTATTCCTAAATGTACCAAATTGTAGGGGCGAATCGCATTCGACCTCTCATGATACAGAGGCATTTCCCTATTTACGGTACAATGACGTTAGTTGCCGTTAGGTCATTCATATCATCAGGTTTCAATATAAATTTACCCTTAACACCCGGTTTTGAATCAGGATTTACAGGATTAAAAGGATTACAGAGGACGTCGTCGATTTGGGTATGATGTTTATTTGTAGATGATTACTTTTCAACCTTCTTTTCGCCGATGCGTTACGCATCGGCGAGAGGCTTCGATATGAAAGCACCGTTTAAATTAATCTTCCGAATCAAACCAGAGACGTTATCATTAATCCTGGAAATCCTGAAAATCCTGATTCAAACCAATGGCTGCTGCGCCCGTAATTTCTTGTGGAAATTGTGGAGGTGGTTGTTTTTTGGGAATATTTCACGTAAATAATTTTGAATCAGGATTTAGAAGATTACAGAAGACGTTTTCGTTTTAAATTTGAGGGTTATTTGTAGAGACGCGATGCTTCGCGTCTTTTCCCCAACGATTACATTTTCAGGATCTGCCAATTATGACGTATCTTTAAGAAAATATTTTGGAATGGCCCTAAAAAATCTTCCCTTAGGGATAAGTACATTAAGTTTTTTATTGGAATCGAATTGTATCTATGTCGATAAGACAGAATATGCATTCAATCTTATTAATACGCCTGGTCGTTTCTTCCTATCTCGTCCACGCCGTTTTGGAAAGAGTCTTTTTGTGGATACCTTAAAGGAGATTTTTGAAGGAAATCAGAAACTGTTTGAGGGTCTGTTTATTCATGACAAATGGGATTGGACAAAGAAATATCCTGTGATTAAACTTGATTTTGCAGCTGGGGGAGGGAAAAGTCAGGAAGAACTGGATATAAGGATTCTGGATATGTTGGAAGAAAATGGGGAGCGTTTAGGGGTTCAAATGGAGTCACTGGATTTAGCTGGAAAATTCAGGAAACTTATTTCAAGAGCTGCAGCAAAATATGGACAAAGGGTAGTTGTATTGGTGGACGAATATGACAAACCCATACTTGATAATATACATAATACTCAGGTTGCCCGCGAAATAAGAGATGCACTGAAGGCCTTTTACGGTGTGCTGAAGGAGCAGGACGCCAATTTGCAATTCATATTCATGACAGGGGTAACTAAATTCTCAAAAGTAAGCCTGTTCAGTGGACTGAACCAGTTGGTAGATATCACTATTGACGAAGAATTTTCTTCCATTTGCGGTTACACAGACATGGATCTTCGGGAACATTTTAGTGAATACCTCGCTGGCAGTGACCCTGAGGAGGTTAAACGATGGTATAATGGTTATAGCTGGACGGGTCCCAATGCCGTTTACAATCCCTATGATATTTTGCTGTTTATCAAAAAAAGAATGGTTTATCAAAATTATTGGTTTGAGACGGGGAGTCCAACCTTCCTTATCGAACTGTTTCGGAAAAACCAATATTTTTTACCTGATTTAGAGCATATTGAAGTTTTTCAACGCACTTTAAGTTCTTTTGAGATTGAATCTTTAAATCCTATAACGCTATTATTTCAAGCTGGTTATTTAACCATTGAAAAAACGTTTATTGAGCGAGAGAAACTCGTATATCGTCTTAAGATACCTAACCAAGAGGTTCGACTGGCTTTGAATGACTATTTTATCGAAGATTATACCGGTATTTCATCTGATTTGAAAAGCAGGCAGGGTGACCTGTATAATGCCTTGTCAACTGGAAATCTGGCATCGTTTGAAAAGCTCATTCATACCCTTTTCGCCGGCATCCCCTGGCGCAATTTCACCAATAACGACCTGGCCAATTTCGAAGGTTACTATGCCTCGGTTCTCTATGCTTTTTTCGCTTCGCTCAATGCACAGATTATCCCAGAGGATATCACTAATCGTGGCCAAGCTGATATGACGATCCTTTTGGGCAACCATATTTATGTGTTGGAAATAAAGGTGGTGGAAAATCTGCCTGAAGGAGATAATCAAGCGCTTCAGCAAATTATCCAAAGGAATTACGCGGAGAAATATCGCAACAGAGAGGGGAAAACTGTGCATGAGGTAGGCCTTGTTTTCAACAAAACCGAACGGAATCTGGTACAAGCTGATTTTTTAACCACCCCGTAGAGATGATGCACGCATCATCTTTTCCCCGACAGGTTCCATTAAATATTCTGGTAAATAAAGTGTCTGAATCACGGATTTAAAGGATTTTCAAGATTTCTCGGATTATTCCTAATGTCTTCGGATTGAACTTGAGGGTTATTCGTGCATTGGTTACTTTTACACCCTTCTTTTCGCCGATGCGTGGACGCATCGTCTTTACCCCAACAGGTTAAATGAATTAATTACAGCAATCCCCCCTTTTTGAATCACGGATTTAAAGGATTTTCAGGATTTCACGGATTATTCTTAATGTCTTCGGATTGAACTTAAGGGTTATTTGGTAATTGGTTACTTTTTACACCCTTCTTTTCGCCGATGCGTTATGCATCGGCGAAATCAAGTAAATGAAACACAATCTAATAATAATCTTTCCACTCAAACCGGAGACCTTATGGTTAAACAGTGAAATCCTGGAATCCCCTAAATCCGTGATTCAAACAACTGGCTGCTGCGCGCATAATTTCCAACGAAGATTGAGTCCCTAGTAGGGGCAATCCTTGTGGGTGCCTGATATATATTGGGGGACACGGTTGTTTTTTTGGCAAATTTCCTGTAAATAATTTTTGAATCATTATTTCCAAGATTATAGAGTACGTATTAGTTTTCGATATAATATTTATTCATAGATATTCTTTCGCATAAACGGTCAGGGGCAGAGCCCCGCCATCTTCGTAACACTCCGCCGTAGGGTAAAAATCAAAGGGTGCAAAATCAGAAAATAGGATACAAAATAATAATCCAAGGGTATAAAATAATAATAACCTAGAGACCTAAAATAATAATAGGAACATTAAGGCACATTTAGCAAACAAACTATCATTGTCAGAGAAAAATTAAAAACATCAAGTTGTTATTTAAAACCAATTTAGCCTTTCGTTGGCAAGCATTTTATAACCTTTAAAAAGCAAACATGAAAAAATTATTTATTGTATCTATAAGCCTAATCACTTTAGGTAACTTAAACGGTCAGGTGGAACAAAAAAGTTTACCAGGAGCTGAGGAGATTAGTAACAGACGTACCAGTTTTAATCTGGATGAAATTAAAGTACGCTGGAAGAAAGCGGCATTAGAAAACTGTACTGGGGCACCATGTGCAGGTGGTGCTTCTTTTACTTGTGGAACAAGCACGGTAGCAGATATTGACGGCAACACCTATAATACGGTTTTAATAGGTACCCAATGTTGGACAAAAAGCAACTTAAAAGTTACAAAGTACAATGATGGAACAAACATACCCTTAGATGCAACGGGTGGACCTACTGGTTTTAGTGCTACAGGAGGGTGGTATGCTCTAACCACAGGAGCTCGTACCGTTTATGAACATGATAATAATAATCTTAATGTGTACGGATACCTTTACAATCATTATGCTGTATTGGATAGTAGAAAAATATGTCCTTCTGGTTGGCATGTTCCCTCAGATAGTGAATGGAATACGCTGATGATAGCTATTGACCCAACAGGAAGTACTAGTCCTTTTAGTAGTGGTGCCGCTGTAAGCCTAATAGCAGGTGGCAAGATGAAATCAACTACCTTGTGGAATAGTCCTAATACTGGCGCAGATAATTCCAGTGGCTTTTCAGCTCTTCCAAGTGGGGTTAGGGGTTACCATGGGTTTCAGAATAAGGGGAATTTAACGAAATTTTGGAGCACAACTTTATACCCCGGTTCCATTAATGATATCTCGACCCGAGGAGGATTTGAATATAACAATTCAGGTATGTTTTGGGACTACGTCCAACCTCCAACAGGCCTCCCCATTCGCTGCCTCAAAGATTGACTATTCTTATGTCTAATTGACTTTTTTGTGGGCAAGGTAAGTGGGTGGTAAGAAAGAGGAGGTGCTGTATTAAAAGCTTAGTTATGGTAAAAAAAGAATCCCCGATACAAAAGTGTAGGGGATTTTTTTGTTCAGGTATAATTATCTAAAGGTGCAACATAAACAAATAGGAGATAGATACGCAATTTGAATACCTTCCATCCATTACGTTTTAAGTAAACCACGCATCGTTCTCTTCGTTTGGAAGCCATTTGAAATTAAGCAAGCATTTATTTTCGCCATAATTTCGTAGAGACGATGCACGCATCGTCTTATCCCCGACAGGTTCAATGTAATAATTAGGACCTATTATCCTTTTTCTAAATCAAGGATTTCCACGAGATGTCGGATTTCACGGATTATTCCTAACGTCTTCGTTTTTTCAGGTGAGATTGCTCCGAAACCATTGCCAATACTGATACATTTAAAAAAACATAAAATATAAAAAGTCCGATGTCCCGAGGATACAAAATAATAATCCAAGGGTATAAAATAATAATAACCTAGAGACCTAAAATAATAATAGGAACATTAAGGCACATTTAGCAAACAAACTATCATTGTCAGAGAAAAATTAAAAACATCAAGTTGTTATTTAAAACCAATTTAGCCTTTCGTTGGCAAGCATTTTATAACCTTTAAAAAGCAAACATGAAAAAATTATTTATTGTATCTATTAGCCTAATCACTTTAGGTAACTTAAACGGTCAGGTGGAACAACAAAGTTTACCAACGTCTGAGGAGATTAGTAACAGACGAACCAGTTTTAATCTGGATGAAATTAAAGTACGCTGGAAGAAAGCGGCATTGGAAAACTGTACTGGGGCACCATGTGCAGGTGGTGGCTCTTTCACCTGTGGAACAAGCACGGTTGCAGATATTGACGGCAATACCTATAATACGGTTTTAATAGGTACGCAGTGTTGGACAAAAAGCAACTTAAAAGTTACAAAATACAATGATGGAACTGCGATTCCTTTGGATGCCTCCGGGGGCGCGGATGGTATAACTGGTGGTCAAACATGGACTACTCGAACCGCAGGAGCCTATTGCATTTTGTCTAATGAGTCAAGCACAGGAACGAATGCTTCCAACTATGGATTTTTGTATAATTGGTATGCTGCTACTGATCCAAAGAAAATCTGTCCTGCAGGCTGGCATGTTCCTTCAGAAGCTGAAGTTGTTACATTAGTTACATTCGCATCTCCTGATCCAGGTTACAAGCTTAAAGCGACATCTTCCCTATGGGATGGTACAACCCCTAAAACTGATAACTTTGGCTTCTCTTTTTTGCCGAGTTATGAACGTGGTAGTAATGGGCAGTATTATATAGGTACTGGAAACCAATACGGTTATTTATGGACTACTACAGTGGCAGTGGGTGATGCAACCAAAGGCATACATATGGATATATATAAAAGCGCTAATATGGCTAATTTTTCTTCAGGTCTAAAACATCTAGGCGATGCTATCCGTTGCCTCAAAGATTGATTTTCTATCTAAAAAAAACCGTTGATAAATCAAAAGTAGGTTGTTATTTTTAGGATGCTGAAAATTGAATAATTTATTTATACCTATTAGATTCAGGGTTAGTCTGCAAAGGCTAACCTTTTTTTATTCCAATGTTCCTTCTAATAGTATCATAATGAATTTAATACAAATCCTAAATATTATAATTTAGGATTAAAAAAATTAAAATTATATATATATATTTACTACCTATTTAAAATGGAGGTATAATTAAGTTCATGAAACTGGTTTTTTTAAAGTGTTTTATTACTGTATGTTTATTTTTTTCTATTAGTAAGCTAACAGGACAAGATACCCTTGTAATTAAAACACTGACTTTTCCACATAATATCAGATCAATGGCTAATGACCAAAATGGTGATATTTTCATTGAATCATCAGTGGGTCTTTATCAGTTTGACGGGGAAAAATATTGGTTGATTGATCCTAACTATGATAAAGGTGCCTTGATTTATGCCAATGGAAAATTATCATATTTTAAATCGATAAAAGATAATGTTGATTTTATTAATGAGGGAAATAAAAGCCTTCTTTGGTTACCTTTTATTCCTGAAAGTTCTTCCCGTAATTTCATTTATCATGCAAAAGGAAGAAACGGGAGACAATTTATAGCCAGGGGCAACCAAATTTATGAAATCACCATAAAAAATAAATTTAAGATTGAATTGAAAGGTCAATCAACAAGAACTATTATGCTTGTTGAAAAAAATTTATATGTAGTTTCTTATAGTGGAATATTCAAAAATGGGGTTAGGATATTGCCAAATATATATAGTGGAGAGGGAATGCTTCATGATATTAGTAATCATTCTATGTATTTTTCATCAGATAAAAATATAATTAATTTAAATTTGGATAATAACAAAGTGGTCATTGAAAATTATTTCAATGAAATTGGTGAACCAAATTATATTTCAAAATTAATTAAGTATAAAAATAAAATCTATTTAGGCACTTCTAAAGGAATTGCCCAATTATACCCCTTTTCCTTTTTGTCCAAAGAATTTTTAGTGCACGATATTTCGTTTATTGATAGTCTCCTGTATCTTTCAACAGATGATGGAATCTATATATTTGATGGAAAAAAAGTATGGAAATGTAATTTTTTACCTGATTTAAACACCAATTTAGTTACTAAAATTGGTGTGAATTTTTGGGTTCTAACAAAAACTGGACTTTGGGTTTACAACTCGGAGAATAAAAAGCTGGAAGAAAAAATTCTTAATAAGGAAATAAAGTCATTAGAATGTTATGCTATACAAAAAGATAATAATGGTTATTATTGGGTAAGTACAGCAGCAGGTCTTTATCGATTTGGAAATACATTTGAAAAAACGGAAGTTTTTTTTCCTGAAATTGAATTCAATAAACGGTCCGCTTATCAATACAATGGTTTATTTTATTTTGGAAGTATCAATGGTATTTACTCTTTTGATCCACTCGATTTTCCAGACCTTATCATCAGTTTTGGAATTTTTGTAGATAACTTTAAGGTATTACTCATTTTATTAATATTGGTATTTGTATCCATGATTTTTTTAATAGTTAAAAGAAAACCTACTTTTTCTAAAACCAAGGATTTAAATGTGCCTGTGCATAAAAAATGGAGTGATACAGATAAAGACAGATTTCTTTTTGATTTGGGTGCTTTTATTTTAGAAAATATACATTCTGTCACGGTTGAAGATTTATTGAGCTATACGGGTATGAGTAAAAAAATATTTTATAAATATTTAGATCAAAATTATAAGGTCCTTCCAGGTACTTTAATAAATACCATAAAAGTGTTAAAAGCACAGACTTTAATCCTTGAAAATCCAGATATTACTATAGAAACAATATCGAAATTTACGGGTTATTCAGCATCCCACCTTTATAAAAAAATAAAACAAGAGGATCAATCAATCCCAGAGGAGTTATCCATATTAAAGGAATTAAAATATTGATATTCAATAGGTAAGGTTGGTATGGATAGCGTTGGGGTTCGAGCGGTGGTGTTTTTGACGCGGTGTACGCAGCGTTCAGGCGCAGTGTTTCGCGGGCAGAGAACGTCTTTGATTTGGGCACAGCACCGCGATCTTCGTAACACACGCTATAAGTCACACCCCAACACTAAACTCCTCAAGAATTCTGCTGATAATTAAGGGATATTTCTTGCCATTTTTTTACCAAAAAGTAAACTACCGCGATGGCTTCAACCAATGGAAAACCTATCAAGGGGATAATTCCCTGGGTGATATCTGGGTATAAAATGACGGAAATTCCTAAACCTGAAGTCAATGTGGGCAATATCAAATAAATTAATACCAGATAAACAAGCATGCTGGTGTCAGCTCTTTGTGGCCGGTTAGAGAAATTTAATAATAATAAAATGCCTAAATCTCTCACTACAAATAGGAGGATGGCCAGGTAAAAACCAACTAGCTCTATCTTGCTTATGATGGAATAATCTTTTAAAATTGTTTTCAATATTGGATTTTCATCAAATATTAAAAGGAAAAGCAGTACCAAAAATCCAGCTATCTTAGCTATGGGTAAGGTGATAAGCCACAAAGGAACATATTTATAAAAAGTGGGGAAATCGGAAGATTTTAAGGCATTTATTAATTTTCTGAATAATACAATATCCTTATTTTCACTCAATGCTAAAAGGTAGGTAAGGAGGATGGTTTCAACAAAAAGGAGCGTGAGCGTCGTCGATATTGCCGACAGGTCAACCATTTTTCCTTCAGGTAAAAAGAAACCGTATTGGAAAATAAAATGGAATATTAGAAAGAATAACCACCAGCTGGGTGGATCCGTAAATTGAAGCTCTGTGCGCATACTTCTGTACAGCCCTGCAAGGATCCATAAAGTATATATAACAGAAGTAAAAAATAAAAAATCGAGCGATGGTATCGCTATGCCATACCAGGTAAGTTGCATCATTTTGCTGCTACCGAGTAGGGTGAAATAGGAGAATATACTCGACAGTATGCCCGCAAATAATATACCAGACAGGAAAATTCGATTGTTTTTTATTTTCGTGTTCGCATTCGTTCGTCGAATCAATTGAAGGGCAATCAGTATCATTAATCCGTGTAACCCAACCATTATGGCAACTAAAAGAAATCCGGTTTTAAATTCTTCTTTAGGTTGACTGGTGTAAGTGGCAGAATACATAAATAAACACCAGCATATTAAGGCGCCGTACCAATTGTAAATGGTTGAACCGATTAATTTTCCAATAGCTAATTTCCACGGACCAATAGAACTCATTTTCTGCCAGTCCCATGTTTTATCATTGTATTCAAATAATATGGCATCGGATGAAGATTTCATCCCCCATAAAATACCAATGAATATGAATCCGTAAAAGGAAAAATAATGGACGGTTGCCCAAGGATTTTCCTCCCCAGAATTCAAAGAAAAAATTAAAAATACAAATAATAATAGGATGGCTGGCATGGTTATCAGTCTTTGTAGACTTAATTCCAGCCATATATTTTTAGCTAACTCGGGATTAAATTTAAGTATATTTTTCATCTTGATTTGTTGAGTTTGTATTGGGAAACGGTCTTAATATACTCATCCTGAAGATTAATTTTAACTTCAGAAAAATCGTTTACAAGTATATTTTCAAATACCAGGTCTTTAAGAAATTGATGTTTGGAAGAAATAAGCGTATCTAATTTTACATGTAATTTTTCATCCACAGACATTATTTCTGTAACACCACGGAATAATTTGATTTTATCTAACAGGGGGGCTAAATCATGTTCGGCACCTATTTCCAAATAAATAAAAGCACGAGAAATAGGATTTGATTTTAATTTTTTGTGCTCCACCACATTCCCATCTTGTAAAACAAGCATGTGGGTAGAATAATCGGCCAGTTCTGCTAAAATATGAGATGATACAATAATTGTCATTCCATTTTCTGCCAGATTAACCATTAAGTTTGATAATTCGTATCGTGCTTCAGGGTCTAAGCCCGATGCCGGTTCATCGAGTAATAAAAGCGTTGGATGATGCACTATGGCTGCTGCAATACCTACTCTTTGTCGCATCCCACGGGATAAAACGCCCACTTTTTTATGAAGAAATCCTGCTATGCCTACTTGTTCAATGGCGTTTTCTATGGCCGATTCTACCTCATCTTTATCAGTGATTCGACTATACGCCATGAAACTCAGACACTGATAAACGGTCAGCGTATCGTATAAGCCAAATAAATCCTGTAAAAAGCCTATTTGGCTGTGAACTTCGCGAGGTTGTAATAAGGTGTCATAGCCATTCACCATTATTTCTCCGCTAATAGGTTTTGAAAGAGCTGCAATACTTCTCAAAAGAGTTGTTTTTCCCGAACCATTGGGACCCACCAACGCCGTTATTGAACCTGGTTCTATTTGAAAACTAACCTGATTTAAAGCTCTTTTTTCTGGGTAATCAAAGGTGACATTACTGACTGTTATCATCATTCGCTATTTTCTTTCTTCCTCCAAAGTTAAGTTTTAAAATAGCTTATTGGGTGTCTTATTTCTTTAAAAGGACTATTTTATGTTAAAAAATATTTATTTTGTCGGCTTGACACTCAACTCCTTTTAAAATTTTTCAACTATCCATGATGAGATGGTATTTTAAAAAAACAATCCAACAGGCTACGATAAAGGCATGGATTAAAAATGACCCATCTCTTAATGCATCCAGAAGGAAGTTTTTGTCGCAGATGAGTACGCTCTCTGCTGGATTATTGATACCTCATGCTCCTCTTAAACATACCAAAGCACCCAATATTGTCGTGGTAGGTGCCGGTATTGCTGGATTAAATGCCTTACACGTTTTAAATAAAAAGGGGATTAAAGCCACCCTTTTTGAAGCTTCTAACAGGTCTGGCGGTCGTATGATGACCCTAAATAATTATTTTGCCCCAAATTTAAATACGGAGCTGGGGGGCGAATTTATAGATACTTACCATCATGATTTAGTTTCTCTGACGAACGAATTTAATCTGGAACTGGTCGATTTGCGTAAAGATGACTCTTCGCTGGAGGAGGTTCTTTATTTTGGAGGTAAAAAATTTACCGAAAATGATTTGGTGAATGAAATAATGCCTTTTGCCGAAAAATTAAGACTTGATTTAGAACGATTTCCAGAAAATTTAGATGATATAACTTTTAGGGAAAATACAAATTGGGCTGAAATAGATCAACTTTCTATTCCGCAATACCTTGATCGTATTGGCATAAAAGGTTGGTTGAAATCGTTTTACATGAACCAAATGTCTGGTTATTATACCATGGATGCTCAGTATCAGTCGGCTGTTAATCTTTTTTTATTGCTCCAACTGCCCGACGAAGCCCAAAACGAAACAGAAGATCAGTCAGAAGTTTTTAAAATAAAAGGTGGGAGTCAAGCCCTCACTCATGCGATGAATAAATCGCTTGAAGATCAAATTAAAATGGGCTATTCGCTCATAGAAATTCATAAAAATAAAGAGAATTCTTATACTGCTGTTTTTGAATACCTGGGTGCTAAAAAAATGGTGAAAGCAGATTATTTGATTCTGGCCATTCCCTTTACAAAGCTCAGAGAGGTCAAAACCATTGGGTTTAATTGGTCCACTACAAAAAATGAATGCATTCAGCATTTGGGATATGGTAATGGGGGTAAAATTATTCTTGGTATGAATGAACGTGTTTGGAGAAATTATGGATCACATGGTGGCATGGTTGCTGATATTCCTGCCTACTCAACCTGGGATAGTAGCCGCCTTCAACCAGGTCCTGCCGGTACATTGACCATCTTTGGAGGTTCTTCTATAGGTTATGATGCCGCTAATTTGAGAGCTTCCGAAATAAAAGAAAAGTATTTACCTGGCTTGGAAACTATCTGGCCTGGTTTCGAAAAAGCGGGTAGCAATATCTTACATAAATTTTCCTGGCAAGATTATTATTTTAATCTTGGCTCTTATACCTCTTATAAAGTTGGACAATGGACCGCTTTCGGAGGCGTCGAAAAAGAACCAGAAGGAAATATATTTTTCGCTGGGGAACATTGCAGTACCCAGTTTCAAGGGTATATGAACGGTGGAGCACAAACAGGCAGGATAGCAGCAGAAAAAGTAGTGGAAAAAATAAATGGGGAATATAATTCCTTTAAAAATCTGAAAAAATAGTAAGTTTATAAAAACTTCCAATTAAACGTGGCTGCGATGCAATTATTGAAAATCTACCTAAGTGTTTTTATCCTCTTTTCTTGTTTGGGCCTGAGCTCTTTGAATGCTCAAATGATCGATTTGAAGGGTAGCGTAACGGATCCTGATAAGGAACCATTAATTGGCGCCAGTATTTTGGTTCAAGGAAGTCAACAGGGTACCATTACCGATGTAAATGGCGATTTCCAGTTAAAAGTGGCTGCCAATGCTATTCTAATCATTTCTTATACCGGTTTTACTACCCAACAAATAAATATAGGAAATCAAACATCCTGGTCTATTATCCTGGAGCCTGAAGACCTTGCATTAGATGAAATAGTGGTCATTGGTTATGGTAGTCAGCGGAAAAGTCAAATCACCGGGGCAATTTCTTCCTTAAAAGGTAAAGACATTCAGGACCAACCCGTTTCAAATCTGGCAAATAGTATGCAAGGTAGGGTAGCAGGATTGAATGTTATGAGTGCCTCCGGAACCCCGGGGGCAGGTCTTTTGGTGAATGTGCGGGGAAATAATGCTCCACTATATGTCGTGGATGGAATACCGCTGCTTAGCGAGAGTAACTCGGGTTTATCAACTTCTTTCGATTTGCAAGGCCAAAATGTCGGTTCCGGACAAACCTTAAGCTCTATTTCGGACATTAATCCAAATGATATTGAATCGATTGAAGTGTTAAAAGATGCTTCTGCTGCAGCTATTTATGGTGCCAGAGCGGCAAATGGTGTCATTCTGATAACTACCAAAAGAGGGAAGGAAGGATCACAGGAGGCTAGTTTTAATATTTATTCAGGGTATCAAAAAATAGCCAGGCCTATTCAATTTATGGGTGCTGAGGAAATGGTCGGACTCATCGAAGAGGCCCGTGCAAATGATCTGGCTATTTTCAAGAAAGATCCGTCCTATTTTGGGGACGATTTTGATCCCTCAGTGCTAACGGAACCTTTGGATAATTTTGACCTTTCTTCCGGGGTAAATACCAATTGGCTGAATGAAGTTTCCCGATTTGCTCCCATTAATAACTATGAATTCTCTTTTCGCGCAGGAAATGAAAAAACAAAATATTATACCAGTCTGGGTTACTTTGATCAACAAGGTGTGATTATTGAAAATTATTATAAACGATTTAACTATCGCCTGAATCTGGATCATGAAATAAACTCCCGGTTTAAACTTGGGGTAACATTTAATACGACCTATTCAAAGAACAGGCGTAGTTTTAATGATAACACTTATACGGGTATTATTACGAATGCATTGGGCGCTTCCCCATTGATGCCTGCCTATGAGGAGGACGGTTCTTATGCCAGTTTTGAGGACTATCAGGCCAACTGGTTATCTGATAATCCTGTGAAATCGGCAAAGGAAATAAGGGCTTTCACTAATGGATACCGGGCATTGGGAACAATCGCTGGGGAATATAAATTTTCAAAAAAGCTTTATTTTAAAACATCCTGGTCTGGCGACGTTAATTTTAATTTCGATACACAATTCAAGTCACTTATAACGGCTGATGCGGAAGCTTTCGGTGGAGAAGCTTTTGAAGGTGATTTTAGAAATGTCACCTGGTTAAATGAAAATACATTGCATTTCTCGGAAACCCGAAACGGAAATACCCTTTCTTTATTAGGTGGTATTACCATGCAAAGAACACAAATCGACAGGTCAAGTGCCTTAGGGCAGGGCTTTCCACCAGGAAGATTGGAGCGAATCTCCAGTGCGGCAAATATTATCAGTGCCACTTCTGAAGGAACTTCGTTTGCCTTGTTATCTTTCATAAGCAGGATTAACTACGATTTTAAGAACCGGCTTTTATTTACTTTTACTTCCCGCGCTGATGGATCTTCCCGTTTTTCCAAAACGAATAGATTTGGTTTCTTTCCGTCTGGCGCGGTAGCCTGGAGGTTATCAGGAGAGCCTTTCTTTAATTCGTTGAAAAATGTATTTTCAGATCTAAAATTGAGGGTGAGTTATGGCTTTACAGGCGATCAGGAAATTGGTGATTTTCAAAATGTTACCTTTTATACTGCATCCAGGTATGCCGGAAGACCTGGGTATCAACTTAGGAATTTAGCTGATCCTGACCTTACCTGGCAAACAAATAGAATGTTTAACCTCGGTTTGGATTATGAAATGGCTAATGGAAAAGTGGGTGGCTCCCTGGAATTTTTCAACTCACTAAAATCTAATATACTGAGTGAAGATATTATTCCAGCCACTACTGGTTTTACTTCCATAACAAGAAATGGCGGTGAGGTTCAAAATGTAGGACTGGAATTCAATGTAAATGCCAGTTTAGCTAAAAGAGAAAAATTTAGCTGGGATGTGAATTTTAATGCTACCTGGATTCATAATGAAATTATAAGTCTGAACAATGACGGCGTTTTCCTGAATGCTTACGACGATTTGGAGGCTACCCATATCTTACAGATTGGACATCCTGTTGGGTCATTTCTTGGACTGAAATACCTGGGTGTTGACAGTGAAACGGGCGATGTCCAGTTTGAGGACTTTAATGAAGATGGTCAGATCGATTATGATGATGCACAGATTATAGGTAAGGCAATGCCCGATTGGTATGGCGGTATGACCCATTCTTTTAAATTTAAAAATATTGATTTTGGCGTCTTTTCCAGATTTTCCATTGGAAATCAGGTCTATAATCTGATTAGAGGAACAACAGAAAACTTAGGATGGAGTAACGATGGAGGCCTAAGTTCTGTGTATGCAAATAATACCATTAATGTTCGGGATAGGTGGAAAAAACCTGGAGATGAGGCAGAATACGGCAGAGCATCGTTCATAAATTTAAATCTGGGACTCAATTCTTCTCAAATGGTTGAAAATGCCTCTTTTTTCAGAATTCAAAATGTGACGGCTGGCTATACTTTGCCTAAGACCGGGAAATTCAGTTCCATCAGGATTTATGCCGAAGCACAGAACCTTTGGGTGTTAACCTCTTATAAAGGTTTTGATCCGGAAGTTTCTTCCAATGGTGGCTTGGCAGACAGGACGGCAGGTGTAGATTACGGTGCTTATCCGTCGGCACGTACGCTATTGATTGGGTTAAGTTTAAAATTTTAATGCAAGGAAATGAAAAATAATATTCTTTTTATATATCTGGGTTTACTGTCCTTCCTTCCATCGTGTCTGGATGAAAGTTCACCTAATTTTTTAGATGCTGAGGAGACTATAATTGATGGTGCCAGTGCAGAAGCCGCCGTTATTGGACTTTATAGTGTTATGCAGCAACCTGGTTATTATGGCGATGCCTATCTGCTGACCTCAGAAGGTCATACCGATAATGCTTCAACGGGGGGATATCAGAATCTTTCCTTAGATCAGATTGGTCATCGCGAGGTTACCGGAGCCAATGTCATTTCTGAAAATATATGGACAGCCATCTACAGGGTTATTGCCAATGCCAATCAGGTGTTAAAATTTTTGCCTGAGATTGACGATTTGGAGACTGTTCAGAAAAATCATCTGGAGGGGGAAGCGCGCGCTATCAGGGCCTTGGCACATTTTGATTTATTGAGATATTACGGGGAACATTGGAACATGTCTTCCACAGCAGGTATTCCCATTATACAAACGCCACAGGCATTAAAAGATCAGCCTTCCAGAGCAACGGTGGTGGCTTCCTACCAATTTATTATTTCAGAAATGACGAAAGCGGCAGGTTTAATGAATCAACAAATTAAGGATAAAGCTTTTATAAATATTAATACGATGAATGCCTTGTTGGCAAGAATATATTTGTACCGGGGTGAAAATGAAAAGGCTGTGGAATATGCCACCAAAGTAATTGCTTCAGGTGATTTCCAATTATTGGATGCAGCAAAATATCTGGATGTTTTTCGATCTAAATTAAATGCGGAATCTATTTTTGAATTACTTTTTGATAGCCAGAACAGAAGTGGCTATAATGGTTCTACCTACAGTAGAACAGATGCTTTACGTTCGGAATTGAATTATATGGCATCTAAAAATCTGGAAGACTTCTTTAAAGGGAGAGCTGGGGATGTCAGAGGATCATTATTGAACTTTTCAACCGATGCTAATGATGCGACTATTTTACCGGATGGCAGGACACAAAAATACAGAGGAGAAACCACGAGAGATAATTCAGCATTTATCATTAGGTATGCAGAAATGTTTTTGATTAGAGCGGAAGCGCTGGGAAGTATCAAAGGATTGGCAGACCTTAATTTTTTAAGACAAAAGCGGGGATTAACTGTTTTAACGCCCAATCAGGTTAGTTCTTCCGAAGATTTTTTACAAGCGGTGTTAAATGAACGTAGGGCGGAATTAAATTTTGAGGGTCACCGGTATTTTGATCTGGCGAGGAAACGTAAGATCAAATCTGTTCTAAATATAGAAGATTTCCGGTCTATATTCCCCATTCCTAATCGGGAAATTATTGCAAATCCAAATATAAAACAAAACCCAGGATATTGAAATAGAGCTTGGTTAGGTGTTCCTTTTCGATCTCTTCAAATCGTGTTTATAATCTATTGATAAATGGTAACTCAAGCCATTCCTAAGTTGCCCATGCGCTTGAAAAGCCAGACAAAAAGTTACTATATCGGTCAACTTGGCTTTATGGAACTGGCAGATTATGAAGATTATCTGTTGCTCGAAAAGGACAGTGTTGAAATTCACTTCTTTGAATTCAAAACATTGGATTCTTCATTTTGGTAGAAGGTTTTAAAAATGAGTTTCGAGCGGGTATGAATAGGTAGGGAAGGAATAAATAAGTATTTCCCTCCCTACCTGTTTGGGTTTTAATATTCGATGACCCTGGGTAATTCTTTTGCCTGCGCAATCCATTTTTCAACCTCCGTAGCAGAAGGCGTTTTTCTTGTCAGATTTTTAGCTTCATTAACCTCTTCCATTTTAGCGGTTAAATTGGCTGCATTTCTTTGAGCTAACTCTGGAACGGTGTCAACGCCAGCTACTTCCAATAGCTCAGCATACTCTT
>Ga0315907_10002840_pt1 | contig 21217 bp, 24 predicted proteins | sample LakEriMetagenome_3_FD_203525 | JGI IMG/M metagenome (GOLD analysis project Ga0315907, IMG submission 203525) | Freshwater fungal communities from buoy surface, Lake Erie, Ohio, United States - Buoy 12 MA123 | ecosystem: Environmental > Aquatic > Freshwater > Lake > Lake biofilm | place: USA...
TTCATTGTCAGCGTTTCGGGTAAAGGTGCTATTCAATGAGACACGGGACATTTGCCCAATCATCGTGGAGAAATTGGCAATACCACCCCACTGTACACCCACACGAGCAGTTTGTCCATTCAATGTTGTCAAGGGCACCACAGTATTGTTTGGGCCTTGATTACCTACGGCAAACTGTTCGTTACTTCGCACTTCTTCACTGTATCCATAGTTTCCACTGAATACATACCCAATGTTCTTTCCCAATACTTTATTGCCACCTGCTGACATCCCCAACGAACTGTTCCCACGACCGTTACGATAATAGGGTGACCACACATTCCGCTGGGAACGAATGATATTATTCATCTGTTCTTGTGTGACCGATCCCAAGAAGTTTGCCGTTGCTAAATCATTCGGCATGTTACGAGAAGCACCAGTGACAGCAATCAACTCACCACCCGCACGAGGAGCAAAGGGTAAGGTATTGGACAAGACCCGACTGTTTGCTCCCACACTCACCGTATAATTCATTTGCTTTCGTGCAGGAAACTCACGGGTCTTGATGTTCACCGTAGCTCCAGCAAAATCACCGGGTTGGTCTGGAGTGAATGTCTTACTGGTACTGACTTCTTGTAACAAACTGGATGGGAACAAATCTAATGGTACGACTTTCCGTTCGGGTTCTGGACTTGGGAGACGCACCCCGTTCAAGTTTGCTGTAGTATAACGTTCACTCAATCCTCGTACTTGAAGATACTTGCCATCTTGTACCGTTACCCCACTGATACGTTGTGCTGCCTGTGCTGCATCTCCATCGGGTGAACGAGAGATTTGTTCTGCGGTCACTGCGTTCGTTACATTCGTGGCATTCTTCTGTGCATTCAAGGCGGAATTGATACTACCGTTTTCTTTTACTGCCGTGACGCTTACCGTAGACAATTGTACGTTGGCTACCTTCATTACGATGTCTTGTTCCACCACACCGTTTGCGGGAACCACGATACCCGTAATCGTCTTTGGCGTATACCCAATACGACGGACTTGAATGGTAGTAGTACCCGCAACCGTTTGTAACCGATACCGTCCATCCACACCAGACATCACACCCGTCGTGGTGCCGACAACTTGAATACCTACACTTGTCAATCCTTGACCAGTTGCTTCATCAAGTACTCTACCAACAATTTGTCCCGTTTGGGCAAATACCGACGAAAACGGGACAAACAACGCCAACAAAATTTTTCTCATACAAATGTTCTCAATAAGGGTCAGTCTATAAATATCGTGAAATATTTCACGATGTACCTTCGTTTTTTCGTTGTTCATATTTTTTTCTAGCTATACTTATTTTTCTTTTAGTTTCTTCACTAAAAGGTTTTCTACGTTTTCCCTTTTTAGCAGTACTTAGTTTTTGTTTATGTTCTTCGGTAAAAATTTTACCTTTGTTAGATAAACTAATTTTAAGACGATGCTCCTCAGTGAAGCTACCTCGTTTTTTACCCAATTTAGATTCACGTAGTTTTTTACAATGTTCAATACTTCTGGGTGGTTTCGGTTTTCCCGTAAGAAGTTCACTTAAATGTTTTCTTTCCGTAGTAGTTAATTTACGACCTTCTCTTATTATTCCCGATGGTCCTTCTCCACCATTGGTTAAATTAACAAGTGGTCCTGTACCAAGATCTCTACGCCCATATTGTTTTATTAGTACCATTTCAAGTTGGAATGCTTCTTCTTCTGTTAAATTTTCTATAAGTATTTCTACCCGCACACCATGTTTATTTACTACATTTTGCCAGAATTTGTTTCTTCGTTTACTGGAAAGTTGCCCACATCTTCTTCCGTGTCCTTTTCCTACATAAAATAATTCATTTGTATCTGCGGTATAATGACCATATATATAATATTTTTTCACAACACTTCTCACAAAAATCCCCCGCGTTCAATACCCTAGCCGGCAAGCTTATGGGATTTACTAACGGGGGATGTTTTTATATATGCTTGCCGGCACATATATAAATATGATTGAGTTGTTTAAAAATATACTAAAGTTTGGCCGACTTTAAAAGTTTTTGATCAATTCCATACTGTTTACACAAATCTTTTAATTCTTCTTTGTGTCCATTATAATAAATTTTTAAATAATTTATTGCTTCTATTTTAGAAACATGAAAATGCTTAGATACTAGATTAACAAGCCATTCTTCATACAAATTCTCGTGAGAGCCTTTAATGTATTTGTTATACTGCTTCCCTTTCGGGAGCATATTCGTCAGAAACAAATAATGCGCCCGATCAGGAATAGTAGAATATTTTTGTACTGCATTTACTACTTGAGAATAATTGACATTCATAGAAAGAAAACGATGCAACATGTAGCGTGAGTTTTTATATTTTTTCTTTTCTGCATCATTCAGGTTATCAAAGAATTCCGTGGATTGATCCGTAGTAATTCCGTTCAGAAAATCAAAGAGTTCTTTTCCTTTATTTGTTTCTTCTACCTGTACTTTCTTTTTAGGCATTATCGTAGCATCTTTACTTGGTCAACTAAATTATATTCCTTTGCTTCTTGTGCACTGAGCCATACATCTTGCGGAGGAAGTAACTTTTCACGAATAATCTTTTCACTGAGCTTTGTACACTTCTTGTAATGATTAATCATACGAGTTGTGGTGAGATCAAATTGTCTCTGTGTAGCGATCAGTTCATGTTCCTTACCCCACGTTCCTGCTGACCATTGATGGGATAGGATACTGGTGTTTGGGGTAATGATGCGACTTCCCGGCTCACCCGCAATAAACGTCATCAATCCAGCAGAAGCAATGATACCCAACCCAATCGTATGAACAGGAATCTTACTTCCTCGCATCACATCAATCAAGGCAAATGCAGAGAAGAGATCTCCACCCGGACTGGTGATCATTAGTGTCAGATTCTCAAACCGATTACTGGTTTGAAAGTTACTATCCAAAATCCACGTGATGACATCTTTTGTTGCATTTGCAGAAAACTCGTTACAGAAATAATAGATACCATGATCCCCTAATGTAGCAGGACGCATGTCTTGTAAAACGTATCCTTGCATGTCTTGATTGTTTGCAGTCATGGATAACATCTTATGACTCAAGCTTCAAACGAGTCTGAGCGGCTTGTTGTTCTGATGGTTCTGCAATTTTTACTGGAAGGAACTGCTTATTAATAAATCCACATGCGTTGCACGAGAATGTGGGGATGGGTACAATTGCTTCCTTACCCGTTGGAGAAACAAGTGCGGACACTCGCTTCATCAGAACGACTTCTTGAAAGGTATAGTTTCCACAATTCTCGCACGTAACATCCTGAGCGTTGGAAAGGTCTAAATTAATTGGTGGTTGTTGTTTTGGCATAACTGTTCTCCTTCTTTAGTTTATATGTTTTACTTGAATTGTACCATCTTTTTGTTCTACCAATCTAATAAATTTGCACTTAAGTAATTCTATTATTTCGGTTTGTCTTACATCGTCTTTAATTTTTCTAGTTTCTTGTAAGTGATGTAATTCGTCATATTCTACTACAACATTATTTTTTTGATCATACCCATCAACATAATATCCTAATTGTTTTATATAAAATTCACCGCCATTATTCCCGTGCTGGAACTTATAACCTAACTCGTATCCTAATTTATCTATTGCTGAACATGCAGATAAATTTACTCTCGGAGTTAATCCTGTTTTTAAAAAACGCTGAGTTCTTTTAATTCTCATTTTACGCTTTGTATCTTCGGTATGATTTTTCCCATACATACCATTTTTCTCACCAGAAAACTGTGCGCCGTTTGCAAATCTACGAGTTTTTCTAATACGTTCAATCTGACTTAAATTTACAACTTCTGGTCCACCTATGTTTTTTGCTATCAAAATATTCATACATTTATATGAACAAGTCTGGGAATTCCATTTAGTTATAAATTTATTATTACAGATAGGACAACTTTTTTCTTTGGTGTTACGACATACACTACATTCCCAATTTTGCTTTACTCTTGGTTTATATTTAACCGGACTTTCTACTCCACATTTGATACAAACATTTTTAAATTGCGGAATTGAATCTTTTAACAATTTAGGATGACAATCTTTACAGGGTTTACCTTCCATTTTTTTACCGTTACCTTTCGTCTTGTAGGTAATAGTATTATTGCATATAGGACAAATTCTTGTATACATAGATGACTCGGAAACGGGTTCTATTACATCTATGTATAAGTAGTACATTAGGATGTCAAAATAGTATATAAAGTAGCCACAAAGTTAATTTCTTGGTCTACAACAAACGCAGATTTATACTGCCCTTCAGCAATTGCAATTACCGCTTGTGGAATTTTAGTTGAGGCGTATACTTCCACATGCTCATAGAGTAGCTGGTATAGTTCTGTGTAGTCTTGAATCTGTGCATCAGCTACGATCTTTCGTACTTCGGTAATCTTGTCCTTCATCGGTAAGTTGTTAGTCAGCACGTCAACAATCTTTAGTTTAACATCCTGCCCAATCAACTCATCAATACTTATCTGGAGTTTACCGTTTTGTGTCTGAAGTTGAGCGGTGTTTATGATTTTCCTGATATCAGGATAGTATGCGTTAACAATCTGTGCGATGGTCTTCGTATCATATTCTACATTCTCGTTCTTCAAGATATCCGCCAACTTCTTTGCTGCATCCTTTTTACTTGGTGGAGTCAACTTGTAAACTTGTGTTCGACTTACCAGTGGATCAATAATCCGTTCTACATAATTAGCAGTGAGAATGAATCGTGTACTCGCAGAATACGCCTCCATCAGATTACGAAGTGCAGGCTGTGCTTCTCGTCCTAAGAAGTCTGCCTCATCCAATACCACGATCTTGAGTGGCTTGAATCCAATCGTTGCCGCAAATCCCTTGATCTTATCACGAACCGTATCAATACCACGTTCATCAGATGCATTGATAAACATATAATCACAATCAATGTTCTTGACGAGAATCTTGGCGGCAGTGGTCTTACCCGTGCCAGCCGTTCCGTAGAACAGCAGATGAGGGATATCTTGCGTGGTGATATACTGTTCAATCTTGGCACGAACGGTATCATTCCCTACATATCCTTCCAATGTACTCGGTCGATAGCGCTCCACCCAGAGCGTATTTTCATTCATACTTTTCTCCACATAAAAATCGGTTCGCAGAATGTTTTATTATTTGAATTATCTGCTCTAGTCATTGCGTCATCCGTCCATTCGTTTGGCGCACTTCCTTCAAACACCATACCTGCTCCTGCACTATTCGGACGTTTCGCCATCTCCATACCAATTGCTCCCATGTATTCCATGCCTAATGATTTTAAATGATCATTCATGGGATTGGTAATTTCTAACCAACGTTTCTGTCCTTTACCAGACGTAGAAAATACATCAGAAATGTTAATGGCGACTATACCATGTAATTTAACACTGGGATAGATGTTAGTCAATACCTTGTGGAGAAAGTGTTCACTCCACATTTCTACTTCTTTATATCGTTTAAAACTCTGGGTGTCGTCTTGACTATAATGTTCTACGTTAAAGTACGGTGGTGAAGTAAATACCATATCAAAGTGATTTGTATATGGTTTAAAATCAAATTCTTCCGCAGGACTTATATGAAATTCACTTTCTTTATCGTTTTCAAAGAATGTCGTATGTGTATTATAAAACTTTCTTTGTGCGTTATAAATGGGATGATTATCTGCTTTTGGATCTAACCCAACATAATGTTCGGTTGTATTCCCTGCATAGAATCCAGCAAGACGATCACCCCAACCCATAGAAAAGTCCAGTACATTCTTTGCGTTAAACTTATCATACAGTGCTTTTGCCGTACTGGGTCGGAACTGTGAACAGGTATACTTTCGTAGATGTAAACAACCCCGTAAGGTTCCCTTATCAATTTTCGGAACCTTTAATGTAAACAGTGATCCCATCAAGGTAATCATTGTACTCTTCGTACGCCACGTCTTAGCGGGTCCAGGCGACCGATTAGAATTTGCCTCCCACCGATTCTGTTGTTGGAAGTAATTGGACGCAGAATTACCCGTCGTTGACTTGGAAAAATAATACGGACTTAATTCATAACGGGAATTCGTGGATCTATAAAACCATTCCCCAGCAGTATATAATTTATCCCAACGAACTGCTTTTAAATCCATATAACCACGATATGCATCTTCTTCCGTAATATCATTATAAGGAATAGGATACGTCATACAAACCGTTGCCATACTTTCTTTAATGTCGTCTACGGAGAACGTCTGTTTTATATGTTCCCACTCCTCCGCACCTATTTCTAGATACGGAGTCATGTTTAGGAATTTGTCAAAGTATGATTGATACATTTTAAACTACTCCCACCAATCATGAGTTTTTGGAGGAATATACTTTTTTCTATTTTTGTTTGAACCCCATGTATGATTTGAGAAGTGTGCAGCAATCATCTCTGGCGGGAAGTTTTCTTTGTTTTCAAAAATTTTCAATTTTTCTTCACGGCTCGGTGCTCCCCATCCATTATACGGATAAAATGTACTCGTTGGAAGGTGGACTACATCTGGGCGACCAAACAGAACCGAGGAGAAAAATGCAGGTCCCGTAGATACTGCATTAGACTTATCGTGATATTTTTTCCAGTGATTCGGAAGTGCATCCAACACTGCTTTCATTGCAGGATGTTGTGGTGGAGATCCCATGACTGCAACTTCAAATGACTTAGATGACCTTTTTGCAGCAAATGGCTTATCAAGTTCTGTCAACGGTTCAAATGTTTTGAGAGGCATAACATCTGTATCAACGTAAATACCGCCATATTGGTAAAGAGCCACTGCCCTAATAACATCTGAAATACCTGAATACGTGGTAATATACTGCATGATGTCTTTAATATCAGGTGGAATTTGTAAATGATCGTAATCGGTGATCGTCATAAACTCATATCCAGGATGTATATCGTGAAACATCTGCCACCACTCCTCAAACATCGGAGGTATTGGAGCATCACCCTGCCATGTACGAATAAATCTCTTAGATATCTTCATGTTCAGTTGCAACATCATTTGTACTGTTGGTTGTCATCTTAGTTAGTATCATATTGTATTCATTAATCTTTGGTTCTAACGACACGCCCTCTTTCAATACCAAGTCTTGCTTAAAGATTTTTGTATAAGCAATATGGTGGTGTGGACGACCATCGACGTGCTTGTCATGCGTCAACTTCACAATCTTACCCCAGTTCTCTTTCAATTCATCAAACTTCTTTTTATATCCAGAATAGACACCACCTTCATAGATCGTATCGGTATTTCCGCCACGCATCGTTCCCGTGGTTTGCTTACCACTGAGTAACGTATTAAAGTTGACGGTGCAGAGATCACCCGTGGACAATACACGTAGGGAAAGATCCGTATCTTCATTATACGTTCCTCTCCACCGTTCTTCCAGACGCGTATCCAGTAGTTCATGATTAATCAGAATGCAACTATACACTCTGGTATTTTTAATAAACTGACTACGACCTGGTTCTGTTGCTGGTACGAATGACGCATACTGACAACCAACCAATCCCAAGTTTTCATACCGATCACTGAAATCTTCCATGATTCTAAAGAAGACCCCATCACGAAGTTTCTTCTTGAGATTATTATTCCATCGGAAGAACCAATGAATATTATCGTCAATCACCCAGTGCTTCTTATGACCAGCGTCAACTGCATGTTGCCATACAAAGTTACGAACAGGAATACTCCCCTGCTTTCGTTTGCTGAAATTCTCTGGAAGTTTGATAATCTTCTTTATGTCTACGTTTGCTGCATAGTTATCGTATTCGTCGGGTTCCACACAAATACGAAAATCTACTCCCATGTCCTCAAGCGTGTCAATCGTAAGAGTACGTTGCCATCGACCCTTGGTAATAACATATAACGGATATTTTGGATGAATTTTATGGGTGTATTCATATTCATAATCGGTAAGGGGATTTTCTTCCAGTTCATAATGAATATATCCTGTTTTGTTTTCTTTCATCCCAAGTACGTTGTGTAAAATATCTTTTTCTTGCTGGTTCTTCACCATAACATTAATCAGATACCGTTGCTTCAAGTACGGGGACCACACAAACTCTGGCAGGTCAGTATAATGCTCACAAGTCAAATCATAAAAATCATGATTCTTCCAATCATACTCATACGGAAGTGTGTAATCCCAGAAATCACCTGGGATTACCGTAGTCTTCAGTAAGTTCTCTAACTTATCTTTGTTACTTGTGTGTATTTTAATAATTTCCATAACCGATTAATACTTGACTTGTACCAAGTAGTATGTAGAGGTTGTCCCATCAAATTCAAATGATGCCTTGGCAAGACCCTTTGACGAGATTTCCAGAGTACCATTCGTTACTTCCTTGTTTGCAGAAAGAATCTCTCGGAGATAGTTTGCAGAAAAACTAATTGGTTCCATCTGAACAGCGGTGTTCGTAGTTGCAGTGATAACGATACGGTTGGTGTTTGTGGAGGAATAACCAAGAACCACAGATGCGGTGTTGTCATTTCCTTCACTCATGACCGTAAATGTTTCCACTTCACTCAACGCACCCTTTGCCTTGATGAAGGTATTTACGAACTTTGGATCAAGGGAAATTGTAAAATCCATCGGTGGGAGCTTCTTTAACTCAGGAACCGTGGGAATCACCGACTGATCGGCAAGAACGAACGTTGTCTTTGTAGACCCGTCAGTAATATTAAGAGCAGTAATCTTATCGCCACTGGTCTGAGCAGTGGCGGTTAGTTGCTCTTCCAGTACACTCAAGATAGAACGGAGCTTCTTTGTGTCATAAATACCAAACTCACCCTCTGGGAAACTGATGCTGGATGCGACGATCTCACCCAAGACATTCTTATCGTCGGAAATAGAACGTACCGATAACGTACTTCCTTCCGACTTCAGTACTACACTTTCACACGAACCACCCAAATTATACTTGCCAATAAACCTTTCAAACTTTGACTTTTCCATAACCGTTAACCCCTTTATTGTTTAATAGTCTTTATCTACGTACCACATCTTTGATAACTTCCCATCGGTAAATCGTACATAATAATCACGCCATTTACCGTTTTCTGGCTTTGAACCTTTATAAAATCTAACATCTCCGTGATAATCTGTCAAGTACTCACGATGATAACTACCTTCTATTTTTTTCATGTATCCACCCAACCAATGGGTATTTTCTTCTACCCATTCCCACTGCCACTTTTCTTCATATAACTCACCGTTGGCAGAAATTACATACTTACCCATGACATTCTCAAGAGATTTCGTTTGATACCATTCATCGGTAATTTCGGTGTTACCCGGTAATATATGTTCTACTCTGATTTCGTCAAATAGTCCCATGTCACGCTTCCCCCAACAAAAGTTTTAAAAGTTTCTCCCATTCAAAATGTGGACCAGGATCGTGCTTTCTTCCACGAGGAACTGCTACGTCTGAATGCCCAAGAATAAACCGACTTGTGGAGTCTGGATATCGTTTTTGTAATACTTTAATTAACCACGCCAAACTATTATATTGTTTATCGGTATATAGTTGCGGAGGTTTATTCTCTAGACAAATACCAATACTATACTTGTTCATCCGAAGATAACTTCTCCACAACGAAGCACCTGCGTGATTTGCTTGATACTTCGGATCTACCATCTTTACAATTACACCAGAACGTTGAATGTAATAATGATAACTATTTCGTTTTTTAATTAACCATTTACGTGTTCCTAAATAACTATCACTATCATCATAATGTAATACAATGAAATTTTTTGTCGTATCCCGTTTCACCTTATACGGCATACGAATTGGTTTATCAAGTACTGTAGGTTCTGTTATTTGTAATAACGCCACCAATCCCATCCACATACTAGAAACTGAACCATTCGGACGCGTTTTGATTTACTTCCGTAGGAATGTTTCCCCAGTTAAGTGCAGTATAAAAATCATCCAGTTTATTTCTGAGTTCGTTTTCAAACAATGCATTGGTATCAATATATTGTTTAATCATCTCAATAATTTGTGGAGGATCTTGATATCCCTTAATGGCAAGTGCTTCTATCTGGAGATTATTTGGCTTCAACATGACGTATTTAATCTTCTCACCATCCATAATCTTTTCATACTTGTTGGTGATATTGAAGTGTTCCAGTAACCGATTGTATACGATTGCCGCCTTGATGTGAGCAGGAGCACCCTTCTTGAATGCACGAAGTCCGGGCGTATCATGTAAGGTATATTCACTGATGTTATTGGCCGATGTGTTTCGTGCAATATCTAAGAAGTCCCGATCATCTAAGGAATTCTTAAACGTCAGAATCTTTGTATCTACTTCATCTTTTGGTACCTTATTCAGAATATCATTCAGTGCTTGTTTCATGAATTCACGGAAAGCTTTCGGGAATGAGGATCGGACAACATCCAACCCCTTCACGACCATTTTATTTACTGGCTGGTTGGTTTCCAAATCATATACCTTATCCAGTGCATATCGTTTCTTCGCTACCCAGAATCCTGTACGAGCAACGGATTCACCCTTGATATGGAATCTGTGCGTACTCACATTAAATAATCGTTTTGCCATAGAGTCATAAAATCTGTTTAACTCTTTTTCTACGCCATATGCAAGATCAATTGTTGCTTTCAACGTATCGTCGGCACCCTCAACCAATGGTCCCGCAGGAAAGTACAAGGAATCGGTATCTACGTAAACACAGTGATCTTTCTTATCACCCGTAATTTTTTCATACTTGAGATTCAGAAACTTGGCACTGGTTTTAATCACATCTTGACCGGACAAGGTAACTGCTGCTGCATTGTCTACGTCATAGAAACGGAATACGGACAACCCCAATACACCATACAACGAGTTCAAGAAAATCTTTTGAATATGTTGACGACGGTCATAATATTCTGCCATCTCCTTGTTGCCTTCATTGATATACTTCTTCATGGTATTCTTGTATTCCACACGTTGGGCAAACCATGTCTCAAGTACTTCGGGAATGATACCTTTCTTATCATTATTATAAATGACGCCGTTGGAACTAATGGATAGGTTGTTCTCTTGCATAAATTCGTTGAAGGCGTCATATCCCAACTCCATCGTCGTATCATTATCTTTTTCTTGAATTACGTACGCAACAATTTGTTTCTTTAAATGTTGCTCAAGATCCCAATTCTTTACGTAGCCCACCTTGGTTTCTGGCGAGATATTCAAACTCATGATGATCGATGGGTACAGTGATTGTAAGTCCAGTGAATAAATCCATTCATACAATCCAGGCACAGGATCTTTTACATACGCACCAGTAAAACTACCGTCCTCATCTCCCGTGTTTTCCGATTTCTCTTTATTCGACTGTGGTTTATCTGTAACGATAATTCCCTTACGGTGAAGATAGGTAACGATGGTGCCTTCAAGGAAACGTGATGACATGGGATAATCTTCATACGGCACATGCCCGATATGGCAGATACCACGCACCAACTCAATCAACTTGAGCTTTCTATCCATCTCGACAATAATACGCACGTCTTGTAAGTTATATTCAATAAACTTTTCCAGATCGTCACGGAACAGTTGATCAAGAGAACCTTCGTAGGGTACCTTCCCCATGTTCACTTCCAACCGACCAATCGTATCTAGTCGATAATTTGGTTGCTGCGTATACGTAAACTTCTTATACAGATCCAGATAATCCAACGAACTCACGCCAGCAATGGCATACCGTTCCAATCGTTCAGAATATTTAACCTTTCCAATAGGACTGAGTTTATTTGCAATCGATTGTCCGCACACTTGCCGTACTCTGTTATACAGATAGGGTACGTCGAATCCATTGCTGTTCCATCCCGTAATAATCGTGGGTTGGATCTGTTCATACACCGTAATAAAAGCATGCAGTAGTTCCACTTCACTTGCACAGAAAATGATTTCCGCATCACCAACGGATTTGTTGTCATACAATTCTGCGGTGTCTAATACCAATACCGTATATTTTTTTATCGTTGGATCATAGAGTGCGATAGAGGTAATTTCATTATTTGGTTTGTGAATGTCTGGAATACCGTTTGTCATCGACACCTCAATGTCAAAAAACAATACAATATTTCCTTCTGACGGCGTGTCTTCGTACAAGTATAGATCAGTTAGGATACGAGTTTCCCGTGGTAGATCACTCTCAAATACGTTGGGATGCCCGCGAGTAAACCTGCGAGTCTTACTCAAACGTACACCTGTCATACTTAAATATTTTCCCGTGGGATCTTTTACATATGCATAATTAAAATCCGATAACGGTAAGGTAATTAATCCCCGTTTATCGTCCCAAATATATGCAGTTTGTTCATCTGATTGTGAATCAATATAAATGTTTTGATATGCCATATTATCTCGTTACAGGGTCCATCATATAATATACAACAAAGGGACTTGAAGATCAAGTCCCTGTGCTGCCGAATCCATTTGCGTTTCGTCCATCACTAGAAGATATTTCCTCAACTTCTTCGACGGGAAAATCAACCGTAGGAATCAACAAGAGTTGTGCAATCTTATCACCTTTATAGATGGTTTGAAATCCCTCGTTGGAGTTATGAAGTGCAACTAAGATTTCTCCTGTGTACCCGTTATCAATTACTCCTGCCACGACGAACAATCCTCGCTTGGTTGCTACTGATGATCTATCCCGTAGTAGTCCGCCATATCCTTCGGGAAATTGAATTGCAATGCCTGTACTAACTAACTTCGTTTCCCCTGCCAACAACGTGAGTTGACTGTTTGAGAACAAGTCATATCCAAGATCACCTGCGTGAGCTTTTACAGGAAGTTGTGCTTGCTCATGTAACCTTTTTACTTTCATTATATACGTTCTCCAAATTTGTTAAATACATCGTCTATCAAACCATTAATATATTTTTTTAGAATCTCTTCATCTCCACCCCCAACCTTTTCTGAAAATTGTGTACTTTTACAATAAGCTCTGAAGGTTGGGACTCCATTAACACCCAGTTTAGTACTACAAAAAGTTGCCTGTTCAACCGGTTCCCATGCGTTAATTCTATAAAATTTTATACGAGATTGTTTTTCTGTGTAAAATTTTGCAACTGCTTCGTAATGTGGCATAGTAGCTTTACATGGTCCACAGTTAGATCCAAAAAACATAAGTAAATGTATATCATTATCTGGATTAGGTAATCCTTCTGTTATTTCTTTCATGGTAATGTCTTTAATCATAACCACCTCTATTAAGATATCTCTTTAATTTTGTTTTTATTTTTTTAGTGTTATCGCGTATATCACATTCCCATAAGTTTATAAACTTATACCCAAGTTCTTCAAACCGTTTCTTTCTTTCCAAATCACGTTCCCAAATTTCTCTTGCAGTTTTTTTCTTTCCGCGATTGAAATAATCGGGTTTATATTTCTGTGGGTTGCAGTGCCAAAAATCTCCATAACACTCTATTATATATGTATCGTTTACCAAAAAGTCAACATTATATTTATCAATTTTTACTTGCGTTTGAAACTGTACTCGTAATTTTTTTAATAAATCAAACACCTTTTGTTCTATTTTATTTAACGAGTCCTTCTTATCCTTCATAATGTGTCAATCATGTAGATTCTCGTAACGCACTGATTACATCAATATATTTTTGTTTAGCGTGTAATCCAGTTAATCGTTCAACAATTTCATTATCCTTTTCTATAATCACCGTGGGAACGGTTCTTACATTATATAAAGACACAATATTATCATCAGTCTCCACATCTACGTCTACAAATTTAACGTCAGGAAACATTTCTTTGATCTTCTTAAATTCGGGTGCGAGCGCCTTGCAGGGTCCGCACCACGGAGCTGAAAATTTCTTTACTTGAATCATTGTACTTCGCAACCTCCCCCACCACAGGCTACTTCACCCGCGAGATTAGTGTCATCACCAAGTTCTACAACTTCACTCAAATCAATTTCATGTAAATGTGAAACCAATTCTTCATACTTTTCTTTCGTACAGTCTTCAAATGGTGCTTGAATGTATGAGCCACCGTCATATGGTAATACTGATAGGGCTGTAAAGTTTTCCTTATTTACCCACATCCATTCGCCCACACCTTCCCATTCACCATCCTTAATGGTTACCGTAACGGAGACATTGTTCTTGTTTTCACCCTTACGATGTCCAACCTTGACCCAATCCTTCCACACCTTACTGACACGACCGAGAAGATCTAATGCAGTTTCTTGACGGGTAACTGCACCTTCTGGAGCACGTTGTGGAATACTGATAACTGCTTGTTGATGTGGCTTGAAGTATTCATCTTCCAACAATTCTGGATGGTTGAGAAGTAGGTATGAATAAATACTTTCGTTCTTCCCCACCCGAATACGACGGATGTAATAGTCGTTATGCCAAGCGTGTATTCCAGAAGAAGTTCCAAGAACCAGAGAAGAGGTACCTTCTGGTTTTACCGTAGTAGTACGGGCAGCCTTCTTGATGCCGATTATTTCTGCGACCCGTTCGTTCTCTGCCTTCACTACGTTCGCTGCTTCCTTCATGTCCAACTTGAGTACTGCACCAGAAGCAATACCGGTCATACTCACGCCAATCAATGCCTCGCGTTCCGTAGTCTTTTTCCATATATCTCTCAAGTAATGAAAGTTCGTATAACTTGCTTGGAGGGTGCCAATGAAAGCTGCGGCCCGTGCGCGGGCATTCAATTCTTCTTGACTATCCACCGTACCCGCATTGATAGTTGTCAAGTTACAGAATTGAAAGGGACGGAGAGAGATTTCCGCACACGGGTTTAATCCCCAGCTTGCATCATTAGTAAAAAAGAAACCAGGCTCGCCAGATCCACTACGTTCAATCTTCTTCCATAGATCCAAGAAAACTTCCTTCTCAATCTTATGACGAAGAATAACTGCGGAGTTGTTAGCACGACCACGTTGTGGATTGGTTTCCCACCAGTTACCGAACTTACACGTTAACATATCGTCATCGTCAAGATCAAAAAGGCTGATCATTGCCGAACGACGAATACCACCTGACAGTACTGCATCAGCAATAAAACACAAAATATCATGAACTTCAATTGATGACAGTTGTTCACCGTTTTCCTTACGATCAAGGATCTTTTGGATATTATGTAATGCATCCTTCAAGGGTTCAGGACCAGGTGCCTTTCCACCACTCGTCAACAGTAATGCACCCTTTTGACGAATGTCACGGAAGTCATACAGTGGAAGTGGCTTACCCTTCATATAAGCAGCCATCAACACCTTGACTGCATCAGCCCATCCTTCAATACTATCACCGACGAGATAACGACGGGTCTTCACGGGCTTATTAATTTCTGGAAGTTTTTCTACGTGTTGACGTTGTACGGAATATCCTACGCCTGTTCCAGAAAGAAGGAGGAACATGACTTCACTAAACGCATCCGCATGATCAATTGGTAAGAAGCAGCAGTTGTATAACCGTGCGTTATTAATACCAATAGGTTTTCCAGCAAACTGTAAACTACGCATAGATGGGAGAATCTTTTTGTCGTATACAAATTTATAAGCTGCTTCAATTTCTTCTACCAAATGTGGAAACTTTTCCACATGCATTTGTTTATTTCTGTCTACTAATTCGTTCCATGTTTCACGGCGTTGCTTTTCTGGTACATATTTACTATACTTCATAAAAGTCGTAATATCTGACAGCAGCTTAGATTCTAACAACATCTATACTTCTCCAAAATGTTAAGGTTTGTCGGTTCTTATAAGTATATCATTCGTCTTCTAAAATATCATCGTGTAATTCAGAAAACTTTTTAGCAAGTGCTTTCTTTAACATCCCCTCACCTGCTTGCATTTGTTTCTTCAATAAAATTCCCTTGGAAGAATTCTCATCATAAATTTCAATTTTACCAAGACTTGTATTCATAAACACAGGTAATGTAATACCATCGGCACCAAACCGATTTTTCATCACGTGGGCTCGTCCAGTATGGTTTGCTTTATCTTCCAATTTACGAGAAAGTGAAATCACCAAATCTGCGTTCATAATCTTTTCGTATGATGATGCAATCTTGTCTGCTTGAATGACTTCATCTTGAATACTGGATCGTTGTGTTTGACTTGCGGTCCATACGGGAAGTTTCATTTCTCCCGCAAGTCCACGAAGTTCTTTATAAATTTCTCCAAGTTCTTGATGGCGTGCTTCCACCCGTTCAGTGGAACGCATAAGATCTGCGTAATCAATGATCATCAGATCGGGCTTCATCTTACTAGAAATCAAATTTTCCAAATGTGCTCGTAACGTATGTACTGTAATAGCACTCGTTGGATAGTATTTGATAATAATGTCACCGGGAATACTTTCTACAATATTACGAACTGCGTCTGCATTATTCGGAATATTACCAGGTTCAATTCCTGTATAGATCGTATCGTATCGTAATCCTACATAATTTTCGTTGAGTTCTAATGTGTAGTATACCACACGTTTTCCTGCACGTGCTGCATTGGCTCCAATCGTTGCAAGTGCCCAACTCTTACCAATACCAGACGGAGCCGCAATCACACCCAACTCACCAGCAGCAAGTCCACCACCAATAAGTAGATCAATTGCATCCCATCCCGTGGCAACTACATCACGTGATTCACCTGCGAGACGAATTTCAATATCCTTTTTCCAATCATGACCAATGTTTCGTGGCTGTCCTGCTTTCAATGCATTATCAACCAAACTTTTAATTTCACTATATCTACCGATTTGTAATAGATCAACGGACTTAATGATGGCAGTTTTAATTGCTTGATTCTTTGCAAAGTCTAGAAAACTATCTTTGACATATTCTAGATCATCATCGTTCTTTCGTTGAAACGCAGATCGCAATTGTTCCTTGACGGCAATCTTCAATACATCGTCATTGATTCTATCCAGTTCAATCTTAAATACTTCCAGTGTAGGAGTAGAACGATAATCAGTAAAATACTCCATTGTCTTTTGTACAATCCATTGACCCGCATCACTTTCAAAGAATTTAGGATTTAATACATCTAACGACTGTTGTAAGAAATCGGTTGATGAAAGTAAATTTGCCAATACCTTTGCTTGAAACGTTGGTCCATATTTAGCTAGATTATCTACGGTCGTATCAGTTTGTGTCATGCTTAAATCTATTGAGAGGAATAAACGTCTGTGCAATCCACGAATCGTAATTCGGGAACGCACCTAATAACTTAGTTCTCATCATCATTTTTGTCAAGTCATATTTATGAAATGACGTAACGGTATCTTGAAACTTATGTACTACTTTCATACGTGCGTCAGGTGACATCATACCTTCATGTAAATTCATTAACTGAATATTGCGTTCCACGATATCACGATTGTCAAGTATATTGCTAATAACTTTAGGTAACTTTTTAACGTCAACATATTTGTTCTCAATAAACTGTAAATTAATATCCATCGACGGATCAACAATTTCTGGAATATATTTCTTTAATGTTGCTTGTCCCACTCCTTTAATTCCGTCAATGTTATCGCTGTTATCTCCGTCAAGTGCTCTGTAAAAATAAAAATGTTTCGGATGTATTCCATATTCTTCTAGAACCACATCAACATCAAATGTTTTCTTTTTAACAGGATTATATACTTTAACTGATTCGGAAACGAGTTGTAAGAAATCTTTATCAGTAGAATAAATAATACTATGACCACCTTCCGCAGTTACCAGTTGACTTAACTGTCCAATCACATCATCTGCTTCTACGTTATCTAAAGCAATAATAGTAACGGGTAAACACTCTAACATTTCAATCAGTGATACTAATTGAAATTTCATATTTTCTTTTTCTTGTTCATCGGTGGTTAAATCATATGCACGATTCAACCGAACTGGTGGTTTACGATTTGCCTTATACTGCGGATAAATCTTTCTCCGTCTTTGACTTCCACCCTTTCCATCAAACACTACAATACAACGTGTAGGTTTGAATGTACGAATAGCAAGCCCAATACTTTTTAAAAATCCTATCATACCGCCAATGTGATGACCATCATCATTCATTGATGGAACAACTGTATAAGATCGTAGAAAGGTATTGAGGCCATCGACTAACAGGACACGAGAATTATATCCCATGCCCTGTTCGTCGTTTTCAAACTTCATGTTATGAAAAACACTCTGGAGATCAACCATGTAACAAGATGTTATGTGAACTAGTTGCATTACTAGCAAGGTTCACGTTCCATTGTCCCATCAAATTACCTTTATTAATCGTGTATGTATGCGATGGTAAATTAGAACAATACTTCTGCATTAACGCCTTCCGTACTTCCAATTCAAACATCGGCGTAATATCAAATTCGTCACCGTGCGTTTCAGTATATGCACGCATGACTAACTGAACAACATCTTCTAGATTATTCGTCATCGGATGCTCCCGTGATACTAATTGCTTCTGGATCAAATTCTGTCTGATACTTCATGATAAGTGAATCACAAATTGCTTGATAGATGACTTCCTTTCGTTCCGCATCTGCATCAAGGAACTTGGCAAACTCTTTGGATTGGAACTTCGTTTCTTCACCAGTGGTCGGATCCACATACGTATACCAAGCACCTGCCTGCTTAACCAACTTGTTTTCCTTCATCACATCCAACCACGAACTTGCATCATCAATACCACGATTGAAATAAATTTGGAATTCGGCAGTACGATGTGGCGGTCCCAATCGGTTCTTGATTACATTTGCCTTCACCTTTACACCAATCACATCACCTGCGGAGTTACTGATCTTCCCCATCAGATTGAGTCGGAGACGAGTGGATGCATGGAACGCAATTGCCTTTCCACCCGAAGTCGTCCACGGATCACTAAACGCCATTGCGTTCATCTTTTGACGTAACTGATTTGTGAAGACTAGTGCAATTCGCTCTCTTCCAAGCAATCCAGTAATCTTACGCATTGCTTTGGAGATAATGATTGCTTTATCTGTAGCATATCCGTCTTTTCCAAAATCGGCTTCCATTTCTTTCTTGGTTGACGCAGCGGCAACGGAGTCAACGACAATCGTGACCAGTTTGTCTTTATCCTTTCCAGTACGCACCTTTTCAATAATTGTGGTGACAGCATCAAAAATTTCCTCAACGGTTGCGAGATGAACATAAACTAATTTATTTGTATCAATACCAACCGCCTTAAAGAACTCTGGATTGACTGCGGTTTCTGTGTCAATCAATACACCCACCCCGCCACGTTTCTGCGTGTTGGCAATTAACTGCGCACCAATCAAGGACTTGCCAGATCCTTCCAATCCAGTAAGTTCCGTAATACGACCAACTGCAATACCACCATGTGGACGATTACTAATTGCAATGTCCAACATCGTATTACCCGTTGAAATAAAATCGGTAAAGTCGGTGGGTGTATTTTCTCGTCCATCAAGGAAGAATGCAATTTGATCACTATCCTTGTTCATTTTATTTAGTGACTCTGCAATGAGGGACGCTAACTCATCACGGTCAGGTTCTTGAATAACCTTCTTTTCTTTTGCCATAAATGATTCCTATAATAGAATACGTGGTGACCCACTAGAATCTAGTAGGTCACGCACGTAGTGTCAAGTGTGATTAATTAAATACTTCGTCGAACTCGTCAATCATATCCTTGACTGACGTAGACTTCTGTGTGGTTGCCGACTTTGTAGCTGTCGGTGAAGCGACGGGAGTATCTTCAACAGTCTTCTGTGTTGGAACTGCTGGACCACTACTTGGGTCAAGATACCGTTCGAGCGCAACCTTCAATTCCTCGTAAGAGGGCTCCTTGAAGATGGAACGAATATCTGGCTGTTCTGTGATGAACTTTTGGATCTGCTCTGCGGTACCCGCAGGAGTCTGATTTGGCTTTGGACGAACCATCGTCTTAGCGAAGTTCGTATCACTCTTTTCCTGTGGGATGTATTCAACCACAATGTCACGACCGTTCTTTACATCCGTGATATCGCCGTAATCGGGATCGGAAATGATGGAAAGAAGTTCTGTATATACCGTCTTGCCGAATGACATGAAACGAACGCCCTTGTCTTCTTCACCACGAACGATAATTGGAACGAACGTACGGAGCTTCGGACGGAATACACGAGATTGTGCCCAATCATCCTTCGTACCACCGGCAGCAAGTGCCTCGGCAAACTCCATGATAGGATCACGATTGCCGTATGATGTAGGCGACAGATGGGTCTTATTACCTAGATAATGGAAGTACAGTTCAATAAAAGGATTTTCCTTGTTTTCCTTCCACGGAACAATACGAATTACGTGCTTACCTTCAGTGGGCTTCCAGAGTGCCTCACCACGGTCACCTTGACGGTTGAACTGATTGAGCTTTGCCTTAAGTGCTGCAATGTTTAGTGACATACGTTTACTCCTTTTAGTGTTTAGATGTTTAGTGAGTTTAAAACTCCCTATCACGTATAGTAATAGGGTCCAGCAAGGTTGTCAAGTGTTTAGAGATCTATGATTTTTACAAGTTTAGTATTTACAATTTTTAGTTTTCCGTAGGCAGTCACCAGTACCATATTTTGTAATTCATTCCAATCAATCTTATATGATTTGTCTAACACCCCACCATTTTTACTTTCAATTAATTTGTTAATTGCATTAATCGTGTAAATGGTATTCGTTTGCTTTTTTCTATGAACCGATATTGTTGACGGTGGTGGGGTAACCGTTGCATCTGTAGGCTTTGCTACATTATATGTCAAGACCAACTGATTTGCATCTTCGGTGTTTTCAAGTACATAAACTTTATTAAATACTAATTTATAGGAATCTTTTATTGCTTCTATAGTCGCATCAATTCCTTCAATAGTTGTAAATGTACAGAGTAACTGTGTGTCTGATTCCATGTGTAATACTCATTAAAAGGAAACAATCTCATAATAAATATTACTTCATGGTGGTAAAATACCGTTATTCAGACACCGCACGTCCCTTCATTTGCTCCCAATCTCGTTCGGGACGATCTACTAATACATTACGTTTCCAGACAGAACGAAGTAGTGGTGTTGGAACTCCATTGGATTCTGCGTGACTAATCAATGCAGACAAATCTTTCGGAAAACAGGTACCACCAAATCCACGATGACCATCTGGTCCA
>Ga0315907_10002841_pt1 | contig 21213 bp, 22 predicted proteins | sample LakEriMetagenome_3_FD_203525 | JGI IMG/M metagenome (GOLD analysis project Ga0315907, IMG submission 203525) | Freshwater fungal communities from buoy surface, Lake Erie, Ohio, United States - Buoy 12 MA123 | ecosystem: Environmental > Aquatic > Freshwater > Lake > Lake biofilm | place: USA...
CAACTACTGCATCTTTGAAGGTAGATGTATAGTACGAATAATATAGATGGGAATGATGATGTGGCTGGTAATAGATATTATCCCCAACCTCTTTTCGTAGAGTTTGGGCATTCGTGTACCAGTTTATCAAGGATTGTTTAGTAAATGAAAACGATGAAATAGGATGTCGGATGTAGTTTTTTACTATTCTCCCCAGCTTTAGTGTTGGGGTTTCGTAGAAACAAAATTTCTCTATTTCATCTAAACTTATATTATATGTGTCTAATATGTAACGCAATCCGTTGTGGGGAAATGACGAATCGTGTTTTTTGCCAGTAAACCGTTCTTCTTCACACGCAAAAACCAATTGACCATCCTTGAACAAACAAATAGACGAATCGTGATAGAAACACGATATTCCAATTATGTACATCAAACCTCCTTAAATAAAAACTCCGCCCATAACTTGTGGGACAGTTTGTCGGGGTGGTTTCTAGGTAAAAATCCACCTCCGTTCTCCTTTATATAATTATACATCGTCTTGTTTCTAAACGAGTTTGGAGTCAGTTTTAGCAAAGAATTTATCGATAATTGGTGATTTTTTCTACCAAAAGTGTCTATTTTGCCAGTTGGTTCTTGTATTTCATCGTATCCGTAGAATACATTGAAAAAGTAATGCGGAATTGAATTTACCGTTAGAAACGAATGCAGTGCGTTTACCTGATTTAAAGTTCTTATATAAGATGGTATAAGTTCTGTTTGGTGTAATACAAACTCATCTTCTGTAGTTCTGTGTTCGTCGGGACTTCCCCACTTATCATATCCAGCCCACAATCGTTCTTGTACATATTTCTGTCCATCCCACCACTCGAATCTGGTAGGAGCTGTCCATCCCACTACTACAAATATTTCTTCGGTATCAATCCACCCAGATTCTTCACTCCACAATTGTTTTGTGTCCATCCAATGAGCCACATCTCTCATTGTTTGTCGATAGATATAATCGTTTGACACGCCAGCGGATGCATTATTACAATCAACCGCTGATAATTTGTCAGCTAATATGCGTGAAAATCTTTCCTCTGCTTTGTTTTGTAGTTCGGCGCCCCATACTACAGAATCACCGTTGGTGTATAATGATTTCATAACTTTAATAACTTTAGCAATTCTGTTTTGACAAATATTTCCATCATTTCTGCGGAAGGGTGTCCCCAATCATGTCCAGCGGCCACTAAATATTCTTCAAATGTATTAGCATTAAACTCTTGAAATTCTTGAAACACAGGTATGTCGTTGTTTCTGCTGTCTATTGCCCATTCCAGTAAACCTTTGTACTGCTTATGATGCCAATAATTGTCAGAATCAATAGGTAATTTATCTAGATATGGCTTTAGTACCTCTACTAATGTCATCCATTTATAGAATTTTGGCGGAGATCCATATTTACTAAACAAAAAGTTATCACCCGAATTACTAGTGAAAATGTCTCGCATACTCATGTAATATGTCTTAATACCTAACTCTTTACAAGTTTTTTCCAATAGCAACCACATTTCTAACCACTGCATAGTACTGTTTAGAGTATTGTTCCAAGACACTTCTGCTTGCCAATACTTCAATACATTTTCTATACCTAACCAGTCAACAGCACTGCCTGGTCCTGTCGGCGGGTCATTACCACCGGTTAAATAGAACATTCCTGGTATGTTCTTCCAGTTGTTGTGATAAACTAAAGTATGTCCCAATCCTTGCCAGCGCATATCTAGTTGTTTATGCATATATATAGATTGTCTGACAGCTGAGGACCATTGAACTATGATTGTTATGTTTTTAGGATCTACATTTTCTTTTAATAGTCTATCTATATGATATAACATAATTCTACACATAGATACATTATCGTTCGTTGCTACTCCGTAGTTCAATACCTCATATTCGTTTTTCAATTCTTGATGCAAGTAGTATGGCCAAGACCGCAAATTCGATGGAATGACTGCATGATTTGATGGCTTATCAGGATCTAGTCTTATATTATTTGTAAATGAACATCCAGTGGTTAATATGTATTTCATTTGTACATTCTCATCCGTATGTTTCTTGTAACATATTGTTAAAATTAACCCCATTTAAAGTCATAACATCTGTACTATTGAGTTCATCCAATACTCTTGTATAAATCAATAAATCTTTTATATCTCCAGAATTTGGCGTTTGGATATACTTGATTATCTTTTGTATTTCTGAAATTGTTTTGGGTGTTAAATTTGTATTTACTATTCCGGTTTCTAAAAAGTTAACCAATCTATTTTTTTCTGATTGTGTTAAATTGTTTATTGAAGCATTAAGTGGAGTCCATGCATAGTAAAAATCAATTTGGTCACTTGATGTTATGTATTGATTATCTAACATAAAGTTTACGAAATCGAATATATGATATGCGTTCCATATTGTTGTAGTATATTGGAAATTATACATCATGCCGCTGGCTACTTCATGTGTACCGCCGGATGTGAAATACTTCTTAATAGTGTTCAAATTTTCTACGAAGCGTTCGTGATTAAAACCGACACGCTGATATTCTCCGACTTTACCTATTCCATCGCATGAAATGGATAAAAATACTCGTTCAAATCCTTCCCACAAATTTATTAAACTCTGCTCGTCGTATTTTATTACAGACAAATTGGTATTATAGTGAATACTCAATCTTCTTTTTCCAGTGTCTTGTCGCACCTCTAATGTATCATATAAAAATTTAAGAAGTTCGTAATGCTCTGGCATTATTAAAGGTTCTCCACCAGCAAAATACACACTCTTTAAATGATTTAAATGTGGTTTTAAATCGGTAACTAGTGTAGGTGATGCCTTCATTACCTTGGCTTTCTTGTTAACTATATGACTCAAATGTTCATTGTGAACACGAAGTGTTCGTAATTTTACCGTATCATCATACCAGTTTGAAGAAAATGAATAATTACACATTCTACATTTGAAGTTACACAAGTTAGAAAATCTAATATCTATATGTTGGAATTGAGTAACTACAGAATAATCTTCTTTTACTTCTGGCATAGTCCATAATGTATTGCTATTAAACATTTGTCTCGGTGAAGATTCTCCTATATCTTCCTTTTTATAGCAAACTTCACAAGCTTTATTACGCTTACCATTTAACATATCGTGTCTAAGTTGCTTATACTCACCAGAATTAAATATGTCCTCTATACTTTTTTCACGCAAGAATTGTTTGTCGTCAAAGCCCCCAGCAATACAGCATGGCTTTACCTCACCATTCGGCTGTGTGTATAGATGTACAAATGGTAATATGCAAAATGTTTCTTTATTATTCACGATGGTACCCTACTAGTGCTTGTAAATAAATGGATCCCTCTTTTTTAATTCTTCCAATCTTTCTTTGTATATCTTTTCTAACTTTTTTCGTTTCTTTTTTTCTACATAAAGATTGTATAATTTTTTTATCAAAGTAATCATATGAGGTCATGCTCCAACATAAAGTTTTTTAAAGTGAAAAATCCCTTCATTTTTAATTCTTCAGCTAAAAGATTATTTTTAACGAATCTTGAATAATTTTTCTTGTAAAACTCCACTAAATTTAATTTAGATACTTTTTCTAGCTGGTCAACTGCAAGCTGAAGTCGCTTTAGATTATCCGGTTCGTTGTCATAGCTATGGTCCACCACATCGTCAAACAAATCAAACCCCATATTTCGTAATGTAGACACATATCCTGGTATAGAACTATAAATCGGTATTTGGTGTAATTTAAACGGAGCCCATGCCTTTTCCGTAACGGTTACGATACCCGTAATAGAACAATCCATTCCAGATATATTTTCTGTTACAAAGTTTAATACTTTATAAACATGATCTCCGCCTAACAGTAGCTTAGGAGGAGTGCCGTCCTCGTCCCAAAGTTTAATTGGTAAGTAGTTTTTAGCGTTTAATAAAATATCTTTATCGGAATCAGAGATGTTCATGTTATCTACCATAACAGAGTACTGCTCATAATCGGTCACTTCGTTGTTTGTATAAAATAGAAACGATATCATATTCGTGTTGTCGTTTTCTCTATTTAATTTCAATAAATTTCTTTTTAACAGTTCTAATAACAAAAACATTCTATGGGTTCGAAGTCTGCCATTTAAGCAACAGAATCCGTTAGTTTTCTGAAAAACTTTATGTCCAAGTACAGAGTATGCTTGAGTATTAGGTCTATTATATGAATAGTTTTCAAAAAACATTAAAAGAGAAAGATTATACGCTGAACATACTTTTACATTTTGACTAAAATCATAGTCAAAATCTAAATCGCCAATCAAGTAAAATGAAATAGTAGAATGGTTTCTGGTTAGTTTATCAAAATAATATAAAAACTCATCAAAGCACCCACTTTCTGGTACAATATTTACTATAACCTTAGAGTCTGGGTGTAGGTATTGTAGTACATCATCAAAATTGCCCTGTATATCATCTCTATTTAACAGAACAATATCATAGGTGCCCGTAGCCGTTGGTCTATATTCCGTCCTAGGGAAGAACGGTTCCATCATATTTCCAGCTGAGCCCCCATCATAGTCTAGTATCCTTTTATTCCATGCCATAAATTTACTTTTTAAAGTGGTATGCTTTATCGTGTGAATACATTCTAATAATATCGTTTCCAAAAAATTCCCGCACAGCCTTTACAACTCCTGCATGAAATCTTATTCCGTTTTCAAATGTGTATGTGTCAGATTCTATAATTTCGTCGGGTGCATTTTTCAAATCATATTTTTCATAGAAGTCATCATGACCACTGACATCATCTAATATCATAACACCACCGGACTTTAATTTTTTATAGCCGTTTTCTATATCAGATTTAACAATATTATACTCATGTCCGCCATCGATAAACACCATATCATAATAGTCATCTTGCATTTCATATATTACTTTACGAGAATCTCCTTCGAATACCGTTATAATATCATCTACTTTAAATTTTTTTGCTTCTGACCATAAATGAGACTTCCATGCTTCTGGTTTAGACTCGTCGTATCCCCAATCTTCATCTTTACTAACTGTTAAATTTCCTCTGAACCAATCAATGATATGTAATTTTCCGTTTATCATAGGCAATTTCAGTACTTTTGCAATTTCTACAGCGTCTGCGCCTTGTGCGCAACCAATTTGTAAAACTTTTGGTAGTTCTTCTGGATTATCATATCCGTTGTATCCTGGAAAGGTTGCTTTCATATGTGTGTATACAAACATAGATATCCACGGAAAAGGTAGTATCCACTCGGATGGAGTGAATGTATCTTGTTCATCTGGGCTTATAAACCATTCAGAAAAGTCTAATGGTTCTATCTTATGAAATCTACTCATCGTGCTTTTCCTCAAGAAACTTTATAACTGATTTTGCTAAGTATTGGTGCTGTTCTAAGGTAGGATGTCCGTTGTATGTGTTTTTAAATTCATGAGCGATATTTCTATACTCAAATGTGTTTTCCCACGATTTCCATCGTAAATATGAATTGTTATCTTTCCCCACCAGTGGTATCATATTTGTTTGGTACTTAAAATGTGGGTAATGTTGGTGTAAATAGTCGTCAAATATTGCATCGCTACTTTCTTCTTCCCACGAATCTATAAAGTAAATTTTCCGTTTCCCGTCAGATTCCCATGATGCAAGATGAAGATTATAAAAATTAAATAATATATCTACATACCATTTTTTTCTTGCTTGAATAAACAAATCTATAAAATTATCATTATCAAACCAATTCTTTCCTATTAGTTTTTCTAATTCGAGTAATATTAATTTTTCTTTAGAATCTAAATTTGTTCTTTTTATTATTTTTTCTAAAAGTTCATCTGCGTTTTCGAACAATCTTGCGAATGTGGTAGTCATGCAAAATTCACATATACAACTAAAAGTTACATGCAATGGATCTCTTTGGAAGTTCGAAAACTGTAAAACGATTGTGTCTATGTACACATCTGGATTGAATAAAAATTTATGAGCTGTGGCTATGCTTCCAGCCAAAGACCCACCGTTAGTATCATTTACAAACGCAGTTTTGTTAAAATGCTTAGCTACCAACGCAGGAAATCTATTTTCTTCACGAAATTTAATACCGTCTTCGTCTTGTTTTTCTGAAAGAACTAGCCAGCTATTATTATCCTTTTCTCTTTCCGCAATCCATTTAGGTGTATCGCAATATAGTTCTAGCCCCTCTCCCCATGTAAAGCTATCACCAAGAAATAAAATACCATTTTCCATATTAATATAATTCTGGGTACTCGTTTATAATGTATACCCCAGGAGTATTTATTGCGATATTGTAATTATTCTTTACATCTTCTGGTGTTTTACAATCTAATAAGGTTACTGTTTTTAACATATCACTAAATGGTTTTATGTAGTTTGCTTTATGTTGATGGCCTGGGTCTAATGGTTTGTCTGACCCTTTGCCAACCCGTACAATCACATGGACATTTTTACCCGTCATAAGTGTGTACTTATCAAGGTGATTTACTAATTGATTCATCGCAGAAATCAAGAAATCCCATCTAGGATAGAAACTTACTACCAGTTTTCCAGTCATAGCCATACCCAGAGTCATCCCCATTTGTGTTTCTTCCATAACGGGAGTTTCTATCATGCGTTCTTTTGGCAATCCCTCAATTGTTTTTGACATAGGATTCCCATAGTATACAATTTGCTGACCAATGAAGACTGTTTCCGGTTTGTCCATCAGCAGCCTCATAGCGTTTGTTAATTCATCTTTGTAGCTCATGGCTGTGAGTTTGGGTTGAATTGGTGTTTGTTTTCCTTATACCACCGCAACGCATCGGCTAATCCAGTGCGTAAGTCATACTTAGGTGACCATCCCAAGCTCTTTAACTTAGTATTATCAAGTAAACGAACTGGAATCATCGGTGCCTTGTTATTTACAAAGTTGACTGGGTTTGTGTTGCCTTCGATATCCTTGATGGTATTAAGTACTTCCATCACAGTATATCCTTCGCCGTAAGATACATTATAAACATCATGCTTGTCAACCTTCTCTGCAATCGTAATAAATCCACTGACCATATCATCAACATGAATTACATCACGAACTTCTGTACCGTCGCCCCACACCGGAATTGGGTTCAATCCATCTGCCACCTTACGAATGTTTGCTGGAGTCACATGGCACTTTTCATAATCATACTTGTCATTTGGACCGTATGCATTTGATGGTCGAATAATAATGCATTGCATTGGGTTATGGATTTGATTTGAAAAGAAATCACATAGAGTTTCACAATATCGTTTCATCCAACCTACTGCTTTATATACGGGAACAATGTCTGGGGTTTGGATATTTGTATCTTCTTTACACGGGACATCACCCATATCTGGATATGTGGTATTCGATGAAATGAAAATAAACTTACGAACCTTATTTTTCCAACTTTGTTCCATAAGATTGACATTCATTTCGATATTTGGTGTAACATGCAATAATGGATTAAACTTTGTATCTAACGCATTCGATGTGTTAGCAGCACAGTGAAATACTACATCAATATCTTGTGAAACCGACTCACAGAAATCTGCGTCTTGTAGATTTCCCCTAATATGTTCAACCCCATCTAATGTATCACGCAATTCCCTACTCCAAGAAGTAGCGCGTAAATTGGTATACCCCATTTCATGTAACATCTTTAACAAACGAGAACCGATGAACCCACTAGCACCCGTAACTAAAATTTTATCTGTTTTGTTCATATAACCCTCAATCCTCTAAATTTATAAAATGTGAAGAACTTCTTAGTTCATTATACAAAGTATATTCGTGATGTATATATTCTTCAATAGGAAAAATACTCATACCGGATGCTTTTATAATAAAGTTACCGCTGGTATAAGCACTAGCTAAAATGTTTGTTATCTTAGAATTTGACTCAAATTGTAAAGTCCGCATAGTATTTTCTACATCTCCAACATGCAGTCCTTTCTGTTGATTTTCATATAAATTTGAAAGAAATATAATTGCCTTTTCTGACCGCAAATGTTTCAAATCTATTATTTTTATTTTAGAACTATCTTTTATGTTGTGCATAAACTCTAAAAAATGATGCAAGTATGGTTGCACATGAATATCCGACACCAGTAAATGCCACCTATATTCCAATAAATATTTGTAAGTGACCAAGATAAATTCTGTAGGTAGACTGTTTACTAGTTGCTGGTCTGTAAATTGTGTATTTTTATATAGGTGAATAAAAATTTTTATAGTGTCATCGGAAAATCCAGTTACTTTTTTAAAAAAGTCGTATTCTTCTTGTATATCCCCCAATGAATAGAAATATGAGGTAGCGCATTGAACGACACCAGAAAAAAATCTTTCAAGAGGATTTCTGACAACAAAAATGATATCTTTTTTATTTTCAAAAAACAATTCTGTATACGACTCTGCGCCCATATCTTTTAAAAAATCTGTATCGTTTTTCCATCTAGGAAAACTTTCTGCTAGCTTGTCCATTATGTGCCAAGGAGCAGTTATGTATCTATTTGAAAACTTATAGTTTATTGTATTACTAACAAACTTATCTTCATACATCATTGATTCGTTTGATATCATAAAATCAATCTGCTTATTATTAGTATTACACGCATCTAATCCACCGCTAGACACAGTTCTAAAAAACCTAGTTCCTACCTTTTTATAGTTTATAACTAATGCTTTTTCAAACACACTTACGGTGGGTTCAAATATTCTATTTACATTATGTATAATATTCATTACTTATTCCCAAAGTGTGTTAAGTAGTAATCTATAGTTTCTCTAAGTCCTTCTTTGAGTGATACTTTTTGTTTAATACCAAACGACTCTGCTCGTTCTGTACTCATCAATCTCTTGGTATCACCATTTGGTTTGGTAGGATCCCATTCAATCGCAACTTTAACACCGTACATTTCTTCATACAGTTCAACCAAGGTTTCTGCAAGTTCCTTAATAGTCACTCCAGTTCCACTACCCAAATTAATTGGTTGTGTAATGCGTTGCTCATATGCTTGGATGATGCCATCCGCCACATCACCTGCGTAAATGAAATCACGAATAGGCGAACCATCACCCCAACATACTAGTGGATGTTCCTTTTCACCAAAGAGTCTCTTAATTAATGAAGCAATGACTGTAGATTCTGGACCGAAGTTATCGTGTCTACCATAAATGTTTGCCGGTCTGACGATGGATGCCTTATTCCAGTTATAGGATACTTGGTATACTTCTGCTTGAAGTTCACCGAGGCGCTTAGCCCAACCAGCGTATTTGTCCTTTTCTGAAGGGAAGGTTTTCCACACATCGTCCTCAATAAACACTTCTGCTGGTTGATATACGCCTACGGTAGACGTGAAAACATACCACTCGACATTCTCTAGTCGAGCGGCTTCCATCATATTAGTATTAAATTGTAACATTGGGACGAAGTAATCTGCGGGCTGTTCCATTGCTCTCTTGGGGGAACCCTTTACTCCGGCGATATGAAATATTATGTCCTGACCTTTGACAACTTCTTTACATTGCGCGAATTCACGAAGGTCAGCTTGGATGAACTGATAATTTTCTTTGTACTTTTCAATCTGATTCAATGGTGCTACGATATCTACTGCCGTAACTATAGCACCCCGCTCCATACACTTTCGAACTGCATAATTACCAACAAGACCGTTGGCACCCGTAATCAAAACCTTTTTACCATTCATTTTCTATATCCTCGAATATAACTTTTAAACTATCCAGTTCCAAACTATAGAACAAACTTCTGTTGTGTATACAAATATCTATTGTACTCTCATAAATATCATTCAACTCTTCTATAGATTTATTATTTAACGATTTTACCAAAGAAATTAGCGATTTCATACGCTGTACTGGATTTATTATATCGTCATAACTTTCATCCCAAAAATCAGAAAATGTTTTGAATCCATAGTTTTTTAATTCTTTTAGATATCCATATGAACCAAATACAATAAATGGCTGATAGCTTAGTATAGGTTTTAATATCTTTTCCGATAAGAATAGTTCATTATCTATATACGAGGTTTCTGTCACCAAATTTATACAACTATCTAAAAATAAATCTTTTTTGAATGTGTTTCCTGTATCAAAACTATCTTTTTGAGTAGTAGCGTGTGTATCTAATTCTATGGGCAGTTTTTGGTTGTAAGTCACCATATCATTATCTGTTAGTTCTATTCCACTATACTGTTTATAGAATTGTTTATTTTCTTCAAAGTAATCCATTGGTCTAAGGAAACTAAAATATGAATCAGAAAATGTTCCTTTTATAAACTCATCTAACAAAATAAATCTATTAGCTCTACCTGCATTTCTATTAAAAGAAATAAATTTCTTATTTCTGAAATTTGTTAGTTCGTGCAGCTCTATTGGTTCGCTAATATATCCAAGAGAATTTTCACTACCGTAAAATCGTTCCTTGTCCCAAGTAGCCTCTTCTATAAAATAATTGAATGCGTATACTTTTGGCCAAGAGTATCCAGGCCAATATACTTTACGAGAATAACTTGTTGAAATATTTGGTAGTCGTAAATTTGTGTCTATATAGATAACTTTATCAAAATTTATTTTGTCTTTTAAATAATTTAAAGAAAAAATATGCCCGTCTCTCGTAGTAGGGTCGGGTAAATTTATCAGTAATAATTTTACATTGTTTTCTTCGACAAATTTGAATATTGCCGGCGGCATATCTCTAACCGCCCAACCCCCAGATATTTCTATTGGTAAAATATTTTTAAATCCATCTTTAAGTTCGCCGTTTAAAGTATACTGAAGTTTGTTTTTCTGTAAGTAATTAATAAACGGTCCTTGATTGTGTGTATGAGTCCAATTAGGTACCAGTTCATTTTTAAAAAAAACAAAGTTTAAAAGACTACCCATTTTCCCGTACCATAGTGGGGGTATTTTGACTTGTAATTATAATAAATAACATCCTCTGGAATATCCCGTAGTACATATCCCCAAGTAGCTTCTGTTGGGGTATTCGTGGACACATGATTATCTTCCACCACAAAATATAATGGTAGACCAAAATTTCTGGCGTACTTATGAACTTCATAAAATATACCACTTTCGAACGACATATCACCAATGAAGCACCATACCTTATCATCTCCGCCGTCACGCTTGATAGCTGTGGCTACACCTAAAGCAATAGAAAGAGTTCCTCCAACTATAGCAGAAGAATAAAACTTTTCATCTATATTACATAAAGTGATTGATTTACCTTGAAGAATTTCTGATTCAATCCACTCTGGTGAGATTCCTTTGAGTAGGGCATGATAGTGTGAACGCCAAGTTGAAAATACCCAGTCTGTTGTTTTGATGCGAGTAAATACTTCTATTAGTTGGGATTCGTTTCCATTAGAAAGATGGATAGGACCACGAATTTTACCGTTTTCCCAATGTTCAATTATCTTATTTTCAAAGATAATTAAATCATCTGCCGTTTGGGTTATATCTCTAACGACTGGATATTTTTCTAAGTTGTTAACCATATTAAGAATCTCTTTTTTGCAGTATTGGGGTGTTAGTGGGCCATTCCATACCAAACTTAGGGTCATTCCATTTAATAACAAATTGCTTGTCTACATCGACAAAATCACCGTCATAAAACAAATTATAACTAAACACACAGTCAGTTAACGCATAATGACCATTAGCGAATCCAGGCGGAACAAGTACTTGCATTTTATTGGCTTCTGAGATTATATATGATTCCCATTTTCCGTAGGTAAGTGAATCTTCTCTAATGTCCAACACTACTAAATAAATGTCACCCACCAACGCCTGAACCATTTTCCAAGTTTTGTGGTCATAGTGTAACCCTCGCAGTACACCTTTATACGACCGTGAATGTCTATCGTGTACTACGGGGTCAGTCATATAACTAATATAATCCTTCACAGGATGAAACTTGGAATGATAGCTAGTCCAAATTTCCCCACGAAATTCTTGATATGATGTAGGAGAAATCATAGGAACTTCGTCACCAAATACTTTTGATGGACGAACTTCAAAATGATTCCAGCGAGCATATTTGTAATTCATATTATAAATTGTTTGCGTAACCCAACGGGAATCCGTTTCTAAACTCAGATGACATTCTAGGAACAATCATTCTGTATGTGTTGATGAGTTCTACGATACCATCATCAATACTATACCGTGGACGCCATCCAGTTGCTTCAATCTTTTCGTTAGATACGATGTAATCCCGCTTATCCGGATCTTCGTAATAGTCAGAAACACTTATAGCAAAATCTGGAACATACTTTTTAATCAGATTAACCAATTCCAACTTTGACAAGTTAGCATCAGATAATCCTACATTAAATACTTCGTTCTTATATGTGTCATAATTTGCTAACATAAATGAAAACACATTTGCCACATCTTCAATATGAATGTAATTTCTCTTGAAGTGTGGTTCGAACAGTACAATATATTTGTCAGTTATGGCTTTATATACAAACTCATTCACCAACAAGTCGGTTCTCATTCGTGGTGATGGACCAAATACTGTGGCGAGTCTAAAGCATATAGCATCACTATTCTGTAATAAGAATCGTTCTGCGTTTACCTTAGTTACACCATAATGGGAAATAGGATTGAGTGGACTGGTTTCTTTACAAACCTGCCCACCTTCGGCTACTCCATATCCACTGTTTGTATTTGGGAATAATATCTTCGTTCTACCCTTTGAGAACTCGACAACATCAATTATTTGTTCATAATTTAATTGTGTTGCAGAAAGAGGGTCAGCATCACACGCCGGAAATCCTACTCTTGCTGCAAGTGGGATAATTACATCGTGTGATTCTACTAATTTTTTAAGGATGGTTTTATTTCTAGCATCACCATAAATAAAATTGAAATTTTTATTCTTAACAAACGGAAGTAGCGATAACTGGTTAAACTCCAAAGAGTCTAACACAGTCACCGCGTATCCGTCATTAAGTAACTTGTTGGTGATTATAGAACCTAAATAACCAGCGCCGCCAGTTAATAAGACTTTCACTTTAGAACCCCCAATGCTCCTGACGCATTGCGTACATATCAATTGGTTCACGCTTCATTTGATTTCCTACTGCAAACGGAGCTCCCTTCTTCAAATACCCACCGATAAAATTACGGCGCATTCTGTTTGAAACATTTGGTTCCGAACCGTGAACAACATGGGAATGAAGAAGTGTCATAGTTCCCTTGCGTTGGAAACCTTCAATCTTTCTAAATCCGTGTCCCTCTGGCATTACACACGGCTTACCGCGTTCGTTGTGCCAGAATGCTGGGTTAGTCTTTGTCCGTTCTTCATCAACTTCGATTGGAAGTACTGGAAGAAGGTGTGAACCTTCATAGTTCCATACTGCACCATTTACTGGGTCGTGATTGTCTAGTGCAATAGCCACATTGATGATTTCGTTTGGACCGCACTTGGTATAAAATGCGTTTTGGTGCATGTCCCGTCCAAGTTGTCCGGGTGGCTTAAAGTATCCCCAACTTTGCATACCGATGATTTCGGACCCCATCAAAAATTCTGCTGCTTCAAGAATCTTTGGGTGTGAATACAACTTTGCTAATTTAGGAGATAACTTGTGTGGATATGAGAATGGATCCCATTCTCCCCAAACCTTTCCATCTGGAGCAGTGGTTCCGGTTCTTGCACGACGAAGAGCATCCATTTCCTCGTTTACTTCGTCCACTTCTTCTTCGGTCAAAAGTTCCAAATTAACGAAACCAATGTACCGCCATGCAAACAACATTTGCTGTTGTTCTTCTGTCGTTATGTACTTCCATTCTTTCATAACATTTATCCTCTTTAAAGGGTTGATTAACTATAATATGTTTTTACTAATTTGTCAAGGGGGGCGTTTATTCTCTTTCTACATCTAAGGTTATACAATGCGGACCACCACTTAATGTTCTGGCGTGTCTCAATTTAACAGGAATAGATTCAATACCAAATTTTTTTAACATTTTCATTAACATAAATTGATGTTCTTCTACCATAACCAATTTTTCATTAATAGAAAGGATATTCATACCCAACCACGGTGAAGCAGGACACCACTCCGACATAACTTGCGTAGGATATGGTTCTGGTGCATTCAGTGTATCCCAATTTCTCAAAAAATCTGGTTTATTATAAACATTAACTCTGGATGGATTTGTAAGTACCAATCCTTCTCTTAAAAACACAAATGTAGTGTCTATGTGAATATACGCATATATGTTTTCTGCAGGATGTACTCTATACTCATTAGATATGTTTTCTCGTAACCAGTTTTGTAAGTATTCAGCACCAGCCTTGTTACCTGTGTTTGATATCAAATATAATATATCATAGTTTGCTTTGAGTATGTTTGCCGCATCAAATACAGGTTCAGTATTCATTAATGTACTTTTTGATAAATCCGTTCTATCGTATAGATTATCTTCCGCGATAGGTTTTGGAAATGTCACCCAACTTTCGGGAGAAAACATAGATTTATATTTGTCGGCTTCATCTCTACGTTGTCGTAATGTCATTGGTGTAGCTATAACTTTGTCTTTAATTACCAACATAGAATCTCGGGGACAGTAATCGTAATATGAATCATTAAACGGCCTATCTCCATTGATGATAGGAGGTCTATATACTTCGACACCCAAACTTTGTAAAATTCTTTCAATTTCCCGTAAATCTTGCTCAGTTTCTTCTAAAACTTGCGTTGGATATTTTCCTGTGGGAATATTAGCAAATTGCGTATCGGTGTAATTTGCGTAATCTATACAATGTAATCCCTTGTCTTTTATAGTTGGTATTTGTGCTCCGTGTACGGTACCCAATATTACCTTTTTAAGTTGTCCCCACTCGTTGTTTACATTAGGAGTTATCATTTAAAACCTCAAATAAATTTTTAGTAAAAAACTCTTTCATCAATTTGTCATCTGCATATGATAAAAATAAATTTTGATTATAAACTAAAACATCTTCAAAAATGGAGTGGTACCATTGGTGAATTTCCTCCATCGACAACTTTGATAATCTTTCTATCTCATTTATTATCATCACAAACCTCTTTGCGTTGTCGGTTTCATCATCATAACTTTCGTCTATAAAAGGAGAAAATGTTTTAAATCCTAATTTTTTAATTTCTCTAAGACCATATGTTGGTCCCATAAAAATAAACGGCTGTAAATGTCCTATAGGTTTCCATGTCTTTTCTGAAAAATATCCGCCGTTCTCAAAAAAATTAGTTTCTGGTGTGATGTGTATGTAGGAATTCAGATATATTCTTTTTTCTTCAAAATTAAATCCCCAAACTTTATCCAGTTCTTTAAAATCTACGATACTGACAGGTGCAGTTTGCTTTAATTTATCGTATTCAATTTTTATAGTACTGTGTGGTATTTCTGTTCCTAAATGACAAGATATGTACTGAGCTGTATCTTCGAAGTCGAATACCACCAGTTTATCTAAATCATAGGATATTGAAAATTGGTTTAATATGTTTAATTTATTAAATAATAAAGTTGCGTATAATCTATGCGGACGCAATCTTCTATTTAACATTAAAAATTTATTCGGTCTTACGATTTCTTTTGTAACTTCATCTTTTTTTACAACACTACATCTGTTATTATTATTATTAAATGTAGTAAGTTCATTATTCAATATGCGTACAAATTCTTTGGCCTTATCCTTTAACGACCAAGTGTGATACAATACTTTAATTTTTGTTATGTTTTTATCTATGTTTTGTGGCCGTTGCTTATACGCCGCATACCAATTATCAAAATTTTTTTGAATACCGTAGTCGGATATACAAAATATTATTTTTTCAAACGGAATACCAAACTCTTCTGCATCTCTATATATGACTTCAAAGAAATTTGGGTCTAATGTACCTTCGTTTGAGTAATTTATAAACAAGTAAAAATTATTAAGATTCTTAAGTAGATGTTTTGTTTTTTCTGGGATGAAAAAGAAAAACGACCTATGTTGGTGTAGACTGTCATTTACTCCAAACGCACACCCGGCACCACCAAACGGAGATATGGTATACAAATATACGCCGTCTGTTTTATGATTATTTTCAAACACATCATATGTAGAAATTTCACCGGTTACTGCATAAGAAATAGTACCTTGCCCAGACCAAACGGAAACTCCATCATAATATTTACTTTGTAGCTTAGATATAATATTGAATTGTTTATCAAAATCTGCTTCAATATAAGATTGAAAATATTCAAAATTCAATCCATTTTCTAATTCATTGTGCGGCGATATGTAATCATTAACTAAAAAAATATCTTTCATAAACTTATAAGATGTAAAAATTTATTAGCAACAAAATTTTCTCTTTCCAACGAACTTAATAAATTTCTGTTATGTACCAACTTAGGATAAACGGATTGGTATAAACTGTGCAATTCCTCTAAAGACAATGAGCATAACTTTTTTACATTTTCTATGATTGCGTTTAATCTTTCATTTTCATCTTCTATTGTGTCATAACTTTCATCAAAGAATTCTGGAAATGTTTCAAATCCCATATTGCGCAATTCTTTTAGGGTGTTCGGATTACCATAAACTATAAACGGATGAAAGTATATCATAGGTCTGACAACTTTCTCTGTCATGAATACAGATTCCTTTATTGTACAGCTTTCCGTAACCACAGAAAAATATGTTTTTTCCCACATTTCTTTCTTTGTAAAATAATTGTGCATATCGGCTACAGCATCTGCATCTTCATAATCTACAATAAATGGATACTTTTCTTTGATATGCAATTTGTAATGAATATTTTCTGGCTGTTCGCAGAAATTATCAAACTCTTGTGATTTAAATAAAGAAACTAATCCTCTATCAAATATATCACTCCTTATCAACTCTAATACTAGTTTGGGTCTGTGTATTCTACCACTATTTCTATTTAAACAAAGAAAATATTTCTCTCGCATATCTGTACGAGGCGTTGCACTTATTGAGTATTCGGTGCCTCGTTCTACAATTTTATCTACTTCGTAGTTATTTGTAGTGTTCTCGTACCGTATTATATTTTTTCCAGGCTGTCCATGTATACAAAAGTTAATATGGTCGCATATCATAAACGGAGGTATATTATTTCTGTTTAAATAATCTTCATAAATATTTTTTATATCAGATGTGTTTGTTATAAAAATTATTTTATTACTTTGTAATTTGTTTTTATTTACAAACTCATAGATATTACTAAAAAATTTATCCGGATATGCATACCCACCCTCTTTATTATCTATAAAAACTAGTTTCACACTAGCTTCTTCTTTAAAGAAGTGAAAGGCCTTTCTACTGAACATATCTTGAAAATCTAGTGTAGATATATAATGAGTTATAGGTTCGTTATGAAGAGATGTCACCACAAACAAATTATGGTCATTCTTTAGTTGTTTTCTATAGATATCCTTAACTAACACTCTATTAAATCTATCGGTTCCCTCAAAATATTCCGACATAACATTAAAAATATCTTCCGTAGATGCCGAAACCTCAAATCTACCTGATGATTTTACGATTCTAGTTGTTCTATGTGGATTTCCAGATAAATCATCGTTGATTTCACTGAAAATTATTGGAAGGTCTTTTAATTCATACCCAAACGGCAAAAATCCATTCGGTGTCATAAATTCATATAAAACATTTACTTTTTTCATACTTAAATCTTGCAAAAACTATAGAATTTTTCTAGTTCAGGAAATGTTCCTACAAAGTTTGTTCCACGGCGATTATCATATTCATCTATGAATGAAGCAAAGTTTCTTCTTTGTTCTATATTAGCTGGCTTATTTACACCCATATTTTGTTGTACTAAATAGAATAAGCGTTCCATTCTATGGATTTCGTGCTCATAGAATCCTTTTGTTGCTAATGGATACCATCTACCAAACTGTTGGTTTTGGTACATGAAGGTAACGCATTCTTCGATATGACTTAAGAAGTTTTCAGTTAACACCCATGCTGCCAAAAATTCAGGATGTCTTAAATATGGTACATCGACCGCAAGTGGAATTTGTCTTTCTGTTTGATGTGCATATCGTAACTTTAAGTCTAACATATCTTTTAAGAAATCTAAATAAGATGTTACAGACAATAAATTGTATGTACTCATCATAGTAACTCTACTATCTGGAACTTCACTTAAAATTCTATCGACATTATTTAACCAATAGTCATAGTTCAATCCAAAACGAATATACTCTGCTCGCTTACCGTGAGCTTCATTACTGGTGAATAGTTTAAATTCCTTGACTGCCTTTTTGTCTTGAATTATGGCAACTTTTTCAATGAATTTATCAATAAGTTCTTTAGGTCCACCCAAATTACTATTAATGTTAAATTCCATATGTGGTTGTGGATTGTCAATTAAGAAGTCCAAAACCTTAAATGTGTGTTTACTTAGCAGCGGTTCACCGCCAGTAATTCTGAAAGTATGTAAATGTCTTACAGCGTCTGGCCACCACTTCCAGAATGCATCAATATATGGATTTTCTTCTGATTGAAGAATTGGTAATCCTTTGCCCTTTTCTAAATTACTTACATCGTTAAATGTTGTAGTCGGTAACTTGTATGGACCATGAGATTTAATTTCTTGCATCCATGTTGTAGAATACAATGGAGAGCAATACGCACATTTAAAATTACATGTGGTATCGAAATCAATTTCCATATATGATGGATTTATATTTGTATTCCACGGTACTTGTTTAAGAGTATCTATATGATTAGATGCCCATTCTTCTGAGCTTTTTACAACTCTATCACTAAAAACTTCACCAGCAGTTTCTCCCTTTGGATTATCTTCCACTCTCCAACAATAATCACATTCTTCTGGTCGTTTTCCTTCCAACATAAGTTTTCTTTGTTCTTTTTTGAACTTGGTGTTATGTAATGCACTTGGATTACTTTCCAATTCTTCAAGTGGAATTGCATGAACGCGAGGATGATGGCAACTGTGTGTTGTGCCGCTAGCCAAATGAATGGTAACTTGTTGCCACTTGGCTACACATGCCGTTGGACTGATAACATCTAATTTTCTTTTTGTGGAGTGAAACAGGTCTGTTGCGCCCATATTATTTATATCCTATTGTCATAAATCGGTGAAATGGTTTATTTGGTCCCATGCATTCCAAGGTACCAGTATAAACTATGTTTTTTAGTAAATTGTTTGTGTTAAATTCTTCTAGTGTATCAAAACATCTAATATGGTCAAAGCACTCATAAAAATTATTTCCTTGAATGATTATGGGGACTTCTGACGGTACTTTTTCTAACCACAAATTATATGTTTCTTGTTTTACATGCTCCGTACTTGTATTAATTATTAGTTGTGGGTTTACATAATTACTAAATTTTGCCATATCTCTCGTAAGAAATTTTATTCTGTAGTCGTGATTAGAAAGTAGTCCTCCGTATTTAATACAACTAGTATCTAAATCAATATTATATACTGATGTACGGAAATTGTCAACTATCAATTGTGACAAAATGCCATACCATCCACCCATAATATATACATTACCAGATAATTCTGGTATGTACTTTTTTATATTATTTACTAACCACGATTTACTTCTAAGCTGACTATCCCAAAAACTTTCTAATAATCTATATTCTATTTCAGCTGGAGAATCTCGTATTACATTCATCCATTGAATAATACGAGAAGAACTTATTAATAGTATATCATCCATGCATCTTCTCAAACCGCTCTTGCAACCAATTCCAGTCTACTGTATTTTGTAATTCTACTACGTCCTTCGCATGTTGCTCTGCATATTCCATACCTTCTTCCGCGCCCTTCAACACCCAATCAGAGTTTGGACCTTCTGCGAAAGCAGTCCATCGTTGCAACCACAAATGTGCATCTGCGGTATGCATGGTAGACAACTTAACAGCTTCACGGAATGCGGTTCTCCATGCTTCAAATGGTGTTGTTGCGAAATGTGCTTCACTGACAGTCATCGGAATAGTAACTGTTTTACTAAATTGTGTAAAGTCTAATCCGAAGTTAACTGGAGTATTTAATACAAGATTACTATTGTAGCATACGATACCCATATGTCCGTATTCCAAACGATTACTCATATTCTTTGCATGGAATATGATATGAGCATCCGTAACCGTTTCAACTGGATAGTCAAATACTGTTAAATCCGTTATATAATTTTTACCCGTGACCACAAAGAATTGTTTTGCGTCACCAGCTAAATCCACACAACGATGAAACATTTTTCTGCGTCCATCAATACCATCAACACGAATTGCTCTTGGATAAAGCTTAGTTAAATGTTTCCAATTTTCGGCCGCGTTACTTTCTCCATTACTGACAAAAAATACTGGAACGGTTTTAGCCTTTGCTCGTTTCGCAACCGATACGGTTTGTACTGCTGATGACGGATTAACTTCGACTATCATCTTTTCAGACCACTGCCACGGGTCATCATTTTCTTTTTTCATCTTTTCAATGATTTTTCGCTCTCCGGCCCATCCAGCAATAAACACCTGCTCATCATCTTTTCGTACTACAAACAATACAGGACCGGAAATGTGTTCCCATGTAACCCCATTAGTACACCGATATAATTTCTTTTCAGCTAACGGTTGGTCTACAATCTGAACATAATCCAATACTGACAATTCTTTTTCTCCTGCTTGTGCCCAACCATCTGCATCCTTTACAGTTTCCATATAATCAGTAAACCAACCAAGACTACGTACCCACGGTTTGGTTTCTACAACCCAATATTTTTTGAATAGGTCACTATGTGCCAACCACGATTCGTTATTCAGCATTTTTCTTTACCTTTTTTGTATGACGCTTTATACGTTGTTCTTCATTTGTGGCGATACTTGGACCAAATGCCCATTGACCTACGTGACGAACTTGAAAGCTAAGATTCATATCAACTAGTATCTTATATCCAGCTTTGCGTAATTTACTTTGGAAAAAGAAATCTTCGCCATGCCATTCCTTGTCCTTGTATTCAAATGCAAAGTATGGAGGAACTAGTTTATTCAGTACTTCGGTTTTCATCATCATACATCCCATACCCACACCTTCTACTTCTTGCAGTTCTTGGTCACCTTCTAACGGTAACCAATTTTCCCAGTTTCCTC
>Ga0315907_10002842_pt1 | contig 21202 bp, 32 predicted proteins | sample LakEriMetagenome_3_FD_203525 | JGI IMG/M metagenome (GOLD analysis project Ga0315907, IMG submission 203525) | Freshwater fungal communities from buoy surface, Lake Erie, Ohio, United States - Buoy 12 MA123 | ecosystem: Environmental > Aquatic > Freshwater > Lake > Lake biofilm | place: USA...
CCCAGAAATCCGCAAACCCTTGACATAGTTCCCGAAACGACCTACTATTTCGGTATGGATCCAAATAACCACCTATATATGAACGCCCAGCAATACAGCAAGTTCATCCATTTAGCGCATGACTCCTACATACAGGGCAGAATGTACGGGCAAAAGAAAAGCCATATTGCTGACCTTGCTATAGAAACTGCTTCGTTTTTTGAAGCTTTCTATCACATTATGGACGCATACGCGGACGTTACTAGAGCCCCTAATTTCAATATCAAGGTTAAAGAGGATAGCGAGATTAAGGCTTATTGGGACGAGGTTATGGAGAAAGTAAAGGCTCAAGCAGCCGAGGAAAAGAAAAAGGACAAAAAGACAAAAAATGAGAAAACTACTAAACAAAATTAAATCCATACGTCTTGTAAAAAAGCACGTTGGCAAATCGATGTATTGGGATTAGGGAGAACAAATGTTTACATCATTACTTATATTTGGCGCAGGAATGCTAACCGGCGTTGTACTAGTTGGAATTGTACTTAACTTAACGGTTCTAAAACAGGATCGGTGGAAGTAGTGCTACTACGAGAAGTTATAGGCGAAAACTTAAAGGCTGAAAGAATCTCCCAGAACAGAACTCTTAGAGATGTTTCTGCAACAGCATTTATGTCACTAGGGTATCTTTCCGAACTTGAACGCGGAATAAAAGAAGTCTCATCAGAAATGCTTGAGCCAATCTGCAAAGCTTTGGATATTACCGTTCCAGAACTACTAACCAGAGTTGCATCAGATATGGAACTGTTTGACAGGGTTGAAGCAAGTCTTAGTTATGTCTAAGCCCGAAAAAGAACAAATACGTTTTTGGGCAGAGCCAAATGACGATTCAGTAAAACGTATTGTTGATCCACCAACACCTGCTAAAAAAGAGGTACCAGGGTGGTACTTGGATTTAAGTAGATATCACAAAGGTACAGAACTCCAAGTAGATGATGACGGAAACGTAAATCTAGGAGTGAAAGCTTGTATCCCGTTTTACGATGCTTTAACTGCTGGATACATAGTGAAACTTCACTGCGACCTTTTTGTTGAATCTGTAGATGAACAAGTCTCTGTTAAGTGGTCTAGTGAAACTAGTCCAATAACTTCCAGAGCTTCAGGATTGTTTAGCGGTATCCCACACATTCCAGGGTACGGAGGCTTCAGGCTTGCTTGGGAATTGTTTTATCCGTTTCTACTTCCAAAAGGTTACAGCGCAATAGTGACACAACCTATGAATAGGTTTGACTTACCAACCTTCTGTTCATCGGGGGTACTTGATGCTGACTCCACCAACGGACGTGGCGGAATCCCTTTTGCAGTTAAAGAGGGGTTTACTGGAATAATTCCAGCAGGAACCCCAATAATGCAGATCATTCCATTCAAAAGAAATGAGTGGGAGATGGAAGTCTTAGAATCCAGACCAGAAACAAAACCTAACTGGAATCCAAAAAATAAACTAAGCAGTTGGTACAAAGTAAATGTTTGGCAAAGAAAAGAGTGGAGCTAATGGCAGCCTCTGACGTATCTGAAATTCCAGACGACAAACCTATTGGTAAGTATTGTCCTTGTAGGAACTGTCAGATCTCCCGCGAAGAGGGTAGACAAGAAATCCGTGAACGCATCAGAGCAATCCATATGGAAAGTGACGGTAAGTGTTTACAATGCACCGAAGCAGAAACCGGCGGAGATGAGTTTTGGATTGAGTGGCACGCGGTTGACTACCCCTGCCCAACTATTAAAGCACTAGATGGGGAACTGTAGTGAACTACTTTAGCGGTAAACCCAGAAACAAACGAGAACAAAAAGTTTCATACTGGGCTAGACGTGCAGAGCGTGAACGTATCTTAGAAATACTAAAAGACCGGCACGAAGATTTACTTTCTTGCACAAAAAATGATGACTGTCAGGAACTAGCAAAAATTGTTGCTGTCTGTATAGAAGATATAAATGATTCGCTCAACTGACTGCACATTCTGCGGTGAAACTTTAACAGGACAAACCCCCAAAGATATGGAAAGGGGGTATATAAAACACATTAAAACTTCAGAAATACACGCTGCGGCGGTTCAACTATTGAAGTTGAGAAAAGCCAGTAGACTTAAATCTCTTAGAGGAGATAGATAGTTATGGCTGTTTACCACAGAAAACCAATAACAGTTGAAGCTGTGCAATGGCTTGGGACTAATGAAGAAGAAATGATTGAACTTCTTTCAAGTACTACTTATATGTCTTATCGAAACCATATAACAAACATGTTGGTATTTGATATATGGTCCGAGGGATCTGTTAAAAGAATACATTACAAAGATATTGTTATTAAAAATAGTGATAACGAATTAATTATTTCTTTTGAAAAAAGTTTTAAACAAAACTATGAGTTGCTAGAGGATTAGTTTTATGAAAAAAGACAAAGTAATTCTTGTAGATCTTGATGGAACTATTGCGTTACCTGATCCAGAGATTAGAGACCCTTACAACACAGAATTTGAAAAACTAATCCAAGACAGCCCAAATAAACCAGTAATAGAAGTAATCCGTTGCTTATGGGAGAAAGGGTATAAAATCATCTACATCACAGCTAGAGACTCTTTAGGTGAAGAGGGAACTCGCGAATGGCTTCGACTATTTGCTCCCCCGTACACCCATCTCTATATGCGTAAACACAATGACTTCCGTAAAGACTCTATAGTAAAGAAAGAAATCTATGAAGAAAAAATTGCTGATTATTGTGATGTGCTGTGTGTTTTTGATGATCGTCCGCAAGTCGTAAATATGTGGCGTGAACTAGGGCTTACCTGTATGCAAGTTGCTCCAGGAGAGTTTTAATGTGTAACGATAACTCCCAATTTTCTTATTCAATGCGTGATGCCCAGATTTCTACTACCGAAAAACTGTTTGAAATTTTATCCATATTGAGCAGTATTAGGGTCGCTGCTGAAGTACGTGGAGAGTCTGAACAGTTTATTCTTGGAGTTTTAGCAAGTGCTGAAGTTGTGCAAGGCGCAATTACTGGGTTTCCAAACAAAAACACTTGGGGTATTCACAACCCCGACCAAATACCTCTGCTTTAATACTGCTAGTATTCTCAAGACACATCAAATACAACACACCCCAAAGAGGTACACCTATGTCCGCCATCACTTTTTCATTCCGTCTTAACGAAGAGTTTCTTGCTTCTTACCGAGACAAGAAAGCACCGTTCGGCTTTCGGGATGCTGGTGGCAACTCTGTAGGTGAAATTACTTTCCTACGCACCTACTCCCGCAAAAAAGAAGATGGTACTAAGGAAACTTGGGTAGATGTATGCCAGCGTGTAATTGAAGGTATGTACTCACTTCAAAAAGAACACTGCAAAACTAACCGTCTACCTTGGTCAGATGCTAAGGCTCAGGCTTCTGCAAAGGAAGCTTTTGATCGCTTGTTCAATCTAAAGTGGACTCCACCGGGACGCGGTCTTTGGGTTATGGGAACTCCAATTGTTAACGTGCAAAAGAACTCAGCAGCACTTCAGAACTGCGCGTTTGTTTCAACACTTGAAATGACAAAGAACAATCCTGCTAAGCCATTTGGTTTCTTAATGGAAGCATCAATGCTTGGTGTTGGCGTTGGTTTTGACGACAAGGGTGCTGAAAAAGAATTTACAATCTACGAACCAAAGAATGAGTGCACAACAATAGTTATCCCAGATACTCGCGAGGGTTGGGTTGAATCAACTGTTGAACTTATTAACTCCTACCTAAAGGCAGATCAGAACTGCTTAGAGTTTGATTACTCAGAGATTCGTCCTGCAGGAGCTCCTATTGCAACATTTGGTGGAACCGCTGCTGGTCACGAACCACTAGAGCGTTTACACAACTACATTCACAAACTATTTAAAGGACGTGCTGGTGAACTTGTTACTAAAAAAGATATTGCTGATATCGGTAACCTTATTGGCGTTTGCGTTGTTTCTGGCAATGTTCGTCGTTCTGCTGAACTTCTTATTGGCTCCATTAATGATCCTGATTTTCTTAATCTTAAAAACGCTGATGTATTCCCAGAACGAAATTCATACGACCCAGACGCTCCTGGCTGGGGTTGGATGTCTAATAACTCGGTAGCTGTTGAAGTTGGTACAGACTTTGAACCAATCGTTGATGGCATCGCTCGTAATGGCGAACCAGGCGTTATCTGGATGGACGTATCAAAGAAGTACGGTCGTCTTGCTGATCCAATCAACAACAAAGATCATCGCATCGCTGGATACAACCCTTGTGCAGAACAATCTCTTGAGTCATTTGAAATGTGCACACTAGTTGAGACATACCTAAATCGTCACGACTCAATCGAAGATTACAACCGGACATTAAAGTTTGCGTACCTTTACGCTAAGACTGTAACGCTACTCCCAACTCACTGGGAAGAAACAAACGCAATCATGCAACGTAACCGTCGCATTGGTTTGTCTATGTCTGGCGTTGCTAACTTTACTGATATCAATGGTCTACCAATCTTGCGTGACTGGATGAACTCAGGATATGACAATGTTAAGAAATACGACATTATCTATTCAGAATGGTTAGGTATTCGTGAATCAATCAAGACAACAACCGTTAAGCCTTCAGGAACAGTATCCATCCTTGCTGGCGAATCTCCAGGCGTTCACTGGACACCAGGTGGAAAATACTTCAACCGAGCAATACGCTTTGCAAATTCTGACCCTATGCTCCCACTTTTCAAAATGGCAAACTACAGAATCGAACCAGCTTCAGAATCCCCAGACACCACCTCGGTAGTGTTTTTCCCAATTAAGTCTGATGCAGAACGCGCAGAACGCGATGTGACAATCTTTGAAAAAATGTCTCTCGCAGCAACCGCGCAGCGTTACTGGTCAGACAACTCAGTCTCGGTGACAATCTCATTTGATCCAGAGACAGAAGCAAAGCACGTAGGAACTGTTCTACATATGTACGACGGTCAACTAAAGACTGTTTCTTTCCTACCGTCTGGCAACTTCACTTACCCGCAAATGCCTTACACGCAGATCACAGAAGATGAGTACAAAGAGGAAGGCGAGATGAAACTATTTCCAATCGACTTCTCCGGTGTATACGCAGGTATGGCAGCCGATGCAATTGGTGAGGCTTACTGCACCACCGATGCTTGCGAAATCAAGTTGATTACAGAAAACAATAAGGACAAATAAAATGCTTAAGAAGCCTAAAAAAGAGCAAGAAATGCTGGTAAAGGAATATCAATACCGAGCAGTAATAACACGCTTAACAGATGACCGAGGCTACAAAGCATCTGTACAGCGCAGAACAGGTCTAAACGAATGGACTAAAGTTCGTTGCGGACTAAAAGGCGTAGCGTTCCCAACGAAAACTGCTGCCGAAGCTATGGCAAAACATAAGATGCAGATTCAAAAAAGCCTAGACGCTAAGTATCTAGAAGAGACTGTTTCTTATGTAATTTACGACGACTAAGTGGTAGGGTTTTTCTATGCCTAGTTATGATTACCAGTGTCAAGAAAACGAACACATCTACACTGAAACTCGTAGTATTACAGAGGAACAAAAAGTTACTGAGTGCCCTGAATGTGGTGCTGAGTTAAAACGTATCTTTGAAGCTACTCCTACCGTTTTCCGTGTTCCAGGATTCTACGCAAACGAACGTAAAAGAGAGTTTGGTCTGTAGTGACTCGCTTTTGCGTTATCGCAAGAGATTACGAACATCACGTTCCTAGAGAACACGATCCTAAAGATGTATCGTCAACAAGTATTCATAGAGGGTTAGAGTCTCTATCTAATCAAACTTTTCAAGACTTTAACTTAGTCATCTGTCACGATGGACCTAAGAAAAAGACTTATGAACAAGACAAAGTTGATTTTAAGAAACTAGGTCTAAACCCCCACCTCATAAATACTCCAGAGCGTTTTGGCGTTTGGGGACATAACTCTGCTGATCTTGCTATGCGCTACGCATACGAAAACGATCTTGGTGATTATTACATCCATCACAACATTGATAACGAGTTTTTCCCAGAAGCTTTTCAATTAATTAGTAATGCCATAGACATCTATAAAAGAGATGTAATTATCTTTGAAATTTATCATTGGAAGATACACGGCGAAGAAGCTATGGAAATTCCTTGGACTGGACTTCCACCAGTAAGACAATCTATTGACTCTATGCAACTGGTTGCTCATAAGAGTATCTGGAAAGATATCGGTTTCTGGAATTCTAAGGATAAAGAATCAGATGGTATCCTTTACGAAGAGATATGTAAAAGGTATTCTTATCACCATATCCCTTTAGTGTTAGGACATAACTTTTGAAACCTTTAACTGGGTCAGCTATCCAATTGGATACAGAGACCGACACCAGAGTTGATACCTCTAACGGAGATCACGATAAATTTGCTCACTACGCGGATAAAGACGAAGTAACTTACGCACTTATTTATGGCGTTCCAATCATTGCTCTCTGCGGTAAAAAGTGGATTCCGTCCAGAGATCCCAACGGTTTTAGCATTTGTCCTACTTGCCAAGAAGTTTTCTCATCGCTTCCAAACGAAGGTAGTGACGACTACTCCTCTTGATAAAATAACTATGTAATGTTCTTGGCATGATTTAGTTATTGTGCCTGTTTGTAACTGGAAGTACAGGCAGGATTATGAAGAAGTTTTTAATTGTTTTTATTGTTTTTGTTTTATCCTTTTCTATGGGTTCTCCGGCACAAGCTAACCCAGCGGACGGAATAAAGAAAAGCACCAACACCGTCACGCTTAAAATTGGTAAATGGCGAGATGTACCCTTTAATGGAAACAACGCTTTTACCCTAAACGGGGAACGCACAGTTTGGCTTGCTCAACTGCACGTATCTTGTAAAAAAGCTCCTAAATATATAAAAATGCGTTTTGCAAGGCAACTACCAAACGGCAAGATAGATAGCACTGGTACTAATACTTGGATGCTTAACGGCAAAAAGCCTAATAAGTCTTGGCAAGGATCTCTTGTCTGGGAGACAGAAAGCACTTATCCAATGACTGTCCAGTACAAGATCATGGGCGGTAAAGGCTGTAAGTCTGATTCTAGGCAGTTTAAGTATTGGCAGCCAGGACAAAGCATAGAAGCGTTGCTAATCCCACCGACTGGTTGATACACTGCTTCGGTGAAGCTTAAACCAAACCCCAAAGCAAGACTTGTCCTAGAATCTAACTCCCAAGCAGGTCAAGAGTCTTTTGTCTTAAACATGCACAACTTTAAGCAACAAGGTACATATCTAGAAATTGGTTCAGGGTTCCCCATTCAAGACTCAAACACCTACATACTTGAAACAAAGTACGGTTGGAAAGGTGTTGGCATAGATCTTTTAGAAGAGCGAGTAATCCAACATCAAAAACAAAGAAAAAACCCTTGTATCCAAACTAATGCAGTTTTTACTAACTACAACAAACTTCTTGCAAAGTACGAAATGCCAAAACAGATTGACTACTTACAGATTGATGTTGACTTCAATCCCGTCACCTTTGAACACAATTCTTTATCTACGTTGGAAACAATAGTGGAGTCAGATTATAGGTTTTCGGTTATTACTTTTGAGCACGATGTTTACTTTACGGACAGTAGAATCAACACCCAGGGTGCTAAAGATAAGTCCAAAGAAATCTTTTTAGATAACGGATATCAAATGTTTGGAGATAATATTCAAGACTTTAGAGGACTTCCATTTGAGGACTGGTATATAGATCCAGATATTTTTGAGCATAATGCTATATTTTCAAACCTAAAAGGTATTGACCTTTTTAGCAGATAATGATGTACACTTAAAGTCCACCTAGATAAAGGATTTAAAGTGACTATTGAATATGTATCGTGGAAAGCTGGCGACCCAAAGATTAAGCCATCCCCACAAACAATCCGTCCAAAGACATGGACACAACTAGATTTCGGTGCTCAGGACTCAATCGTTCCTAAGAATACCGGTCATGCTAACTGGGCTTTTTACATTAACGTAAAAGAACTTGGTGGAGCAAAAGATATGAAGATTCGCTTTACTCGCGATATCGGAACTCCAGAAGCAGACTTTACTGGTCAGAGAATGCTTGATCTAGAACTAGACAACATTCACTCTGGTACTTGGTTCTTTAAGGCTAACAAAGGTCAACCAGTAGGACTTGAGGTCTACCATTCAGGCGCAACAGATATGGTAATTGTTACTCGCGAATTTAAGATGTGGATTCCTTAACCAAATCCCAATTAATTCTTGCAACACCAACAATTGATTTATTGTTCTTTAGAACTCTAACTCGCTTGTGAATACCATGTACGGAATCAAACTCTCCGCACATATCTGCTTCTACAGTTTCTAAAGCAAATGTGTGCGAGAGTATTCCATACTTGTATACATCTGAAACAATACCAACGTGATCAATTTTGGCACCAGTGGTAGAAAAGAAAACCAAATCTCCAGGTTTTGCTCTCTCAGGATCAACAATCATTTCCCTAGCGTGAAACCAATCAAACCCAATCTGCGGAGAAGCAAATCCTTTGTCGCTAGTTATCTGAATTAGATCACTGCGCTTAATCTTTTTAAAGCACCAAGAAACAAAAATGGCTGAGTAGGGATTATTATTTAATCCATACCAATGCCCATAGCCAGTATCCCTGTAATCCTTAGGCACAAACCCAACCTGAGATAGAGCAACTTCAACAAGAGCTTTACTCGTCATTTTTACTCTTTTCCTCTTTACGTTCTTTTATAATATTCTTAGCCGTTTTGTTTTTCCAATGTACGGTTCTAATTTTACTTTGATCAAAAGACCGCCACATAGTCCAACCTTTTCGACCACCAACAACGTCAATCCATTCCGAGGTAGGTGTTTTAACGTGGCGAATAAATCTGAATCTACCTGCTTCTCCCGTTATAGATAGCTCGGTCTCAGGCACAACTTTTCGGCCATTAACTTGTAACTCGTAAGATACTGTCCAACTAGTTGGAACAGCCTTAGCTCCCTTGAATGATTTTTTGTACGACACGTTGTAACCTTATCATAGAGTAATGACATAGTCAAATTGAGCTTTGTGCTACTCTATCTTTATGTCAATCCCTCAGAGTGTACCAAACGTATCCGATTTATTTGGCGCAAAGGTAAAACAAATTGCGCGTTTCTGCAATGAGCCAGAGTGGTCTGCATACAATCCTTCTATTTGTTACACCGAAGAACATGGGTACCTTGTACTCTTACGTTCTTCAAACGGTTGGTTACGCGACCACCGCCCAGAGTGGCAACCAGAGTTAGGCGAAGAGTTAACTACTGGAGATTCATACGAGACTCCCGGTGAGTGGTATCAAGCTTCTTATATTAATTCTGTTCTAGGAACTGAAGGTAAGTTTAGAAACAGAATGTTTATTGGAACTCTTAACCCATCTACACTAACTTTAAGCAAAATTAAAGAAGTAGATTTAACAGAGTCTTACGAAACCTTTCCAGTAGAGCTTTTCCGAGGAATTGAAGATGGTCGTTTGTATCATGACGGAAATACACTCAGAATCTCAGCCACAATCTGGGAGAGCGGAAAGATTCCAGTAGCTAGAATCTGCAACTTACCTTTGGATATGTCCTCAGGGAAACCAAAAGGAGGAGAAATTCAACTTTTTAATTCTCCTATAGATCTTGACACGGTTGAAAAAAACTGGATGCCAGTCCATAGAACAAGTTTGTTCAACGAAAAAGACGTAGCGTTTGATTATCTCTACGACTCAGGTAAAACTTACACGATTGAGGGACAACAGTTAACTGAGGTTGGTGGTCCAACTCCAAAGGTTAGAGGTGGCGGACAACTTATCGGTCTAGAGAATGGAACTATGCTTGGCATAATCCACCAAACTGTTTCGGCTGAATACATTAGATTTGCCAATCTAACCCAAGAACCACTATTTCGTCGTCGCTATGTTCACAGATTCATGCAATACGACGAGCAGGGTCAAATCTTAAAAACCACAGACATGTTTAACTTCATAAACAAAAGTATTGAATTTGCGGCCGGCCTAGCAACCTACAACGACAAAGTCCTTGTTAGTTTCGGAGCCCTTGACTCCTCTTCTCACATAGCCTCAATCCCCCTCAAAAACATTCTTTCGGCTCTTCGTCCTCTTAATATCCAATGAGGCCTGAAAATTTCGTTTTTGCTAAGTAAGGTCTTGCTTCTTTAGCCAGTTGTCATAGTGCGACTCTACGATCCACATTGACTTGTGGTGAGGCATTACTGCTCCAGTATGCGCGTGTATTTTAATTCCTGCTCGCTGTACTCTGTCGCAGAACAACAAATCCTCTGATAACCACTTACCGGCTTCAATAGGTCCGTCTTGGAACCATGCCCAATCCTCGCCAGAAACTTCCGCCCCCAACTCACGAAGTTTTACAAGCACGCTTCGGTGAATCAACATACAACCTGTACCGGCTCCATAAATTTCAACTAAAGAGTCTTTTGGATAGTCATAGTAAGGAAGCACTCCTGCTTCACCTTTGTTCACGTAGATAAGCGGAACAGGTTCTAACTCATCTGGTTTCGGCCAGTAAGCTGCAAAATACAACCCAGAAACAAAAGGTACTTTATCTTTGTCCGCTGCGTTAATAAGTTTCGCAAATGCCTCAGGAGTTATGTATTGATCTGAATCAACCATAAACATCCAGTCATCGTCAGTGTTGTCTAGGAAATACTTGACCCCTACGTTACGACTCTTAGAAAGCAGACCAATGCCTTGAATGGCGTTGTAAGAGCCTACGTGCGTAGGGAACAGGCGGATAATATCCATCAAACTAAAAGCAAATGAAGCGTCGACTTGACCGCCATGACACCACGAAATGTGGACTGTTTCTTTATCACCAAGCATAGAAAAACCATACCACCTCGTGATACACTTTTTGAGCAGTGATCCTCATTCAATTTGATTGATAGTGATCTGCTTGTGGTAGTTGTTCGGTTTTCCTTCTCAGGGTCGGGCAACTACCACTTCGCCTCCTTAGCTCAGTGGTAGAGCGTCGCTCTTGTAAAGCGAATGTCATCCGTTCAAATCGGATAGGGGGCTCCAAATAAAAACCCCCTACAACGCCAAGAGAAGTAGGGGGCTTTCTATTCAGTTATTGTTACACTCTACCGAACGTAACTCTAGCTGTCCAAATCTGGGAGATACGGACATCTTGACCTCGCTTCGGAGAATGAAGGACTTTCCCATCTCCGACATAGATACCAACGTGATAAACATAGCCACTCCGATAGTGAAAGAAGACTAGGTCACCTGGAACTGCTTCCGACCTTGATATCTTTTTCGTCGCCTTATATTGCTGGTGAGACGTACGAGGTAGATCTATACCTTTCTGTGCGTGGACGTATTTGACGAAACCTGAGCAGTCAAAACATCTGGGCGATTGCCCACCCCGACAGTACGGGGTTCCTATATATTTTTCAGCGGCTCCTAAAACTCCGCTGGTCGGTCTTGCTATTTCCTGTATTTCTTTGGCGTTGGCTTGACCCTGGGCTGTTGGTAGCGTTACGGACAAAGCCGTAAGAAGCGCAACAACGGTGGTCAAAACCTTCGTTCTGATAACCACAAGACTTCCATTTTACCAAACCCCCCTCAAAACCCCCAACCCATTTACCCACTTACCCACAGAAACACCCACCTTTTCCACAAACCCCAAAAAGTTTTTCCGCCTCTATTTATCCCACGAGGCCTGGAAAATTAAGTTTTCTATTATAGAATATCCCAAACTGTCAGAAAAGATTGACATTCACCCCCCACCAGACTTACTATTTAGGTCGCAAGGGTTCTTATACTTTTCTCCCCTTGATGGGTGGGTTGCTCCGCCACCTGCGACCACGGAGCATTTAAAAACTACGAAAAGAGACACAATGACAAATAACCCAGAAGATGGAAGTCTTGAAGCATTTGTAACACATTTACGAGATCAGCAAAAAGCTGCTGCAGAACACGCAGAGAGACACGTTAATGAGGTCAACGAACTTTATGGCGCTGTGAACGGTAAAAAACTTAAGAAACGCGAGATTGAAGACTTTCACAGTAGTTTTTTAGGTAAGAAGTTCAAATGGCTTAAAAACCCCGAAGGTTTTATAGAGGCTATAAAAGCAGAAACTTTAAGAACTTGTTCACATATAAATTTAATGAATCCTTCAATCTTTTATGTAAACATTTTCTACCCTACTGCCATTGGATGCGTTAACTGCATTAAAGAAACAGCTGAAACATTTAACAAATTAAATCCAAATATTTGCGATTCTTGTCATGAAAAAAATGAAATTTTTCACGAAGCTGTATTCCAAATTGGTCCTTTTGTAATTCATGGAAGCGTCTGTAGAACTTGTCACGAAAAACAATCTATTAGTTATGTTTGATGAATCAGGGTTTCCATATAAAAAGTTTATGGAGCTCGGTCACGGATACAACGAAAAGGTTGCTTCTGTACTCAATAACCTAGAGTTGGATTGTTATTGCCCAGAACTTGCGTTTGCTAAAGACTGGCAAGAAGTGAAAGAAATGACTGTCAACGAAAAAGATGTTGTATTCACCAAAATCAATGGTCATCTAGAAGTTAAATCCAGAGCCTTGAAGTTCACTTCAGATCCTCAAAGCTTTCCTTACGGAACTCTAATGGTTGACACAGTAAGCGGTTACGAACAAAAACTTGAAAAGCCTTTGGCATACGTCATTGTTTCTCAGCACACAAATGACCTATTAGTGATACCTAACTACACCTATGAATACTGGACTCAAGAAACTAAATATGACCCTGCCCGGAACCTCACCGACACCTTTTACCTCTGTCCTAGAGAACTAGTAAAACCTTTTCCCTACTTGGTAGACTATTTAAGGTTCTTACAAAAATCCTCTGAGGCCGAGAAAATTGGTATTTGAATATGATTGCAGTTGGTTGGTCGGATCACGGTACGGTGCAGGGAGAGTTTTGCTATTCCTTAATGTACGCAGTAAAAGCAGATGCTCACAATAGAAGTTTAATTAGCGATCTTTTTGCATTTCCAGCTGCAGTTGTCTCTAAAGGTAGAAACACAGTCTTTGAGCATTTTTTAACTACAGACTCCGAGTGGCTTTTAATGGTTGATGCTGACACGGTTTGGGGAGTCAGAGATATCTACAATCTTTATGACATTGCAGTATCAAACAACTTAAAGTTACTTAATGCAATCTACTTTTTTAATCATCCTGAAAAGGGAGTAATTCCTGCATTATTTAATCCAGGAGACGAGATTGGCGATGCTTCTTTAGTAGACCTAAAAAAGATGCTTGATAACGACATTATTGAAGTCCAGTGGGCTGGTCTTGGTGCAATGATTATTCACCGCGACCTAGTAGAACAGACTAAAACCGTTGGTGCTGACGGCCGGCCATATTGGTTTGCAGAAGGAATTGTAGACGGATTCTTTGTAGAAGAAGATTATTTCTTTTTTAATAAAGTAAAAGAAGCTGGGCATAAAATCTATGCGACCCCAAGAGTATTTGTAGACCACATTAAAAAAACTCGCATAACAATAAACGATTACTTAGCAAATAGTCAGGTATAAAGTTATGATTACTGTTGTCTGGTCAGATCACGGAACAGTCCAAGGTGATTTTTGTGCCTCGCTAATAAATTCCGTAAAAGAAGATTCTAAAAAAAGAAACTTAATTGATATGGTTTTTTCAACATCTTCAGGTGCTGCTGTGGCTCTTGGTAGAAACATACTTTTTAGAGATTTTTTAGATATTTCAACATCACCTTGGCTTTTAATGGTTGACGCTGATACTTTATGGACAGCAGATAAAATATACGAACTATACGACATTGCCACAAAAAACGAAGTAAAAGTTCTTAGTGGTACATATTTTATAAATCTTAACTGTAGTAAAGGATGCCCCCACGTACAGCCATCAATATATAAGTATGAACAACGAAATGGCAAAAAAGAAAGTGTTTTTGTTGACGTAGTAGAAAATCAAGATAAAGAAATTATTGAAATTGATTGGGCTGGGCTAGGAGCACTTTTAATACATAGAAGTGTTTTAGAGGATACAAAAGAGGTTGGATTAGATGGAGAACCTTTTTGGTGCGCAGAAGCTTTAGTAGACGGATCTTTTTCTGGAGAAGATCATTACTTTTTTAGTATCCTAAAGAAAAAGGGACACAAAGTATATGGGACACTAAAAGTAATTGTTGGTCACGGTAAAAAACAGATTCTTACTTTTGAAAGTTATATAAAAGATCATTATGATTTTTCCTGAAATAAATAACTCCTATATTGGTGGAACAGAGTTAATGTTGTTAAACCTAAAAGATAGGGTATTTCCACAAGCTCCAGAACTAAAGAACTGGAATTGGCTTTTATCTCCCGGCAAATGGAATGTAGATCAAAAAGAGAAAAACATTTCCTACATACATTTAAGTCACTCTCAGGGGGACTTTGAATTCCTTGAGGTCCCTGAATTTATAAACTACTCTATTTTTATTTCTTACTATCAATACCAAAGATTTTTTGAAAGTCATCCTCAAATGGAGACTAGTAGTTGTTATGTAATAAAGAACTCCATAGAGCCTATAGAAATAACTTCTAAAGATTATTCAAACAAGATTAAAATGGTTTTTCAATGCGAGCCATACAGAGGACTAGACCGGTTAGTGATGGCATTAAGTCTTTTAAAACACCACCAAGACATTGAACTCCACGTTTTTGGAAATCTAGACATCAACAAAGCTTGGGGACTAGACCTAGAGTTAGAAAACTCCATAAAAGAACTGTGTAGCAAAGACAGCAGAGTTGTTTTACGAGGCAGAACTTCAAACCAGGAAGTGAGAGACTTTCTAAAAGAAGCGCATATCTTTGCTTATCCATCAACTTTTGAAGAGGTTTCTTGTATTTCTTTAATGGAAGCCATGAGTGCTGGTCTCTATTGCATAACTAACAGTTACGGAGCCTTACCCGAAACTGGCATAGGACTGACAAAGATTTATCCATTCAACGTAAACTCAGAACAAGAAGCACAGGCTCTTGCAAAAGAAATTGAAAAAGCCATAGACACACTCAGGTCTGGAACTTTTGACTACCTAACTCAAGCAGCCATAACCAACAAAACCTACTCCCACGAAGAAAGACTAAAAGAGTGGATTTCGTTCTCTAACGATATAAACCACTGAGGCCTGAAAAATCGGTTTTTGACTTCTATGAAATAATAGAACTATGTATGAATACCGCGTAAAGAAAGTCCTAAAAGTTGTAGACGGCGACACCATCGATGTTGACATTGATTTGGGGTTTGATATCTCCTACACCCAGAGAGTGCGCCTAGCTGGTATTGATACCCCAGAATCCCGCACCACCGACAAAGAGGAGAAGGTGCTTGGCTTAGAGGTCAAAGATCGCCTCAAGCAACTTATCTCCAGCGCCAACACAGTTGTTATCCGGACAGAGAAGCCAGACTCCTCAGAGAAGTACGGACGTATCCTTGGCTGGCTATTCCTAGACGGGGCAGAGAAGTCCGTCAATGAGGCTCTAATTGCTGATGGCTACGCTTGGGGCTACATGGGCGACACCAAAGTTAAGGATTTCGCGCTCCTACGCCAGCGCCGGCTTGCATCTGGAAAATAAGCCAAAACACACCTTTCAAGGCTTGACAGGCGCAACATAACCTGTAAAGTGAGCCTAACAACGAAAGGATAGAAAAATGGGAAAAAGAGTAACTGTAACTATTGAAACAGGTTTTTCAGAAAACTACTTGTGCGACGGAGTCGAAGGAGTTTTTACTGATAAAGAGTTAGAGAAACTTGCAATAGATGAATTTATTATGGATCTTGATAAAGCATATGAAGAGAAAGATCTAAAAAGGTATATACAAGTATCCGTAAAATAAAAGTTATCCACAGGCTAGATATCGGCGTTTTGCCCTCTAAAAGACATAATTATCGTATACACTTAAGTTTAAGTCTATACGTTTTATACCTCTAGAAAGGGCTTTAAATAGTGGAACTTGACTGGAAACAACCTTTTTATTTACTGGCAGAACTTTTCCTATGGGTTCTCGGCTGGGGACTAGTTCTCCTAGTTGCCCTCATTGGCGTAGTTTTCTTGTTTGAAATCTTACGAGCTTTTCGTAATGCTATTTTCAAAAAGAACAAGAATAAAGAGTCAGAAGAGACTTGTCCTGTAACAGGGTTAAAGTCCGTAGAGTAATGACACACAAAGTTATTCTTGGAAATTGCGAGGAAGAGTTAAAAAGTCTGCCTGACAACTCTGTAGACTCTGTCGTCACCGACCCACCCTATGAACTTGGCTTTATGGGCAAGTCTTGGGACTCAAGCGGTATTGCCTATAACGTAGATATGTGGAAAGAAGTTTTTCGCGTTCTAAAGCCTGGCGGTCATTTATTATCTTTTGGCGGCTCCCGGACTTATCACCGTATGGCTTGCGCCATTGAGGATGCAGGTTTTGAGATCCGTGACCAGATTATGTGGGTATATGGGTCAGGGTTCCCTAAGTCTTTAGATGTTGCCAAAGCCTTAGACAAAATGGCTGGGGTTGAGTTTGAGGCTAAGCCAGCAAGTGGCGTTGGCTTCATGAACTCAACTGACGACGGCTATAACACTACTCTTAACCAACTAGTCCAAACAGGCGAATCCACTGAGGAAGCAAAGAAGTGGAAAGGTTGGGGAACAGCCTTAAAACCAGCACACGAACCTATTGTTATGGCTCGTAAGCCTCTGTCTGAAAAGACTGTTGCCAAGAACGTTCTTGCTCACGGCACTGGTGCTATTAATATTGACGGATCACGCATTGGTGACGAAGTAAGAACTTACGGTGGAATGAGTGCAAACCAACCAGAGGTTGGGACTTTCCGAGATGACAACTGGGTTCCAAAAGAGATTGAAGTTACTGTCTCAGGAAGATACCCTGCAAACTTCATCCACGACGGTTCAGACGAAGTTGTTGAACTATTCCCTGACACTGGTAAATCAACTGGTGGTCGTATTGGAAAGAAAGACACTAGCGGAGTGAACATTGTCCCTGCTGGTCAATACGAAGCAGGTGACCCTGGTTTTGGTGATAGCGGTTCGGCTGCCCGTTACTTCTATTGCGCCAAGACTTCCAAGCGTGATCGTAATGAAGGTTTAGATGGGTTTGAGGAAAAGCGTCCAGACGACAGAACCGAAACCGGTATGGGAACTTTTGTTGAAAAAGGAGTTGCTAAACAAGCAAACCACCACCCAACTGTAAAGCCGACAGATTTAATGCGTTACCTAGTTCGTATGGTTACTCCACCTAACGGAACTGTTCTTGATCCATTCACTGGCTCAGGCTCAACAGGAAAAGCAGCGACTCTTGAGGGATTTAACTTTATTGGCGTTGAGCAAAACCCTGAGTACATCAAAATTGCCGAAGCAAGGATTAAAGCAGCGGAGAGTAAATGACCTACGAACCAAGTACTGGTTTTTACTCTAGCTCTACTGCTATGTCATCTTTGGACGATACGTGGTCAACACCACGTGCATTTTTTGATAAGTGCGCATTGGAGTTTAATTTCACGCTTGACGCTGCTGCTCTTAAAAGTTCTGCCCTCTGCGACAAATGGTTTGGTCCTGACCACGACAACCCAGATAGACAAGATGCTTTTGAGCATGATTGGTCAAAAGAAGCCGGGAACGGGGCTGTGTGGCTTAATCCTCCATATGGAAAAACTATTAAAGAGTGGATGGCTAAGGCTGATTTAGAGTCTAAGCGTGGCGCTACTGTTGTCTGTCTTGTTCCTTCTCGTACAGATACGGCTTGGTGGCATGAGAGTGTAATTCATCACGAAGTACGTTTTATACGAGGACGGCTAAAGTTTGGTCAGGCTAAAAACGCTGCTCCATTTCCAAGCGCATTAGTTGTTATGAGACCGCTATGAATAGACCAAGTTGGGATGATTACTACTTAAATATCGCTAAAGCAGTTTCTGCGCGAGGTGACTGCGTTCGTGCGCAACACGGAGCGGTAGTTGTTAAAGATCACAAGATTGTTTCTACTGGATACAACGGAACACCAGCAGGTGACGAACGTTCTTGCGGTTCAACTGGACAATGCCCACGAGCTTTAGATGCAACTTCAGAACACTCAAAAGGTCAATATGACCTATGTTGGAGTACCCATGCAGAAGCAAACGCGCTTCTACGGGCTTCCTGGAGCGACCTTTTAGGAGCAACTCTTTACATAACTGGTCAACCTTGTCCCGGATGCTCAAAACTAATTTCTTCCGCAGGTATTGAAAGAACTGTATATGTCTAACGGAATTGCATATCTCTATGCCCGTGTATCTACCCAGATGCAAGCACAGGACGGAATGAGTCTTGACGCTCAGGTAAAGCAAATGGAATACGCAGCCCTTGCAGCGGACTATGAGCCAATGGTTTTAAGAGAAGAGGGTCGCTCAGGTAAAAGTATTCAGGGTCGCCCCGTGCTTCGTAATGCTCTTGATGACCTAGATACTGGAAAGGCTAGTGCTTTATATGTTACCCGTCTTGATAGATTGGCTCGCTCAACCAAAGACTTCCTCAGTATTGTGGACCGTTCTCACAAGTACGGTTGGCGCTTGGCTTTGCTTGACCTTGGGTTGGATACTGCTACTCATCAAGGAAGGTTTGTGGTCACAATTATGGCAGCAATGGCGGAAATGGAAAGAGGAATGATTTCTGAACGTCAAAAAGATGTTCATAGAGATCGTCGCTCAAACGGAAAAGTTTGGGGTGTAGATCTAGGACCAACTCCAGATATTGAACAAGAAATTAGAGAACGTATTTATAGAGAAAGAAATTTAGGACTTTCGTATCAGTTAATTGCTAATGCACTTAATGCAGAAAACGTATCAACTGCACACGGTGGAGAGAAGTGGTATCCAGCTACAGTACGTAATTCTTATTTAGCGTATATAAAAACCTTGTAAAATATAAAAGGAAGTTCGCTGACACACGAATTTAATTAATACTGCCCTTGCTGGAGGGGTTAACTTGTTTAAGACTCTAAGAGTCCTTGCTGCATTTTTTTATGTTGCCGTTTTTGCCTTAGTAATGCCATCCTCTCCAGCAAGCGCTGTTATTGCAGAGCAGCCTTGTAACCAATATTCTTGGGGAGAAGAAGATGACGTTGCTCACCAAATGGCGCTCCCATACAATCTTCCTCTCGGTGACACCACATACAACACAACGTATGTAACCACTAATGGAACTCTCACTTTCGGTACACCTGATGCCACATTTAGTTCTTACCCATACACCCCATCAATCTCCCTTGCGGGTTGGGACTGGGTTACTTGGAGTGGTGGACATTTAAGTTATGGCGTTACAAACACAGGCTTCTGTGTGGAATGGAAAGTAAGACCATTTCCTCAAAGCTCTGGTGACTTTACAACAATTAAACTGACTGTTGACACTTCTCGCCTACCTACTTGGTCTGGCATCGTTGAGACAACAGGCTGGCTTCCAGCAGATTTACGACGAGGTATCCGTTTCCAATCAAATGAAGAGGTGGTCCAAATCTCAGAGGCGTTCACCATTAACGGTGGTCGTCCAGTCGAAATGCAGACTTGTTGGGATGGAACAATCATTCCAATGTCTGGAACCTGTCCTGCAGAACCACCACCCGGTCAATGCTGGGACGGATCAACAGTTGCGTACAACGAAACTTGCCCTCCAATTCCACCTGATACACAGTGCTGGGACGGAACTTGGGTTGCTTGGAGTCAAACCTGCCCACCCCAACCACCACCAATAACTTGCTGGGATGGTTCGGTAATTCCTGGAAATCAAACCTGTCCCATAGAGCCTCAAGTAATTTGTTGGGACGGTTCTGTAGTTCACTACCAATCAGAATGTACTCCAACACCACCGCCAATTACTTGTTGGGATGGTTCTGTTATTTCTTGGAATCAAACTTGTCCTCAAATGCCACCACCAATAGAGTGCTGGGACGGATCTGAAGTTAACTGGAATGAGCAATGCCCCCCTCAACCAACAACATTGGTGGTAAATAGTCTTGCAGATGACGATTCAGAAGGAACGTTTAGATGGGCTATAACTCAAGCAAATTCTATATCTAATGGAACTTATGATCAGATAAATTTTGCTGTAGAGGGAACCATATTTCTTACGTCTAATTTACCTAGTATTGTAGGACAGCTAGTAATTAATGGACAAGATAAAATATCTTTATCTGGTAACTACAGAATTTATGTACCTACTAATTCAAACTTGACTATTAATGATTTAGAGTTCAGTTCTACATATGTAGAAAATGAAAGAGGAACTCTTACAATCAACAGTTCTTATTTTCACGATGCTGGACGAGCATTTTTCAGCAAAAATGGTGGAACAACTGTCACATACATAAATAATACAATCTTTAGAAATAACGGAACTGCCATTGCTTCTGATTGGGGATCAACTCCAAATATGTTTTCTACGGATGATTCTGGCTACAACAACAGAATATATGTAACAGGTTCAACCTTTGAAAATAACGGAACTGCTATAGGCGTAGAACGCACCGTGCTTGTAAGTAATTCAACATTTAATAATAATGGAACTGCTATTAGCGCACGAGGAATTAACAAGCATTCTGTGCTTAACTCAACATTTAATGGAAATAGCGTTGCTATACAAACTTTTTCTTGGATTCCAACTTCGTGGTCAACATTCTTTGACAACTCATCAATTGAAAACAATAACCGTCTAATTAAAGGTAACACCTTTACAAACAACAGTTACGCAATTATTTTAGATGATTCTTATAATAATGGACAACGTACTCAAAAAGGCGCAACCGTTAGAGACAATAGCTGGGATGAGTCTGGTGTTTGGATTGTATGGTCTCAATGGAACGAAACACAGAACGTTCAAACAAGTGAAACTACTCTTAATATAAATCAAGGTTCATTTTACTCATTGAACAATATTTCAATTGCGCCTACTCCCACCCCGACACCAGAACCAACACCAACACCCACCCCAGAGCCAACAGTAACGCCTGAGCCGTCGCCATCAGAGACACCGACACCAGAACCAACAGAACCTTCTTCTTCACCAGAACCTAGTCCGACTCCGACTCCGAGTGAGACTCCAGATCCTCCAACACCAGTAGAGCCTTCACCCACAACTGCCCCA
>Ga0315907_10002847_pt1 | contig 21180 bp, 18 predicted proteins | sample LakEriMetagenome_3_FD_203525 | JGI IMG/M metagenome (GOLD analysis project Ga0315907, IMG submission 203525) | Freshwater fungal communities from buoy surface, Lake Erie, Ohio, United States - Buoy 12 MA123 | ecosystem: Environmental > Aquatic > Freshwater > Lake > Lake biofilm | place: USA...
AGGAAGATGCGGCGGCAAGCCTTGGCGCTTCGGCGCCGTGGCGGTTCTTTCTGATAGTAATGCCGGGGCTTGCACCTGGGCTTCTGGCGGCCAGCATCATGAGCTTTCTGATTTCCTTCGGCGAGGTGACGGTCACCAGCTTTCTGACCACCGCGCGCATGACAACCTTGCCCGTGCGGATTTATGCTGAAGCCAGTTTCAGCCTGGAACCCACCGTGCATGCGGTTTCGGCGATTCTGATTGTGGGCACGGTTCTGTTGCTGATGATCCTCAATCGCCTTGTGCGCCTTGATCGGCTTTACGCGCGCTGAATATGCGCGGATGACAGACAGAGGAAACCCGTGATGAGCAATGAAGCGACAAACCCGAAAAAGCTGCCCCCCATCATCACCCGCCGCATTGCCGATCTTGAAACCTTTAAGATTTCCGACAAGGACACGAATTACTTCGCCATGATCGCGGACCCAATCCGGGATCAGGTGCCTTTCAGCATTTTCCTGGAAATCTTCGAACCTGGCGGCAAGACGCCCTGGCATCGCCATGGCAATGCGCATGAGATGTTCTTTGTCTTGAGCGGTGAGGCGAAATCCGTCTGTGACGGCATGGAAGTGCAGGTGAAAGCCGGCGAAAGCTTCATTGTGCGGCCGGGCCATGAGCATGAGGTGATCAATGTCGGCAAGGACAAGCTTTATTGCCTGACCGTCATGCTGCCGAATGAGGATTTTGCGGAGCTGGTTCGCAGTGGTTTTCGTGTAACCTTGGCGCCTGAGGATATCGCAACGATTACAGAACGCCGATGAACAGTCGTTGCTTGGGGTTTGCTGCGCCTGAAACTTCTATTCCCCCAAATTCACGCAGACAATAATTTGGTTTGATGGATTTCCTTTTTTAATCCTTCGACGCCTTGAAACACGTCATTTGTGATGACAGGCAACAGCACCATATTCATCGTCAAGTTCTAATTTTGGTCTTTCCGTCATGCATAGATCCGTCGCCTTCAGGCAGCGCGGATGGAAGGCGCAGCCCGATGGGGGCGAAAGCGGGGAAGGCAATTCCCCGCTGATTGGCTTGAAGCTGACGCCGATATTCCCTTCAAGTGAAAGCTTTGGCACGCTATCCAGAAGCGCCTGGGTATAGGGATGCCGTGGCGCCGCATAAAGCTTTGCTGCGGCTTCAAGTTCCACGATACGCCCCAGATACATCACCGCCACCCGATCACTGACATGCCGGACGACAGAAAGATCATGACTGATAAAGATTGTCGTCAGTCCAAATTCCTGGCGCAAATCCAGAAATAGATTGAGTATTTGTGCCTGAATTGAAACATCGAGCGATGCCACAGGTTCATCGCAAATCAGCACTTCAGGCCGCATGGCCAGGGCGCGCGCTATGGCGATACGTTGGCGCTGCCCACCGGAAAACTGATGCGGAAAACGCGAGACATAATTAGGGTCCAGCCCAACTTTCGCGAGCCATTCTCCGGCGAAGCCAGCGGCCTCACTGCGGGTGATCAGGCCATGGGCGATAGGGCCTTCCGTGATGGTTTCGCCCACGCGCCGCCGTGGATTGAGGGAGGCGAAGGGGTCCTGAAAAACGGTCTGAATGTGCGTTGTGGTCTTCCGCCCGGCCTGCATCGGGGGGGCGCCATTCAGGCGGATCGCCCCTTCGCTTGGTTCAAGAATACCCGCCAGCATACGGCCAAGGGTTGATTTGCCGCAGCCGGATTCCCCAACCAGTCCAAGTGTCTCACCACGTTGTACGGCAAGCGTCACATCAGTCACCGCCATCACTGGCCGGCGGTCCAGCTTCGCGCCGAACAGGCCGGCGATGCGATCACCCAGCGTCACATGCGGGCTGAAGCGGCGTGAGATATTTTCCGCTGTCAAAATCTTGCTCATGCCGCACCCGGCAGCGGATGATGGCAAAAGGCCCCATGGCGCTGGTCGCCTACGGGTGGCGGTTCTGATCGGCAAAGATCATCCGCCTGCGAACAACGCGGGGCGAAGGGACAGCCAGGCGTCACATTGAGCGGTGAAGGAGTGCTGCCCGGAATTTGTCGGAGTGTCTGTCCCGGATCAGCCATGGCGGGCAGGCTATCCAAAAGCCCGCGCGTGTAAGGATGCAAGGGCGCGCGCAAGACATCCGCAACCGGCCCGAATTCCATAATGCGGCCCAGATAAAGCACGATCACGCGATCCGCCAGGGAAGACACGATGGCCAGATCATGGCTGATCCAAATCAGCGCCGTGCCGCTTTCCTGCGCGAGTGTTTTCATCTCAGCCAGGATTTGCGCTTGAATGGAAACATCCAGCGCCGTGGTTGGTTCATCCGCGATGATCAATTCCGGTTCATGCAGCAGCGCTATGGCAATCGCCACACGCTGGCGCATGCCGCCCGAAAATTCATGCGGATAGGCATTCAAGCGCGCGGCTGCATCCGGAATACCAACCCGCGCCAGGCTACGTGCCGCCAGGGCCAATGCCGCGCCGTCACCGCCACCACCATGCGCCTGGACGGCCATGGCCATCTGCTGACCAATGGTTAGCACAGGATTCAAGGTCGCAGCCGGGTCTTGAAAAATCATCGCGATCCGCTTGCCGCGGAGCTTGCGCATTTCAGCCTGCGGCAGCCCGACCAATTCCTTGCCCTGGAACATCACAGAACCGGCCGCGATGCGCCCAGGTGGATCGAGAAGACCAATCAGCGAAAAGCCGGTAACGGATTTACCGGAACCAGATTCACCAACCAGGCCAAGGATCTCTCCCCGTTCAAGCGTGAAGGAAATGCCATCCACGGCCTTGATCGTGCCGGCGCGGGTTTCGAAATGGGTGCGCAGATCGCGCACCTGAAGCAGCGCAGGGTTCATCGGCGCAGCCTTGGATTGAACTGGTCACGCAATTGATCGCCGACAATATTGATCGCGACAATCAGCACAATTAGCGCAATCCCAGGATAGACCGAAATCCAGGTCCGCCCGCTCATCATGTATTGGAAGCCATTGGCAATCAGCATGCCAAGGGAGGGCTCGGTGGGCGGCAGCCCAAGCCCGAGGAAGGATAATGTCGCTTCCAGCGAGATCGCATTGGCGATTTGGACCGTGCCAACAACAATCAGCGGCGGCAGGCAATTCGGTAAAAGGTGGCGTAATACAATGCTGCGCCCCGGCAGCGGCGTCGCGCGCGCGGCTTCAATGTAATCCTTCTGCCGTTCCGCTGTTGCGGCGCCATAGGCAGTGCGGGCGAAATAGGCGTATTGCGCGGTGACTAAGGCAATGATCAGCGGCACCCGCCCCTGGCCCAGCACCGCAACCAACACAAGCGCCAGCAGAATGGCAGGGAAAGAAAGCTGCAAATCCACCAGCCGCATGATCGCTTGTTCGATCTTGCCACCGATATTGGCTGCCATGATGCCAAGCGCGGTACCGATACCAAAGGCTACCGCCCCGGCCGCAATCCCCATCTGCAAGGATATGCGCAAGCCATAGAGAATGGCCGAGAATAAATCGCGCCCCTGCGCGTCCGTGCCTAGCCAGTGCACATAACCGCCAGACCCGACAAAGCCTGGCGGACGGCGCGCATCCCGCAAGTTCAAATTGGCAAGATCATACGGGTCCTGCGGCGTAATCAGCGGTGCGGCAAGCGCCGCTGCAACAATCAGCACCACCACCGCAAGCGCCAAGGTGGCAACCCAGTTTTCGCGATAGTCGCGCCAAAAACCTGCCATCACACCCGCCTTCCACGCCTGAGGCGCGGATCAAGAACGGCGTAGGTCAAATCCACTACCAGATTGATGGTGACAAACAGAAACGCCACCAGGATCAGATAACCGACCATCACCGGCCGATCGAGCGAGGTAATAGAATCAATGATCAGCTTGCCAACGCCCGGCCAGGAAAAGATCGTCTCCGTCACCACAGCGAAGGCCAAGGTGGAGCCGAATTCCAGACCAAAGACCGTCACCAGAGGAATGGAAATCAAACGCAGCACATGTCGGCGCAGGATGGTGAAATCCGAAAGCCCCGCCGCGCGGGCGAATTTCACCGTATCGGACAGCATGATCTCACGCGTGCCAGCACGCGACAGGCGGATCAGCATGGCAAGCTTGAACAGGCTCAGGTTCAGCGCCGGCAGCGCCAGAAACCGCAAGCCATCCCAGGTGAGGAAGGACCACCCAACACCGAACACCTCAACCGTTTCGCCTCGGTCACCGGCCGGCAGCCAATCGAGATTGACGGCAAAGGTCAGGATCAGGATCAGCCCTACCCAAAAGGTCGGCACGGAAAACCCCAAAACCGATGCCGCCATGATCGTCTTGGAAACGGGGCTTTCCGGCCGATAGCCAGCATAAATGCCAAGCGGTATGCCAACTAAAGCGCCGATGAGCACCGAAGCCAGCGCCAATTCCAGCGTCGCCGGCAAGCGGCTGAGGACCAGTTGCAGCACTGGGATATTTAGCACAAAGCTCCGCCCCAGATCGCCTTGCAACAGCCTTCCAAGAAACGCGAGGTATTGCTGCCAAAGTGGCTGATCCAGGCCGTAATGGCGAATGGCGGCTTCCCGAATATCCTGCGTTGCATCGGGGGAAATCAGCACGTCAATCGGATTGCCGATGGCATAGACGCCAAGAAAGACAAGCGCCGACATGGCAAGCATGACGAAGCCAGACTGAATGAGGCGTTGAATGATATACCCGAGCATTAGAAGCGATTATCTGGCATTTGACAGCAAGCGCAAGCTCTTCCTAGCATCCTGATGACAGATGGCTGATGGGAGAATTGGACATGCGTTGGAATTACCGCCGCTTTGCTTTGGCGACAGTCGGCATGGCCTGCATGGCCGGTGTGGCTTCTGCTCAGACCCTCACCATGGGCGTGATTGCAGGGCCGGAGAGCATTGACCCGCATTTCACCGCAACAGGCACCCATTCGGAAGCGCTGAAGCATGTTTTTGATACGCTGACGCATTCAGGCGATAATCTGCAAATCGAACCAGGTCTTGCGGAATCCTGGCGCATTGTGGATCCCACCACTTGGGAATTCCGCCTGCGCCGCGGCGTAAAATTCCATGATGGGTCTGACATGACCGCGGAAGATGTTGCTGCCTCCATCAGGCGTATGCAGCAATTGTCCGGTCCGAATCCAACGCGCATTTATGTGCGCCGCGTGCAAGAAATCCGCATCATTGATCCGCACACCATCCAGATCGTCACCGATGGCCCCGCGCCCACGCTGCCCAATGATTTCATCCGACTTTTCATCACCTCGGCCCGCGCCACGTCAGGTCTGACGCCGGAAAACGCCAATGAGGCCTTCAATAGCGGCCGCGCCGCCATCGGCACCGGGCCCTATCGGTTTTCATCCTGGACGCCGCGCGAGCAATTCGCGGTGGAGCGCAACGAGAATTACTGGGGCAGTCGTCCCGCCTGGGGCCGCGTGGTGCGGCGTGAAATCTCCAACCCCGCCGCGCGCGTGGCGCAGCTTCGCACCGGCCAGGTGGATATGATTGTGCGCGTGCCGGCCGCCGATGTGGCGACCCTGGAACGCGACCGCAATATCAGCGTGCTGAAGGCAGAAACAGTCTATGTTTTCAACCTGGCCCTGGACCAACGCGAACCAACGCCGCAAGTGACGGCGCGCGATGGCTCTCGTCTGGCGGCTAACCCTTATCGTGATGCGCGTGTGCGGGAAGCGATTGACCTTGCCATTGACCGCCGCGCATTGGCGGAAGTGGCCATGGAAGGGCTCGGCTCTCCGGTCAGCCAGATGGTCACGCCGGGTATCTTTGGCTTCAATCCGGCGCTGACGATCCCGACGCCCAATATCAATCGCGCACGCCAGCTTTTGACCGAAGCGGGCTATCCCAATGGCTTTCGCATGGTACTGAACTTCACCAATAATCGCCTGCCTGGCGATGCCGGTGTTGGCGCGGCCATGACCCAGATGCTGGCGCGCATCGGCCTTGAAGTGCAGGCGGCCGGCCAGCCGGCGGCGGTGATCTTCCCGGCCCGTGCGCGGGGTGAGCTTTCCAATATCATGGCCGGCTGGGGCACCCTGACCGGGGAGGCGAATTACTATTACGCCGCCAATGCGCATACCAATAATGCGCAGCTTCGCCTTGGCGCCTTCAATTGGAACGGTTTTTCCGATCCGGAAATTGATCGGCTGATTCAAGCCGCCAATGTGGAGTTGGACGACAAGAAGCGCGAAGAATTGCTGCAACAGGTTGGCGCGCTTTGGAATGAAAAGCGCGTTGTCATCCCCCTCGCTGCGGTGGCTTCCGCCTGGGCGATGCGGCGTGATCGCGTGACGCTGCGTGTTGGCCGGAGCGATGAAGAAACCTATGCCTGGGATGTAAGCCCAGTCAGCCGCTAAGCGCGAAGCCCTGTTTCATGCGCATCGCGGATATGAATTGGATGCAGGTGGAGGCGTACCTCCGCCACGATGATCGCTGCGTCCTGCCCTTTGGCAGCACGGAGCAGCATGCGCAGCTTTCGCTTTGTGTGGACGCGATCTTGGCGGAAAAGGTTGCGGTAGAGGCGGCCGAGCCTCTCGGCATTCCGGTCTATCCCGCCATGCCTTTTGGGTTGGCGCCTTATTTCGCTGCCTTTCCGGGTAGCATTTCGCTCAAGGTGGAAACCCTTCTGGCGGTGGCGCGTGACTTGATTGAAAGCGTGGCGCGCGCAGGCTTTCGCCGCATTCTGATTGTCAATGGCCATGGCGGTAATGCGCCCGTAGGCGCGCTGGCCTTGCAGATGATGACCGAGAATCCTGCGCTTTCGATCAAGTTCCACAATTGGTACAACCAACCACATACCTGGGAAACCGCCATGGCGATTGACCATTCCGGCAGCCACGGCAATTGGATGGAAAACTTTCCTTGGACGCGGCTCGCTAACGCGCCATCGCCTTCCGGTGCAAAGCCATCGGTGGATATGGCGCTGATGAAGGCAAGCCCACCGAGCAAAGTGCGCGACATGTTGGGTGATGGTTCCTTCGGTGGTGAATGGCGGAAGCCCGATGAGGATATGCTGCGGCTTTGGCAAGCAGGTGTCGCGGAAACCCGCGCCGCGTTGGAGGGACCATGGCCGACCCGTTAGTCATTTGGGGCGCTGGCGCCATTGGCGGTACGCTTGGCGCGCATCTGGCGCGTGCGGGCCATGAGGTGCTGCTGGTGGACACCGTGGCCGAGCATGTTGAGGCCTGTCGCACCAAGGGGTTGAAGATTTTCGGCCCCGTTACTGAATTCACGCAAATCATCCCTGCCGTCACGCCGGCCGAACTGACGGGCCGCTATTCGCGCATTGTGCTCGCGGTCAAGGCACAGGCCACCAAGGCGGCCTTGCCCGTTTTCGCACCGCATCTAGCGCCGGATGGATTTGTCTTTTCCGCCCAAAACGGCTTGAACGAATTGGAAATCGCCGAAGCTGTCGGTGCCGAGCGCACCATGGGCTGCTTTGTCAATTTCGGCGCGGATTGGCATGCGCCGGGTGAGATTCTCTTTGGCAATCGCGGCGCCTTCGTGGTGGGTGAGATTGATGGCACCATCCGTGATCGCACCCGCGCGATGCATACGCTCTGCCAAGCCTTCGAACCGGATGCGATTCTGACCAGCGATATCTGGTCCTATCTTTGGGGCAAGCTCGCCTATGGCGCCATGCTTTTTGCCACAGCGCTCAATCATGATTCCATGAGCGAGAATTTCGCCGATACACGCCGCATGCCTGTCTGGCTCGCCTTGGGGCGAGAAGTTGCGGCAACCGCGCTTGCCCACGGCGTGACCCCGCGCGGCTTCGGGTCTTTTGACCCCATGGCTTTCGCACCCGGGCGCGCCGATGCGGATGGGATTAGGGTAGTGGAATGGCTGCGCGATTACACCGCCGTTGGCGCCAAGACGCATTCCGGCATATGGCGTGACCTGGCCGTGCGCAAGCGCAAGACCGAAGCTGAGGCGCAGTTGATGATCATGCCGAAACTAGCCGCGCAACAGGGCATCGCGACACCGGCCCTGACTGCTTTGGGTCGCCTGATCAAGGATATTGAAGAAGGCCGCAGGGAACAGTCGCCGGAAAGTTTCAACGCCCTGTTGGATGCCATTGCTTGACTGACGCTGTCCTGGAAAAGCTGCGCGCTGAACGGGCGCAATTCATTGCGCGGCTTGCGGAACTTGTCGCTTGCCCCTCGGTTTCAACCGATCCGGCCTATGCGGATGGCATGGCGGCAGCGCGGCGCTGGCTGATCACACGACTCACCGCGCTTGGCTTTCAGGATGCGCAGGAAATTGCGGCGGGCGGGCATCCGGCTGTCACCGCGCGCTGGCATGGCGCGGGGCCTGATGCGCCGGTTCTGCTGGTGTACGGCCATTACGATGTGCAGCCGCCCGATCCCGTGGATGACTGGGCCTCTCCGCCTTTTCAACTGACGGCCCGCGATGGTCGGCTTTATGCGCGTGGCGTTTCGGATGATAAGGGGCCGTTTCTTTTGGCGGTTGAAACCCTTGGCGCCTTTCTTGCCGTTGAAGGCAGGCTGCCCGTCAACGTGACGCTACTGTTGGAAGGTGAGGAGGAATGCGGCTCAGCGACGCTCGGCGCCTTGCTCACGCAGTATCGCGACTTGCTTGCCGCCGATGCGGTGCTTTCTGCCGATGGTGCGCGCTGGCGGGCGGATTTGCCGACAATGACGGTGGGCACGCGCGGCAATACCGGCATGGAAATCACGCTGCGAAGTACGGCCAAGGATTTGCATTCCGGGCGTTATGGCGGTGTCGCACCGAATGCGCTGCATGCCATGGCAAGGCTGATCGCCACGCTGCATGATCAGGATGGCAATGTTGCCGTGGAAAACTTCTGGGCCGGCGCCACAGCAGCTTCGCCCGAACAACGCGCAGAATTGGCGCGCATTCCTTTCGATGTGGCGGCGCATGATGCGTCCATAGGAATCGCACCAAGCAATCATACAACGGCGGATTTCCTGGAACGGCTTTGGCTGCGCCCGACGCTTGATGTGAATGGCATGTGGGGCGGCTATACCGGTGCCGGCGGCAAGACCGTCATTCCCGCCCTGGCCCATGCCAAGCTTTCCATGCGTCTTGTGCCCGGCCAAGACCCGGCGCTTGCGCGTGAAGCCGTGGCGCAACATCTGCGCACCCATTGTCCCAAGGGCGCTGAGCTTTCCATCACCAATACGCGCGATGGCACTTATGCCTATTCACTGCCAGCGTCGCATCCCTTGTTGCAGGCGGCAGAGGCCGCGCTGGAACGCACCACTAGCCAAAAGCCGCTGCGCGTTCGCATGGGGGCCACGCTGCCGCTTGCTGACATTGCGCGCAATATCGCGGGCATTGATACCGTGATGTTCTCCTTCGCGACCGCCGATGAGGATTTTCACGCCCCCAATGAAAACTGGCGCGAATCCTCCATCGCTGAAGGCTTTGCCGCCTGGGTTGCGCTGATGCGTGAATTGAATGGTGTGACGCGCGACGCTTTTTCCCCTGCCAGCTAAGGAGCCCTCCCATGGATATCCGCTTTGACAATGTCACCGTCGCTGTCACGGGTGCCGGGCATGGTTTTGGCCAGGCCATTGCGCGGGCCTTTGCAGCCCTTGGCGCGCGGGTCTTCGCCTGCGATATTTCAGCCGCTGAATTGGCTGAAACGGCCAAGGCGCCAGGCACCATCACCACCGATGCGTTTGACTTGACTGCGAAGGGCGCAGCCGCCGGCTGGATCAAGCGCATTGAAGATGCCACTGGCGGTCCCATCGAAATCCTGATTTCCAATGCCGGCGGCGTGCGCGGCCAAGTGATGCGCCCAATCGAGGAAGTGAGCGATGAGGATTGGCACGCCATCATTGACATCAATCTGCATGCTGCCTTTGCGCTGGCGCGTGCCTCGGCACCCGGCATGAAGAAAGCGAAGAAGGGGCGCATCGTCACCATCAGCTCCGGCGCGGGATTGAAGGCAAGCCTGACCGGCATTCAGGCCTATGGCTCAGCCAAGCATGGGCTGGTCGGGCTAACACGCCAATTGGCGCGCGAATTCGGACCCTATGGCATTACGGTGAATTCTGTGGCGCCAGGCTTTGTGCTTTCCAACCCATCCAGCATCAAGCAATTCGAAAGCTATGGCGATGAAGGGCAGAAGGCGCTGATCGGACGGCTTGCCATGCGCCGTCTTGGGTCGGTTGAGGATATCGCAAATGCCGTGCTGTTTTTTGCCAGCCCCTATGCCGGATGGGTGACCGGGCAGGTGCTGCCGGTGGATGGTGGGAATGCGTGATGGATGCAGGGGATTTTCTTTTCAGTGTTTAAATACAGTGGGGTGGCTTGAACGGCCGGCCCGCCATAAACGCATGCCGCTAAGCTGGTGAGGCTAACGAAAGCAACCTTGTCTTTATCTGCCGGGATGAATCAGGCGTTGAATCGCGCTGCTGAAAAGGCCAAATCTGGTTGCTGCAAGCCCAGCACCGCATCAGCTGTCATGCGCCCGGCAATTGGCCCAAGCGTATAACCATTGGAGGTGACCGCGGCGAAGAAGCCCGGCAAGCCCGGCACCTCACCCAGGATTGGCGCGCGATCAATATGCACATTCATGCCGGTCCAACTGCGCAGCACATGCAAGCCCTCTACCGCCGGAACGACATGCCCAGCGATCCAAAGATTCCCTTGAATATTTCTCCGAAGATTGCGTGTGGCCCCAGTGGCGGGATCATGCGCGCCGGGCCAGCCGCCGCCGATCAGCAAATGCCCATGCGGGCCCTGCTTCAGCGAAAGGTGCCGCCCGGCATGGGCCACCAGATGCGGGATGATGGGCGCCATGGCCTCGGTCGCGATTACCTGTTGCACCAGGCCACCCACTGGCAGCTTCACACCCGCCAGCGCTGCGATATAGCCAGACCATGGCCCTGCCGCGACCACTACGCGCCCAGCAAGAATGGGTCCCTGCGCCGTGCTCACCAGATAGCCACTGCCTTCACGCGCAATCGCCTGCACTTCCAGGCCGCTTTCCATGCGTGCTCCGGCGCGCTTGGCCAGGTGCAATAGCGCTGCCGTGCCGCGCAAAGGATCAATCTGGCCTTCAGCGGGGCAGAAGGCCGCACCCGCAAAACGATGCGCCAAATAAGGTGCGATATCGCGCAATTCATTCGCGCCAATCACATGATTTTCAATGCCAGCACTGCGTTCCACCGCAACCTTGCCGCGCAACCAAGCCAATTCCTCGGGCGTTTCCGCCAGCATCAGCCCGCCTTCGGTGCGAATGCCGCAAGCCTCACCGGCGTCGCGCGCAATCTCTCGCCAAAGCGCGATGGAGCGCGGCCCAAGCGGTAGCGTCGCCACGGCAGGGCCGGCGGTGCCAAGCGCTTCCGCCTTGTCACCGAAATCATAGGATAGCAACTGCACATGCAGGCTGCCGGCATTGGCGGTGCTGGCGGCAAGGCCAGGCTCGCCACGTTCCGCCACCAACACATCCACGCCTTCGCGCGCCAGATAGAGTGCGGTGGAAAGCCCTACAACGCCGCCACCAATCACCAATACATCACATTGGCGCGCGATTTGCGGCGCGGTGGCCGCGCTAGTTTTCCAGTTGATAGGTGCAGGGCTTTCGATCACTGGCGTTTTGCCCCATTCCGGCACTTCAAGCCTCAGCAACGCGGCAGGAATGGGTTTGATCGGCGCACGCGGCGCCGCGAAATCCGCTTCCTGCGCAGCAACGCCTGCCATGCGCGCCAGAGTCGCGCCACACATGCGCCCCTGGCAGCGCCCCATGCCGGCGCGCGTTTCCTTCTTGATGGCAGGCAGCGAAGCCGCGCCACCGCTGATGGCCGCGCGGATTTCTCCGGCGCATACTTCCTCACACCGGCAGAGGATGGTTTCATCCGGGATACGTGCCGGGTCGAAAGCTGGCGCGGCGTAAATGCGCCATAAAGCGCGCTGAAATGCCTCGGCTTGCGCCAGCGCATCGCGCGCTGTCGCATCATCGCCCGCGCCGAAGCCAAGTTCACGCGCTGCCGCCAAACCGGCCAATCGCCCGCGCGCCAAGGCAACCCGCGCCCCGCCAATCGCCGCGCCATCGCCAATCGCGAAAACCTCGGCGATATTGCTGCGCCCGACTGCGTCAGTCACGGTTTCCAAGCGCCCCAAGCCAGCGCCTGGACCATCGGTCGCGAAACGCTGCGTGCAACCCAAGGCGCGCGCCAGCCCGGTTTCCGATTGAAAGCCAAGATTGAGCGCGGCAATCCCGGCAGCGATCCGCTTTTCGCCCTGCGGTGCGCTGATGCGCAGCGCCTCGAAACGCGTGCTACCTTCACAGGCAATGATCTCGCTGCCCCAGTAAAGCGGCACGCCGGCGCGTTTCAGAATCGCGAGGTAAAGCAGCCCATCCCAGGCAAGATCAGGTGCGGTGCGCGCAAGGCGCAGCACATCGCGCCAGGCGCCAAGCCCCGGCACGGGGGCCGCTTCAACCACAGCGGCAACACGCACGCCGCCGGCCAGCAATTCACAGGCAAGTTGCAGATTGAGCGGCCCGCTGCCTGCAATCACTGCGCTCTCGGCCGGGCTCACGCGTTGCGCGCGTGCAAGCGTTTGCAGCGCGCCGGTCGTCATCACACCCGGCAGAGTCCACCCCGGCACCGGCACCGGGCGTTCATGCGCGCCGGGGGCCAGGATCAGCCGACGCGGGCGGAAAGTAATGGCGGCACCTTCGACAAGTGCCGCGATTTCATCTGGCGCGAAGCCGCCCCAAACCGTGGTACCATAATGGAAGCGAATCCCTGCTTCCCGCGCGCGGGCAAAAAGCGCGCTGCCCTGGCGAAATTGCGCATCCGGCGCGGCATGGCTGTGGCTGCTGGCAAGCGGCTTCAGATATTGCCCGCCGGGTGCTTCGCGTTCATCCAGCACCACCACCTGCGCGCCAGCTTCGGCCGCGGCGATGGCGGCGGAAAGCCCGGCGGGGCCTGCGCCAACAACCAGGACATCGCAGGGCTGTTCTGCAATCTCGGTGGGGGCGCTGCCAAGCGGGGCGGGCTCAGCTGGGAAGGCGCTTTCCACCGCCATGCCATCGGCCACTTTCACCATGCAGGCGCGCTGGCCGGCCTTGCCATCCACCGTCACCACACAATCAAAACAGGCGCCCATGCCGCACCAAAGCCCGCGCTTCGTGCCCTTGGGCGTTTCGCGTAGCGCCAGAATGCCGGCAGCCGAAAGCGCAGCGGCAATGCTCTCGCCTGGCAGCGCTTCCACCGAAGCGCCGTTGAAGCTGATCCGGATAGGCGTTTTCGCCAGGGTGATATGGGGGTGCTGCAGCCGCATGCTCTTGCCGTTTACGCCAAAACCGGCTCCCATCATCGCATGCGGCGCGGCCGCGTCCACCCCCGGGAGCTTCCCCATGACCCGAGAGCCCTTTCGCGGCACCTATACGGTGCTGATCACGCCCTTTACCGCCGATGGCGCAGCGGTGGATTACAAGGCGCTGGAACGGCTGGTGGAATACCAGATCACTGAAGGGGTGAAGGGCCTTATCCCGCTGGGCTCGACTGGGGAGTTTCTCTCCGTCTCGCGTGAAGAACGCCAAGGCATTGTCGAGACCGTGATCCGCGCCGCGCGCGGGCGCGTACCGGTGCTGATCGGCACGGGGGCGGAAGATACGCGCGAAGTGGTGGCGCTTTCACGGGAAGCGGAGTCGCAAGGCGCCGATGGCGTTATGATCATCCCGCCCTTCTATTCCGTGCCGACGGAAGATGAGCTGTTTCACCATTACAAGACCATTGCTGACGCCATCGGCATTCCAATCATGGTCTACAACAACCCCGCAACATCCAATGTGGATATGCTGCCAGCGACGCTCGCGCGAATTTCGACCATTCCGAATTGCCGCTATGTCAAGGAAAGCACGCTGGAAGTGACGCGTGTGCGCGATATTGTGGCGCTCTGCGGTGACAGGATGGAGGTGTTTGCCGGCGTGCTGGGCTATGAAAGCGCCTGGCTTGGCGCGATTGGCTGGGTTGCCGTGTGCAGCAATCTGGCGCCGCGACTTTCTTCCGAAATGTTTGACGCCGCAGCGTTTGAGGCGGATAGACCCAAGGCGCTGGCGCTTTATCGCAAGCTGGCGCCGCTGCTGCCTTGGGTGGGTGGGCCGCGCTATGTTTCCGGCACCAAGGCGGGCTTCAAACTGATGGGCATGGATATGGGGCCGCCGCGCCCACCGCGACTGCCGCTGCCTGCGCAGGATATGCCGGCCTTGGCGCAGGTATTGCATGGCATTGAGTTGATCGGCGCCGAAGCGCGCGCCGCCGAATGAGCTTTTCAACAGGGAGAAGAATAATGCTGCGATATGGAATCCTCGCCACCCTGGCGGTGCTGGTGGCAACCCCGGCCATGGCGCAGGCGCCAGCATGTACGCCGGCGGTGGCAGATAGCGAATTGGTGAAGTCGCGCACGCTGGTGATGTCCACCAACCCCACCCTGCCGCCGCTGCAATTCGTGGATGCGCAGGGGCAATTGCGCGGCATGCGCATTGAACTCGGCAATGAAATCGCGCGCCGCCTTTGCCTGACGCCGGAATATATCCGCATCGAATTCAGCGCCATGATCCCCGGTTTGGCGGCGCGGCGCTGGGATTTGATCAATACAGGGATTTTCTACACAGAAGAACGCGCGCGCATGATGCAGATGGTGCGCTATGAAAATCAGGCGATTTCCTTCAGCGCGCCGCGCGGCAATCCGCAGAATATCCGCACCACGGATGATCTGGCCGGCAAGACGGTGGGCGTTGAGATCGGCGGCTTTGAAGAACGCCGTACGCGGGAACTGAGCCAATCCTTGCAGGCCAAGGGCTTGCAGCCGATGAATATCCGCACCTTTGACAATTTTGCCGTTGCCTATCAGGCGCTGCGCGCGGGCCAAGTGCAAGCTGTGACCAGCATTGATGGCGTCGCCGCTGAATATGATCAGCGTGGCGATTTTCCGCGCGTGCTGAATGGGCTTTTCCCAACACCGGTCGCGGTTGCCACGCGTTCACGCGTGCTGGCTGACGCTGTTGTGCGCACGCTGGAAGCCATGAAGGCGGATGGCAGCCTGAAGGCGCTGTTCGATCGCTATGGTGCTTCGATGTACACGGACAAGCTTGAAGTCGTCGGCCCCCAATAAGCGCCTGATCAAAACGCGTGCAAATCTGGTCCTGGTCGGGGTTCTTTGACTATCTTTTGAATCCCTTTCTGCTGGAAGGCGCCGTCACCACGCTATGGCTGACGGCTGCTTCACTTTCGGCTGGGTTGGTGCTGGGTATCGGGTTGGCCGTGATGCGGCTTTCGGGCAATCCAGTACTTTCAGGCTTTGCCGCATTCTATTGCTGGGTGTTTCGCGGCACACCACTGCTGGTGCAATTGCTGATCATCTATACTGGCCTGCCACTATTCGGCTTACGATTTTCGGTGGTGCAGGCCGCGCTGCTTGGCCTTGCCTTGAATGAAGCAGCCTATTTGAGTGAGACAGTGCGCGCCGGCATTCTGGCAGTGGCACGCGGCCAGCGCGAAGCCGCGCTCGCACTCGGCCTCAGGCGCCTTCAGGTATTTCGCCTGGTGGTCTGGCCGCAGGCGCTGCGCATCATCATCCCACCACTCGGCAATTCGGTGAATGGCTTGCTGAAAACCACGTCAGTCGCGAGCGTGATCAGCATGGAAGAATTGCTCCGGCGGACACAGATCCTGATCCAGGAACGCTTTCTGGTACTGGAATTATTCATGGTGGCGGCGATTTATTATCTGGCCATGACAACGGCCTGGGATTTTGTGCAACGGCGCCTGGAGAAGCGTTATGGGCGCGGTTATGGAACTGAAGCGGCGGATCGGCGTTAAGGTCTGCCATTTGAGATGAGGAGAAATCGGGCCATGCGTTTGGGACGTCGTGCATTTGCTGCCAGCGCCTTGGCGCTGCCTGGATTATTGAAGTTCCGCAGCGCTTCCGCGCAAGCCGCTTCCTGGCCCAATCGGCCGATACGGCTGGTGGTGCCCTATCCGCCTGGTGGCGCGAGCGATATTGCGGGCCGCCTCCAGGCGGAGGTTTTGCAAAAGGCGCTCGGCAGCCCCGTTGTGGTGGATAATCGCAGCGGTGCCGGCGGCACCGTTGGCACCGCGCATGTCGCGCAATCCACACCGGATGGCTATACCATCATGATGGCGAGCCCATCTTCCCATCTTGGCGCGCCCTTGCTGTTCCGGACACCCGGCTATGAGGGGCTGGATGATTTCAGCCATATCGCGACTTTCTCGATTGGCACGGCGATTGTTTGTGTGCATCCGGGCCTGCCGATACGCAATATCCAGGAATTGATCGCTTATGCGAAGGCTAATCCGGGCAAGCTCAATTACGGCTCCGCCGGCGCGGGTGGTGCCAATCATATGCTTGGCGTGCTGTTCATGCTGCGCACGGGAACAGAATTGACCCATGTGCCCTACCGGGGTGCGGCGCCGGCACTGGCTGATCTGATTGCGGGCAATATTCAGGTGGTGTTTGACAGTTTCTCTGGCGTCATTGGCGCCGTCAGGGCCGGCCAGGTGCGCGCACTAGGCGTTACCAACCCCACCCGCTGGCCCTTGGCGCCTGAAATGCCAACCGTACAGGAACAGGGTGTGGCCGATTATGACCTGCCATCCTTCGCGGCGGTGATGGGGCCGTTAGGGATCCCTCCCGACATCGTGCAGCGCATGAATGCCTCGATCAATGAAGGTCTGAAGGAACCATCCATGGTGCAGCGGCTCTCGGCCAATGGAAATATTCCCTTCGCCTCCACGCCGCAGGAATTCCAGACACTGATGCGCGCGCAACGCGATAAATGGCGCGAACTGGTACGCGTTTCTGGTGTGCAGCCTGAATAAGATGCACACTGCGCACGGCGTCGTGATTTGGGGTGGGAGAGTATCGCATGAATGAAGTGTCTGAACAGATCATCGCCGCTGCAGAAGCCCGCCGGGCAGACAGCATCGCCTTTCTCCAAAGGCTGATCGCCTTGCAGCGCCAAGGTGAAGCGGCGGTGCAGCAATGCTTCGCGGATCATCTGCGGGATACTGGCTGCGCCGTAGAAGCCCTTTCCTATGTGCCATCCGATGTGCAGATGCGTCATGAATTCGCCGAAGGTGAGGCAATGGCGCGTGAAGAACGCGCCAGCATCATCGCGCGCCTTGCCGGCAGCGGTGGCGGCCCCAGCCTGATTTTCTTTGGCCATCCTGATGGTGAACCGCTCAAGAATACCGAAACCTGGCAGCATGATCCCTTCGCGGGCGATATTAGCGATGGCCGTATTTATGGCTGGGGCGTAGCTGATGATCTTGCCGGCATCGCCATCATGGCTGAAGCCATCAAGGTTGTTCGTGCGGCGGGCTTGCAGCCCAAGGGTGATATCATCGCGACCAGCACGCCATCCAAGCGCCATGCGCGCGGTGTCGCAGCGGCGATGCAGCATGGCTATATCGCGGATGCGGCGATTTACGTGCATCCGGCGGAAAGCGGTGTTGGCATGCAGGAAATTAAGGCAATTTGCAGCGGGCAGCTTTATTTTCGCGTGACGGTGAACGGCAAGGGACCAGATACCAAGGAACCGGGCCATACAGCCTTTGCCCATCTTGCTGTGAATGCTTTGGATAAAACCATGCTTGTGAAGGCAGCGCTGGATGCACTTGACCAGGCCCGCGGAGCACGAGTGCATCACCCTGGCATTGAACGCGTTGTCGGGCGCGCCACGAATATCATGGTGTCCTATATCTCCTGCGGGGATGCCGCGCGCTTCAGCCGCATCCCAACAAGCTGCGTCATAGGCGCAGCCGTTTCCTTCCCGCCGGGGGAGGCCATGGAAAAGGTTCAACAGGAAATCACCGCTTGCATCACGCAAGCCGCACAACAGGACCCTTGGCTGAAGGATCATCCGCCAAAGCTTGAATGGTTGTCTGGTGTCACGGGCGCGGAACTGCCTGCGAATTCACCGCTGTTTGGCGCCGTGAGTGCTGCCGTTTCACGCGTGACGGGCCTCTCGCCCTTCGTGAATGCCATGCATACATCATCTGATATTCGCGTACCAATGGTGCAGATGGGTATCCCAACCGTCGGCTTCGGGCCGCTATGTGGTGATTTGACCCAGAATGGCGGGCATGATGAATGGGTGGATGTGGAAGATTATCTGCGTGCCATCAAGGTTGCGGCCGATAGCGCGCTAAGATGGTGTGGAACGGCGTGAAGAAATTCTCGGCATCTGTGGCGCCTTGGATCAATATGGAAACGTATGAAGCGCTTGATCTGCTGGATTTTCAGCAGCATGTTTGCTCTTCCATTACGCCCCTGTCGTTATTCAATTGAAGCGGCCGGGGCGGCTGGAACAAGGGAGGGGAGGGGTGATTTGATCTGCCCTTAAATAATTATTCTACGTAACGAATAATCTATATCCCAGGCGCGTAAACAGCCTCCGCAATCCGCGCAGCATTCAGCGCAGCCCCAAGCCGCACATCATCGCCAACGGCCCAAAGCGAAAGCCCATTGGCCAGCGTCGCATCGCGCCGGATGCGGGAGACATAAACCATATCCTCCCCCACAATCTCAGCTGGGCTCGCATAGCCACCATCATCGCGCCGATCGAGCAAGCTTATCCCCGGCGCCTTGCGCAAGGCCTCACGCGCGTCGCGTTCATTGATCGGGCGGTCGAAGGCGATGTTCAGCGCCATGCCAAGGCCAAGCATCACGGGTACGCGCACGCAGCTGGCACTCACCTGAATATCGGGGTCCAGAAGCTTGCGGATTTCAACGCCCATCGCCCATTCTTCGCGCGTCGTGCCATCGGGCATGAAGCGGTCAATATGCGGAATGACGTTGAAGGCGATCTGCTTCGTGAAATACTGCGCTTCCGGATTGTCATTCACGAAAATGCCGCGCGTCTGGGACCAGAGTTCATCAATCGCCTCCTTCCCGGCGCCGGAGGCCGGCTGATAGGTTGCCGCCACCACCCGCCGCACGCCGGCGGCTTCATGCAAGGGCTTCAAGACCAGCGCCAGGATCAGGCTTGCGGGCAGCGGGCAGGCGATGATCCGCCTTTTGCTGGCGCGCGGCAGCGCCTGATCATTCACCCCGGCCACAACCAGCGGCACATCCGGTTCCATGTGGAAATACCCGGACAGATCAATCGCCATCGCGCCGGCCGCCGCAGCGCGCGGCACTTCCACCGCAGCCAGCTTGGCGTCACAGGCGAAGACGGCAAGGGTTGTGCCCGCGAAGTCAAACCGCGCCACATCGCGGGTCTTGAGCACCGCTTTTTCGCCCCAGGAAATATCAGCGCCCGCGCTGCGCCCAGCGGCAAGCGCTACCACCTCAGCCCCTGCCAGGCTGGTTTCAGCCAGGCAGCGCAAGAATTCGCGCCCAATCAGGGAAGGCGCGCCAATGACGGCGATACGATGAGCCATAAGGTTATTCCTAAATCCTTCGCCATGTTTAGCCCCAATCGCGTACCGCCGCACGGGCCTTAACCGCCTCGTAGCGAAATGCCGGCAGAATACGCCCCTGGATTCCAGGATGCGCCATGAAAGCTGAGCCTCGCCTACCAGCCCTTGCCGTGATGATCCTGCTCGCGGGCACCAATTTGGCCGCGGCGGGGCAGGAAGTCGCGTCCGGAGAAGCGGCGGGGTTTGTCTTGGGGCTCGCCTTTGGTTTCCTGATTTGCCTGCTGCTTGCCACCTGGGCACTTTGGCGCCAGCGGACCATGCTGCTCAGCTTTGCCAGCAAGCTAGCCCGCTTGGCGGCAAATGAGCCTGTGGCCCCCTTTGCGGCGGCAGATGCGGATGGACCTTGGCGCCAAATCCTGACCGCCGCCGAAGCCCTGCGCCAGCGCCCAGCGCCTGGCCCGGTGGCCATTGCAGCCCCGATTGCCCCACCCCCTGATCGCTCCCTGGCTGATTTGGCCGCCACCATCGAAGCGGAAACCGCCGCGGCACTTGAAGATCTGGACCGCCGCGTTGCCATGCTGCGGCGCAATTGCGCGGCCATGACCGAAGCCGCCGAAGGCGGGGCGCGCGCGGCAGAGGCTTCCGCCAGCGCCGCCGCTTCGGGGCGACACAGCGCGCAGGAGGCTTCTCGCGGCGCCGATGAACTGGCCGGCGCGGCAGGGGAGATCGCGCAGCAAATGTCGCGTGCCGGGGAAGCGACTCGCGGGGTAATGCAGCGCACAGAGGAAGCGCGGCGGATTTTCACCGAACTCACCGCCAGTGTGGATGAAATCGGTCAGGTTTCGCGGCTGATCGCGGAAATTGCCGGTCAGACCAATCTGCTGGCGCTGAATGCGACCATCGAAGCGGCGCGCGCGGGCACCGCCGGCAAGGGCTTCACCGTTGTCGCCAATGAAGTGAAGAACCTTGCCAAGCGCACCGCCCAAAGCACCGAGGAAATCGCCGGGCGTATCGCCGCCATGCAGGCCGCTGCCAGCCGCGCCCTGGCCGCCATGGATGGCATTGGGGGGGCGGTGACGGAGCTTGATGCGGTGGCAACTTCGGTCGCGGCAGCGGTTGAGGAGCAATCGGCCACCACCGCCGAAATCTCCCGCGCCATCATGGGCGCGGCAGAGAATGCCGCCGATGTCGCCAATAGGATGGAAGCGCTGACGCAGGATTCCGGCAATACCGGAGAGGCCGCCTGGACCCTGCAATCGGGCGCGGATGAATTGGCCGATGCCATCGCGGCCTTCCGGCAATCCTTAGGGGAAGCGTTGCGCGGGCGCCTGCCGGCCGCCAATCGGCGGGGCGAGGCGCGGTTGTCCCTTGGTGTGCCCGCCCGGCTGAATGCCACCGAAGGCGTCTTGTTGGACCTTTCGCCCGGTGGCGCGTTGTTTCTGGGCGGGGCGGCGGATTTCACGGAAGGCGAACTTCAAATTGAAGCGCTGGGGCCTGCGCTTGGCGTGCGCTTGGTCTCGCGCGCCGAAGGGCGGCTGCATTTGGCCTTCACCAACCCGGCCGTAGCGCGGCCAGCTGTTGCGGCATTATTGCAAGAAAATGAAAGCCTTGACATGCGCGCTGCATGAACCCTTGCGGGTTTGCCAAAGCCAACCATTTCCGTCATGCCGGATTTGTGCCGCAGTTTTCGCCATCATGCGAAGCTCAGTGCCTTCAGCTATCGGGAGCCTTGATAGATGCGTCGCCTTTTTCTTTCCGCCGCCCTGCTTGCGGGT
>Ga0315907_10002848_pt1 | contig 21180 bp, 20 predicted proteins | sample LakEriMetagenome_3_FD_203525 | JGI IMG/M metagenome (GOLD analysis project Ga0315907, IMG submission 203525) | Freshwater fungal communities from buoy surface, Lake Erie, Ohio, United States - Buoy 12 MA123 | ecosystem: Environmental > Aquatic > Freshwater > Lake > Lake biofilm | place: USA...
AGCAAATCTTTTGTAGTGGTTTTCCCACTCGAGCCTGTAATTCCGATAACAGTGAGATCAGGCAACTGCTTGCGAACATAGGCAGCAAGAGTGCGCACCGCTAGAAGCACATCGGCAACGAGCACACCATCACCCTTGACTTCTTTAGTGGTCATAAAGCCTGTAGCACCATGCGCTTTGGCATCTTCAACAAAGTTATGTCCATCTGAATTTTCGCCAACCAAAGCTAAAAAGAGTGAACCACTAACTGCTGAACGTGAATCAAATACAGGGGCTGAAGTTATTACTGCTGATGCATTGCCGTATGTTTTGCCACCCACAATTGTTGCGATTTGTTCAAGAGTAAGTGCAATCATTTTTTGCCCTCAATTGCATGTGCAAGAACCATTCGATCATCAAATGGATGAACTACTCCGGCAATTTCTTGACCTCGTTCGTGACCTTTTCCTAAGACGATTACAACATCACCAGGCTGCGCAAGATTCACAGCTAATTTAATTGCCTCTGTGCGATCTAGCACAATAGCGCTGGGCTCTGAAATTTTTAATCCGTGAGTCATCTGCTCAAGAATCACTTGTGGGTTTTCTGAACGCGGATTATCACTTGTAAAAATCGCAACATCGCTACGTAGTGACAACTCCTGACCCATGACGCTGCGCTTTGAATTATCACGATCTCCGCCGCAACCTAAAACCCCAATAACTCTCTTGTCGGTCATCTCGCGAGCGGCTGCAAGTACACGTGCTACTGCATCTGGACTATGTGCATAATCAACTAATGCAGTGAAATTTTGTCCAAGATTTACAGGTTCAAGTCGCCCTACTGCGCCGACCAAATGTGGAATCAAAGTTTGTATATCCATTGGATCAATTCCAGATTCGACACATATTGCTACAGCCATTAACAAATTATCAAAGTTATATCCACCTCGAATAGTTGTTCGGCTATCAATTAGAATTCCTCCAATACCGCGGATTGAAACATTGCTATAGGAGATACCTTCTTCGATTCGCGTGTAATGCCAGGTTGCACTCTCATTAAAGCGCGAGATTGATTGAACTGGTAACTCTGTATTTTCAGCCAATATCTGACCGTGTGCGTCATCTATGTTGATGAATGCTTGATCCGCATATTCATATGTGAACAACTTTGACTTCGCGGCGAAGTAATTTTCCATCGTGCCGTGAAAATCAAGATGATCCTGAGACAAATTGGTGAAACCAACTGCAGCGAAGTAGCTTCCACGGATTCGCTCTAGTTCGATTGCGTGGCTCGACACTTCCATAACCAAATTTCGGCAATGACGCTCGCGCATAGTTGCAACTAACGCCTGTAACTCCGCTGCTTCTGGTGTTGTCCGTGTGCTTGCAAGAATTTCGTTACCGATTCGGGTTTCAACGGTTCCGATTAATCCCGTCTCTTGCCCTGCGCTTTGAAAAATTTGATGGCACAGGGTGCTCACAGTTGTTTTTCCGTTTGTGCCAGTGATTCCAATGCTAAATAAGTCGCGCATAGGTTCGCCGTAAAACCAAGAAGTCAGAATTGCCGCGCTCTTTCGAGGTTGCGAAACTACTAGGACAGGAAGTCCTTTAAGCGACTCTGCGCCCTCTGCGTCAGTGAGAATTGCAACAGCACCAGATTTAATTGCATCTTGCGCAAAAGTTGCACCGTGAACTTTTGCACCAGCAAATGCGCAGAAGATATCTCCGGGTTCTACATCCATGCTTGAACTTGAAACGCCTGTAACTGCGATTTTTTCTAACTCAGATTCTGATAATCCTGATTTTGCACTGACGACTGACGCAATTGATGAGAGTGATCTTTGGTTTTGCGTCAGTGGTCGAATCATTGTCCTGATGCCTTTGATACAAACTTGCTCTTCTTTTTAAGTCCTGCTTCATCAAGTGCCACTGGCTTAATCTCTGTATTTGTTGGAGATATGTGTCGAGATTGCAAGACAAATGACATCACTTCTTTAAACACCGGGCCACCTAGCGCACCACCCCAGTGCATTCCTTGTGGATTTTGAATTGTTACGTTAATGACATACGCAGGTTTATCTGCTGGTGCAAAACCAATAAAAGATGCTGTGTAGCCGCTATAGCATTTGCAGTTATCGTTATAGCGCTCAGCTGTTCCTGTTTTACCTGCAACTCGATATCCAGGAATAGCAGCACTCGGCGCTGTTCCACTGGCAGAAACAACACTCTCCATCATTAAGCGAACTTGTGCTGCAGTTTCTGCACTTATGACTTTTTCTGAGGTACGAGATTGTGCTGGAGTGAAGTTTCCTGATGCATCACTTGTGCCTGCAATAACAGTTGGAGAAACGCGAACTCCATCATTGGCAATCGTTGCAAATACGCTTGTTGCTTGCATTGCTGTTACTGAATATCCGTGACCAAATGCGATTGTTGGCGCTGAAGTTCCAGACCAACTCTTAACGGGATGGAAAATGCCTGCTGATTCACCCGGTAAGCCCGATCCCGTTGATTTTCCAATACCAAACTTACTGAGGTAACTATGAAGAGTGTCATTGCTTAGCATTTCGCCAATCTTGATGGAACCCGTATTACTTGAAACCGCAAGAATGCCAGTTGAAGTCAAACGCTGAACTGGATGGGGTTCGTGATCACGAAAAACAGCATCGCTACGTTTAAGTGCGTAAGGAACAGTAAAGACTGTTGTAGGTGTAATTTTTTTCTCTTCAAGGGCCGCAGCTAATGTCATAACTTTTCCAGTAGACCCAGGCTCGTAAACTTCTTGGACTGAAGGATTGCGCATCAAATCAAGAGTGACATTCTTTGTGTTATTAGGATTAAAAGTTGGAGCAGTTGCGTGCGCCAGAATATGTCCAGTTTTTGGATCCATAACAATTACTGTGCCGCTTATTGCGCGAGATTTACGTACCGCTTCTGAGATTGCCTTAGAAGCAACCCACTGAACATCGCGATCAATAGTTAATCGAACGCTTGTACCTTTTTGCGCAGAGACAATTTCGGATTGTGATCCAGGAATTTCTGCTCCAGCGGCGGCGGCATATGAATATCTACCTGGTTTTCCCGCAATCATAGAGTTCATACTCGACTCAAGACCCGTGGCGCCAACTCCATCATTTCTTACAAAACCAATGAGTGATGCCAACAAAGAACCGGATGGGTAATCGCGAATATAACCGCGCTCTGCAAAAAAACCAATTATTCTTTGATTAATTTCACTTGATGTAAGTCCTGCATTATGTCTTGCCATTGCATCAACCAGAGCTCGCCAAATTGCAGGTTGGGCATTCGGTAAAACCATGCTGTAACGAAGTTTTCCTGTGATTGCTTCTTGAACTTCCTCAACTGGCATTTGAAGTATTGGGGCTGCAAAAGCTGCAACTCGCGCTGGGTCTGAAATTTGTGTTTGATCGACCACAATATTTATCGCAGCAACACTTCTAGCAAAAGTCACACCATTAATATCTGTAATGTCTCCACGTTTTGCTGGAATAGTGCGCGTATTTTGCATCTCATCTACTGCGCGTATCTTGTAATCCCCCGCATTAATAACTTGGACTTGAACAAGTCGGCCTGCAAAGAGCACCATAAAAAAGAGAGAAAAAACCGTCAATACGACGATGCGCTTTCTAGATAAGTTGAAATTACCCACGTGGCTCATCCAAATTCAAAAACGTTGGTGTTAGCGATGGCTTCATTCCTAGTTTTTGTGCTTCCTGCGAGAGCACCGCTGGAGATGAGATTCTTTCAATTTCGCGAGTGACTGCTTCATATTGATCACTCGATAGCTTTAGATCTGCCTGTAATTTAGATAATTCGAAAGCATCTTGAGCTAGCAAGGTGTTGATAAATAGCAATGCAAGCAAAAATACAACGCCAATTGCAGTGATGAAGAGTGCATAGGATTTTTTAGTTGCTTGGTTTCCAGCTGATACATCAGCGACTATTCGAAGAGCCGCGCGAGTAGATTTCTTAGCAACTCGTGAGGTTGTCTTCGTGATTGCTGGTGCTATTGCTGTCATTGCCATTTATGCCGCCACCCTTTCGATTGCACGTAATCGAACGGATGCTGATCGTGAATTCTCTTGAACTTCTTTCTCACTCGGGCTTTGGCTGCCGTTAAATACGAGTGCGAATTTTGCAGCGAGTTCTGCAATCTCTACTGGCAGTCCTTGCGGCGTACCTGACGTTGTAGCTTCCTGGAAGAAGTTCTTCACAATTCGATCTTCAAGTGATTGAAAGGACATGACTACAAGACGGGCATGAATATCCAAAAGCTCAAGTGCTTGCGGAATTGCTCGAGTGATTGCACCTAGTTCGTCATTTGTTTCGATACGAAGTGCTTGAAAAGTTCGTTTAGCTGGGTTTCCGCCAGTGCGACGAGTAGCCGCAGGAATAGCGTTTTTAACTAACGTTGCTAGATGAGTAGTTGAATGCAGCGGGGCTTTCTCTCGCTCTTTAACAATTGATTCAACAATGCGAGTAGCAAATTTCTCTTCACCATATGTGCGAAGAATGCGAACTAAGTCTCCTGGTGCGTAGGAGTTAACAATGTCTGCAGCTGTCTTTCCTTGACTCTTATCCATACGCATATCGAGTTCGGCGTCATGCGCATAAGAAAAGCCACGTTCACTCTGATCAAGTTGCAAGGATGAAACTCCAAGATCAAAGAGAATTCCTTGAACTCGAGAATGTCCATGTTGCTTTGCAATATTTGCAATCTGATCGAAAACACTGTGATGTGAGATGAATCTTTCACCAAATTGAGATAGGCGTTGACTTGCTATTTCAATTGCCTGCTTATCGCGATCAATTCCAATAACAACAACGCGAGGGAATTTGTTAAGTAGGGACTCTGTGTGGCCGCCTAATCCAAGAGTTGCATCAATAACCACTGGGTGTGCGTGAGATGAAATTGCGGGAGAAAGTAATTCGATACATTCATCGCGCATTACAGAAACATGTTGCGTGTTAATCATCTTCTCCCCCTTCTTTCTCTAGTTTGGTCTCTCTCGTTTGGCATTCGATCTTTTCATTTACTTCTCTTATCTCATCTCTGGTCACTGCCGGCCGACGGATCGTTTTATGCGGCGCCGGGGAAGGGGCGCCGCAGTCGTAGGGTCGGCAGTGGCCACAAATGAGAGTTGTTAAAAATGGACTAGAACAGTCCTGGGAATACCTCCTCAGAAACATCAGCAAATCCCTTTTCGCGATCTGCTAGATATTGATTCCATGAAGTTGAATCCCAAATTTCAACGCGTGTGTTTGCACCGATAACAACACACTCTTTTTCAAGTGCTGCATATGTGCGCAAACTTTGCGGAATTGTTATGCGACCTTGACGATCAGGAATTTCATCGTGTGCACCTGCAAACATCACACGTGAGTAATCACGTGCAGCCTTTGCAGTAACTGGTGCTTGTCGCAATGTTTCAGTGATGTGCGCGAATTCCGCTGCCGGAAAAACATAGAGACAACGTTCCTGTCCCTTTGTAATAACTAATCCAGGAGAAAGCTCTTCGCGAAATTTCGCGGGAAGTATGAGGCGGCCTTTTTCATCAAGACGGGGTTCATGGGTACCCAGAAACATTGGTACTGACCCCCTTCCCCAAGGTGTCTTAGCTGCTTACGCAACGTGAGCGTGTAAAAAAGGCTCATTCCCCACTTTACTCCCTTTTTCCCCATTTTCAACCACCTACCCCCACAAATATCCCCACCGCTCCCCACTTCGCCACAGGTTATTTCGGGCATGAAAAAAGCCCCCCGAAATCGGGAGGCCTGAAGCAGCGGGATTTAGCGATTAATTCTCGAAATTGCGCTCATCCCAGCGTTGTTCTAGTCGAGAGCGAAGCCCTGAACCCTTCTTTTGCTTTGCCATGCGTGGAGCTTTACCTAGGGCGCTGATTGCAGAGAGCACAGTAAATAAACCGGCCAATGCGATCACGAAGCCGAAGATTCCAACTGGCACAGTCTGAGAGATGAGGCCGCCCAAAATAATTGCAAGACCTGAAAGAAGTGCACCGGCGCCAGTTAATACTCGCCCGCGACCAGGAAAAGTGCGGTTGCCTGTCAGAGTTGAAGATAGACGTGGGTCATCAGCCGATAGAGCTTGCTCCATCTCGGCTAATAACTTGCGTTCACGATCTGAAAGTGGCACGGGCCAACAATAGAACAACTTTTGTCAACGGGCTACTCGTCTTCGGGATTGGGGTCAACTAGTCGCCCCGGCCGCACGCTGGAACGCCCAAATCTGGCGCGAGCACGGTCGATTGCGCGCTCAGCATCTCTCCACCCTTTATCTCGGGCCCCTAAAACCATCTGCTCGGGAGCCGCGCTAACGAGATTTTCAAGACTGACGCCAACTAAGCGCAGTCGTGCGCGGTCGATTCGAAGTGCTTTGTACAAATCTTTTACAACTTCATAGGTTTCATGTGCACTATCTGTTGCAAGTGGCAAGGTCTTCGAACGGTTAATTGTTGTGAAGTCTGCAAAGCGAACTTTTATGGAAATTGTCTTTGCAAATAACTCTTTGTCTCGTAATCTCGCGGTTGCTTTTTGAGTTAAACGTAAAAACTCTTGCAAGATTTCTTCGGGGTTATCCAAATCCTGTGCAAATGTTTCTGCAGCGCTAATGCTCTTATCAACATCTTCCGGAATGACGTCTCGGTAATCGCGACCCCATGCAAGTTCGTGCAGCGTTTCACCTGCTGCTTGACCGATTGCACGAATCAGAGTTGCACGTGGCAAATTGGCAACATCTTCAACCGTGCGAAGTCCCAATTGTTCAAGTGATTCAGCTGTTTTTGGTCCTACTCCCCACAACGCTGATACTGGCAGTGGATGCAAGAAAGTGAGAATCCGATCAGGCGCAATTTCTAGCAAGCCATTTGGTTTGCAATGCCCGGATGCTAATTTCGCAATGAACTTAGATGGTGCAATTCCAACTGAACATGTAATGCCTTCTTGTTCAAATACACGTCGTCTAATTTCCGTTCCGATTTCGCGCCCCGTACCAAGCAAGCGGCGTGCACCTGTTACATCTAAGAATGCTTCATCGAGTGAGAGTGGCTCTACAAGCGGAGTGAAGTCTGCAAATATTTTCATGATCGCCTCTGATACTTCTGAATACCGTGCGTGATTAGGTGGCACGAAGATTGCATGTGGCGCCATCCGTTGTGCGCGTCCAACTGGCATTGCAGCGCGTATTCCGAATTTACGTGCTTCATAGTTTGCAGAGAGCACTACCCCGCGAGCACCAGCGCCAACAACAAGAGCTTTTCCGCGCAGTGAGGGATCATCACGTTCTGCCACGGATGCATAAAACGCATCCATATCGACGTGAACAATCGTTGCGTGCGTGCTCATATCGCCAGCGTACTTCTCTGTGAGTTCCACTTTTCGTAAGCAGCACGTAAGTCCCATATGCCTGTTGCTCTAATTGAAATTCCACGCGCACCGGTGCGTCTAGTGACTCCACGCAGCAAAACGAGTTCGGATGTATAAATTGTTGATAGATATTCGGTGGCTATGTCGCTAAAGAAAGTTGCATCGCTGCAACCATGCCCATCGTTGAGGGTAAGAAAAATTACCCGCTTTCCAGAACGCACTGGCGGGGTTTGAATAGATACGCGCACCCCAGCAACTAATACAGTGGATGCAGATCGCACCGAGAGAAGGTCAGAAGATTTAATGGCTCCGATTGAATTAAGAAAGTGCGAATAGAACTCGAGCATGTGATGGGTGATGTCCATGCCGAGTCGTTGTACTTCATGGGCAACTACTTCGCTGCTGACTAAATCTGGTAGGCCGCTTGATTCAAGTACAGGTGCATCAAAACCTAGAGTCATTTGCGAACGCAGCGCGCTAGACATTGTTGGACCTTTTATGAGATCTGAAAGGTGAAGTAACAAATCTCGGCGATTAAGTGGGCCGCCTTTAACAATGGCGTGCAATCGATCGAATGCACCGGTGAGAATCAGAGATTCAATGATGGGCTGGGATGCACCACTTCGATAATAAAAATCTGCTAAATCTTTATATGGTCTAGCTGCAACAATATTTTCAATTTCATCTGCACTGATTCCATTAATAGTAGATAGCGCGATGCGGATGCTCTGTGTGCCATCTTCGCTGCGTTCGACGCGATAGCTCTGGTCGGAATAATTAACATCAAGGGGTGCAATCGGAATCCCCATCTGGCGCACTTCATCCAGAATTAGTCGCTTGGGATACATGCCAGGGTCGTGAGTAAGAACGCCAGCTAAGAATGCTGCTGGGTAATGCGTCTTAAGCCATGCTGATTGATACGTCGGAAATGCAAAAGCTGCGGCATGCGCCTTGCAAAAACCAAAGGATGCAAATGCTCGCAGGACTTCCCAGACTTCATTAATTACTTCAAGTGCATAACCGTGTTCGGTTGCTGCTGGATAAAACCAATCGCAGACTCGTTGCTGGCCTTGGCGATCTCCGAGTGCGCGACGCATCTCATCTGCATGGGCTAATGAACAGTGCGTCATTGTTGCGATGATGGAGATAACTTGTTCGTGAAAGACAACGACGCCTTCGGTATCGCGCAATATCTCGTAGAGATCAGGGTGAATGATCTTGCGTGCACTCCACCCATGTCGTGACTTTAGAAAAGGCGAAATCATGTCACTCTTTACTGGGCCAGGACGAAAGAGTGAAATATCAATAATCAAATCCGTAAAGGTTTGTGGCTCTAATTTGCCAACCAGTTCGCGTTGTCCTGGGCTTTCTATCTGAAAGATTCCGATTGTCTTTGTAGATTGAATGAGTTCGTATGTATGCGGATCATCGAGTGTAATTGCATCGATATCTATCTCTTCCTTGTGTACGCGAGAGATTTCGTTAAGCGCATAAGAAATACTTGATTGCATCCGCACGCCGAGAATGTCTAATTTAAGTAAGCCAATATCTTCAACGTCATCTTTATCAAATTCGACCATTGGATAACCACTGGCGTTGCGTTGCAAGGGAACGCGGTCGAGTAATCCCCCATCAGATAACACAATCGCGCATGGATGCATCGAAAGATGGCGAGGTAAACCTTCTAGGCGCCTCGCCATTGTGATGACCATCTTTGCTAAAGGGGTTTTAACGTTTTTCTCACGCAAGCCATATGGTGATTTAGCAATCAAATTAATCTCGGCCGCTGGTAAACCTAAAGCCGCTCCTGCATCTCTAATGCTCTGTCGGGTTCGATATGTATCAAAGCTTGCAACAGTTGCGCATCGTGATTGGTTGCCGGGAATGTCCCACCGTGGATCCCCATATTTTTTGAAGACAAGATCATAAATTTCTAAACGCCGATGTGATTCAACATCAATATCAATATCGGGCAGAGCGCGACGAAGTGGTGAACAAAAGCGCTCCATCAATAATCCATGTGCCATGGGATCGACTCCTGAAATACCGAGCAAGTGGCAGATAAGAGAACCGGCGCCAGAACCACGGGCTGACACACGAATACCGCGTTCGCGTGCCATATCTGCGATGTCAGCAACGGTTAGGAAATATGACTCGTAACCAAGAGTTGCAACAGTTGCTAGTTCGTCATCGAGTCTTTCACGCGCACTTTTAATTGCTTGGGCGCTGCTGTATCTCCAATTAATTTTCGCCTCTGATCGTTGCCGCAAAAGCGCACGCATCTCTTGTGCGTTTTCGACGCCAACAACATGTGCTTCAGGTAGATGAATTGAACCAAGGCCAATATCTCTTGTAGGCGATAACAATGTTTGTTCTGCCCATGCGCGAGTAGTAGAAAGAAGTGTGCGTGCATTGCGTTCGCCACCTGCACGTGCAATCTCATCAGCTAGCGCATGCATTGCAGGTGTTGATTTGAGATAGGCCTCAGCGTTGGTGCGTCCGATGTGACGCGGATGAAGCGGAACTAATTGGCGAGCGCAATCTAAAATATCTGCAACTGGTCCATCTTCTGGCCCACGCATTCGCACAGCATTTGTAATGACTGCATCAATATCGTGATCCCGAGCAAAAATCAGCGAGCGCCCTGCATGTGTAATTGATCCTGGCCCATCGCCTTTTGTTAAGTGCGATACGCATTCAATTGCGTGGGCTTTGAAAAAATCGCGGGTCTTATTAAATATTGCTAGAGCGCTATCGTTTCGATGCGCTGCAATCGCTGGCGCCATTGGTGAATCAAGGCCATGTAAGACATAAAGGTTTTGCGTGTATTGACTAAAGCGTTCCAGAAAATCAAGAGTAAGAATAGGCGTGCCTGTAGATAAGTTAAGCGATGACATAAGCCTGACAAGGTCGCGCCATCCCCCATCGCTGCCAGCAAGAAGAGTGAGCCGCGGTAACTTTTTGTCATTAGCTATCCGGTTCTTCTGCAGATTGATAGCAAGGTTTACTCCGATGATGGGAGCAATCCCGTACTGAAGGCAAGCCTTTGTAAAACGAATAGCGCCTAAGAGTCCATCACGATCAGTGAGAGCGAGCGCCGGTGCTTCTAGTTGACTTGCTCGTTCAACAAGATCTGCGGGTTGTGTAGTGCCGTACTTAAGTGAGAACGCACTGGCAGTATGTAAGTGAATAAAACTCATATCGCTTTAATGATCCACACACCGGTGAGATCATCTCGTTCGAGTTCGAATGTTTGCAGTGTGCCAATTGGTGCTGCTTCTACTTTCCATACTGCGCGAGCTTGATCATCTGGATGAAAGTTGCCATCACTAATTCGATTCCACCATCCACCTGCTTCGCACCATCTTGAAAGAACTGCATGGATACGAAAACGTCTGCCACCAAAAGAGAATTCGATTGGACCAGATGTGCCATCGGCTAGAACTTCACCTGGTTGTGCAATCTGTGCTCTTACATGTGCCGGCATCATCTGTGGGACTCTTTCTAGATAGGTGTGGATAATTCGAACATCTGTTCGAAAAGTACTCCGCAGGGCTGACACGCGCAAGCCCCGCATGCGACACGCTCAAAAGAGCCGAGATAGTTGAAATTTCAACTACTTTGACCTACCTTGTAGCCGTAAGAACAACCTATAAAAGGAGAAACATGGACGTAGTAGTACTCATTGGTCGCCTGCTATTTGCAGCGCTATTTATTGGCTCAGGCATTGGTCACTTTGCAAAGCTTGAAGCAATGACTGGATATGCAAAGTACAAGAAGCTCCCAGCTGCAAAGTTCGGAGTTCTAATCAGCGGCCTCTTCTTTTTGCTCGGCGGCATTTATATCGCAATCGGTCTATGGGTTGATCTTGGTGCCCTACTAATCGCAATCACTGTAATCCTTGCAGGAATCATCTTCCATGCTTATTGGAAAGAAACTGATGCAACAGCAAAGATGAATGAGCAAATTGCATTTAATAAGGATCTTGCACTCGGCGGAGCAGCACTAATTCTCTTCGCACTTGTTGCAAGCGGAACAATTTCAGGATCAGATTTTGGTCCACACGTAGGAAACATTAGTTTCTTCAGCAAGTAAACAGTACTAACAAAGAGCCCTCAGTCAACGCTGGGGGCTCTTTGCTTTACTTAATAACTCGAGATAGAAAACCAGCAACGGCTAGTGAAATAATAGGAAAAGCCATCGCAACTGTAATCGATGTGCCCTCTGCCAAGAATCCAATGATTGATGGACCGATAAAGAATCCAGAAAGACCAATCACAAATGCTCGCGCGCTAGATACAGATGGTGCAATTCCAGGTATGGCACTAGCTGCCAAGATAAAGGCTGGAAACATTGGTCCAATCGCAAGCCCAGCAATAACAAATCCTAAGTTAATAACAATTAGCGCAACGAGTGGGTTTGATTCTGAAAGAGGTACAGCAATTGCGATACTTGCGCCCCATCCAAGCGCACCGTAATAACCACAGAGTCGCACCAAACGTGCTGGACCGAAATGATCGAGTGCTCGATCTCCAAGAAAGCGAGCAGTAATCATGGCCAGTGCAAAAGATGCATAAGCGGATGCATTCACACCTTTATCTACACCCATGTCATCGCGCAGCAGCAATGCGCCCCAATCGCTAGCAGATCCTTCGGCTATCAGAGCTGCAAGTATTCCAAATCCGATAAACCACAATGGCATCACTGCTTTACCAAATAGAGGAATCTTCGCCGATGTTTCATCCTCACCTTTATGTCCATCTAGATCCGGCGGCAACAATCTATTGACACATGGAATGAAGGCAATGACACAGAGTGCTGCAACTACACCTAAATTGATTTGCGGAGAAACCACGCGAGCTATTGATCCGCCCAAAACTGTTGTTATAAATGCACCAACACTCCACATCGCGTGAAAGGAAGACATACTTCGCGCATTAAGAATCTTCTCAACTGCAACAGCTTGAGTATTTAGGGCGACGTCTGTGCTTGAGTATCCGAAACCCATCAGAAAGAGGGCGCAAGCAAGGACAATTGGCTCTGTTGAGAATCCAATAGCGCATAAACCTCCTGGCAACATGATTGATGACATATAAAGAATTCTTCGCGAACCGAATGTATGAACCAATCGCCCGGTCAATTGAGCTCCAACTATTGAACCGCAAGAACTAGCAAGTAGCACTAAACCGAATTGCGCATTACTTAATCCATTAGCATCTTTAATTTCAGGTATTCGTGCGACCCATCCCATTGATGCGATGCCCATGATTGCAAAACTGGCCCACAAGGCTCTTTTGGATTGCTGTGCAATCTCTATAGGTGTGCGCAGTTTCATTGTTTAACCCTACTATTCTTGTTCTCATGAAGATCAAAACAGCACTGATTGCACTGTGCGCATTAGCGCTGACCTCTGTGCCATTTGCTCATGCTTCTGAGCCGCTCTCGCAAGATACTCGAATGAAACTAGTGAAAACTCTTTCGGGAAATTTAGCGCCTAAGTCCGTTCTCTCTTCGGGTACTGGTCTGATCAGTGCCCACAACATGATGTACAAACACACCGTCACATTTTTTGACTCGAAAACAATGGAACTTGTTTCAACTGTTAAAGACAGTGTGGACCTTAAGTCTTTTGGATTTTCAAAGTACAGCGGCACTTATCGGGGAGCACCCGTTGAAGGTGCATTTTCACCAGATGGCAAGTATTTGTACTTCACGAATTATGCAATGTACGGAAGAGGCTTTAATAAAGAAGGCACCGATAAATGCTCTCCTTCATCAGGCTATGACACGAGTTTTCTATCTCGTATAAATTTGAGCACCTACACAATTGATGCGGTCTACCCCGTTGGATCTGTACCTAAGGTTGTGCAAGTAACGCCAGATTACAAATACATCTTGGTCTCGAACTGGTGCTCGTACACCGTCTCTGTAATTTCTGTAACTGAACAGAAAGTTGTTAAGAGCATTAAAATTGGTCGCTACCCTCGTGGCATCGTTGTTACTAAGGACAGTACATTTGCATACGTTGCAGAAATGGGCGGCAACCGATTGCACAGAATAGATTTGGCAACTTTTGAACAAACCTATATTCCTATCGGATCAAATCCCCGTGCACTAGTGCTCTCACCTGATGACAAAGTTTTATATGCAACCATGAATCTCTCTGGACAGATTGCTGCATGGGATTTAGTTGCCAATAAGTCATTAGGCAAAGCCAAGATTGGGCAAGCAGCTCGAAGCTTAGATATTTCATCTGATGGCACAGCGCTCTTCGCCACTAACTACAAAAGCGGAACAGTCTCGAAAGTTCGAACATCAGATCTAAAGGTTATGCAGACAATCAAAGTCTGCTCTGAGCCAATCGGAATTACATATGACGCTCCCACTGCTCGGACATGGGTGGCTTGCTATGGGGGCTCAGTCAAAGTTTTCGCTAACGAATAAATACGTGCCCTAAAGTTCTTCCATGTCCGCGATCTTTGAAAACTCCTCAGTACAACGAGTTCAAGGGCTAATGAAAGAACTCGGCATGAAAGGTGAAATCACAGCACTTGCCGATAGCGCTAGAACAGCAAAAGAAGCAGCAGATGCACTCGGGATTGAAGTAGGACAAGTTGCATCATCTATCGTCTTTAAACTAGATGATGAATCGCCACTTTTAGTAATAACCAGCGGTCGTCACAAAGTTGATACTGATCTTGTGGCCAAGGAATTAAACCAGAGTAAGTTGCACAGAGTCGATGCAGATTATGTAAAAGAAAAATCTGGATTCTCTATCGGTGGCGTATCCCCTATTGGTTGGGTATCAAAGGCCACAATTCTTATTGATCTTGCACTCAATGATTACGACGTAGTTTGGGCAGCTGCAGGACATCCACACTCTGTTTTTCCAACAACATACGCCGAACTCATCGCTTGTACTGGTGCCAAACCAATGGTCGTAGGAGAATGAATCCATGAAACAAATATTCAAAGTCGCTGTCCTTCTCTCCTTTGCTTGGAATTTAGCCCTTGTCGTTGGTGTTGTGCTCAATGCCGGCTATGCACTTCCGCGGGCAGCCGGTGGGCAATTTGAATCTTTTCCGATGGGAATTCGATTTCTGTATATCAGTACAACTTTTGTAGTGCTTTACCAAATCTATGTTTATCTTCAAATCATGCAGAATAAACGTGTTAAACCAATCTGGGTGCCAAAAGCTTTTGCATACTTAGGCCTAGTGAGCGTCTTCATGAACGCAATTTCGCGTTCTACTCAAGAACAAATCAATGTCATTCCCGCATCGATTATTGCCGTGGCTTTCTTTGTTGCATCAAAGCGAGTTCGCTCTTAATGATTTTAGATAGTCAGAAATTTACTGGCCCCCAAGGCAGTGAGGTTCTAGTTCTAATTCATGGCATGGGATCGGCTGCGACTGCATGGAAATTAATTACTCCTGAGTTGATTCGCCACTTCACTGTCGTGACTCTTGATCTTCCCGGACATGGCAAGACACCCATGTCGATTTCGCAAGCTATGGATCCACGTTCTCTCGGCGATGCAGTCTGCGAAACAATGTCTTCGTTAGGAATTGAAAAGTTTCATCTCTGCGGAAACTCATTAGGCGGTTGGGTAGCACTCGAAGTTGCCGCAAAACATAGTGGCCGCGTCCAATCTGTTACTGCTTTAGCGCCTGCTGGTTTGTGGCTTGCTCCATATACAGCTCGCTACCCCGGTACAGCTTTACTGCGCTTTCTAGCAAAAACAACCAATCCTCTTTCGCCATTCGCATTGCGGTATGAATGGGCACGCCAACTCGGGTTTGCAACAGTTAGTCCATTGTGGCGCAATCTCAGCTATGAAACTTGTTTAGATGCTGCAAATGCAATGAACGCAGCTCCCGGATATTTTCCAGCATGGGATGCGATGCTAAAGAAACGCTTCGACTCCCCTATCCCTCAAGCAATACCAGTAACAATTGTCTTTGGAGATTCCGACAACACTTTGCCGGCATCAAGTTGCCAAGAGCGTTCGGTAGTCCCAGCTCATAGCAAGTGGTTTGTCATTGAGAGTTGTGGTCACGCACCGATGTGGGATCACCCAACAACTGTGACACGTCACATCCTTGAAACTGCGAACTCTCGCTAATGGTCACCGCACTCTATTTTTTTAATACACCTACAAAGTCACTGCCATTGGCAATCTGGTCTATGGCTGTAGACCGTGGCCGTCTGCGCAGATTTAAGGGCGTGAGATTTGCAAAGTTGTTGGGTGCTGGCAAAGGTGAAACTTTTACACCACGAGATGCTGATATTAATCGCTGGGGCTTCTTAGTTGTCATTGAAGAAGAACGATTAGCCGCACTTGATCAATCAAGAATTGTAAAAAAGTGGCGGAGATTTAGTACTGGCGAATACAGAATTCTTTTGGACCCAATTTCTTCCCATGGAAAATGGAGCAAGCGCGAACCCTTTGAAGTGAAAGAAAATTCGGCTGCGAATGGAAAAATTGCTGCAATCACTCGTGCCCGAATCAAGGCATCTCATACATCGCGTTTCTTTTCATCCGTTCCCCCGGTGACGGCGTCCCTTCATGGAAGTACTGGATTACTCATGGCTATAGGAATTGGTGAAGCGCCAATCGGATTACAGGGCACTTTTTCATTATGGAATAGCGCCGCTGACTTAAGAACTTTTGCTTACAAAGGTGAGGCCCACACCAAGGCGATTGCCGATACTGAGAAATTTCAATGGTATGCCGAAGAACTCTTTGCACGCTTTAGTGTGCGCGAAGAGCGTGGTTCAATGATGGATAAGCGTTCGAACTAGGGCAGAATTACGCCCATGTCGATTCGTCACTATTCGCCCCGCAGAAATCGCAGGAACGGGATATCGCTGCGCTCTAAGACTCTGCTTGGAATAGTTCTCGGAATCACAATTGGTTTGCAAATTCTCTACCCGCTTATTGATGGCGAACTTCTCCGAGTAGTAACTATCGCAACCGTGTATTGGGCAGCGGGAGCAATGGCACTGCATGCGCTGTTGGCTTACGGCGCACGATATGCATTTACATATCTTTTCGTCACAGCTCTATTCGCGCTATTCATTGAATCTGTCGGTGTAAATACTGGGTGGCCATTTGGAACATATGAATACGATCCATCACTTGGTCACACAATTGCAGGTGTTCCATACGTTGTTCCATTTGCATGGGTGATGATGGCTCATCCCGTTCTAATTGCTGCACGTCGCGTCGCTGGCAATTGGGTATTTCTCTACGGTGGATACGCACTTGCGGCATGGGATTTATTTTTGGATCCACAGATGGTTGCAGCTGATCGCTGGCGCTGGACATTTGATGGAGCGCATGTTCCGTTCCAACCAGAGATTCCACTATCAAATACTTTTGGGTGGTTATTGAGTGGAATGGCACTTATGGCAATTTTGCACCAAGTACTTCCACGCGATCGCAGAAAATCAAGTGCAAGTTTTGGTGCAGTAGATCTTTGGTTAGCGTGGACTTTTTTCGGTGGAGTTGTTTCAAATCTCTTCTTCTTTGATCGCCCAGGTGTTGCACTATTCGGCGGTATTGCTTTTGGGCTTTTTTTTCTGCCGTATGCATTTTCCAGATGGCTCGGCCGTCCGTAAGAATTCGAAATGCTTGAACTCTCTTTATTATTTTGCATCCTCGCACTCTTAATTACAATTCTTAATGTTTTTTCAATAATCACTCCACGCAGCGGTGGGCAAATTGCACAAAAAGTAAGCGTGCTTGTTCCACTGCGAGATGAAGAAGAAAACTCGGTGGCTATAGTTGAAACACTTGCTGCGCAAGAAAATTTATCGGATGTTGAATTTTTAATCCTCAATGATAATTCAACTGATAAAACCTATGACTTAGTGACAAGGACAGCTCGCAGTGATTCAAGATTTAAGATTTTGCAAGGCTCGGCTTTGCCTGATGGATGGCTCGGCAAACCATGGGCACTCGAACAACTCAGTCAAAGCGCACGTGGTGAAATGCTTATCTGCATTGATGCAGATGTGCGCTTAAGTAAAACGGCAATTGCGGCAGCAGTTGATTCAATGCAAAAGCACTCCCTGGATTTCTTTTCTCCTTACCCATCACAAGTTGCTCGAACATTTGGCGAAAGAATGATTCAACCTTTGTTGCAATGGTCATGGCTCTCATCGGTACCTCTTGCAATTGCAAAGCGTTCCAGTAACCCATCTTTTGCCGTCGCAAATGGTCAATTCTTCGCAGTGACCAAGGCTGCCCTTTTGCAATCTGGTGGCTACTCATCAATCAAGAACGAAGTATTAGATGACATGCAAATGGCGCGAGTACTTCTGCGAAATAGATTTAAAGGAACTGTTGGAAATGGTGCACTGATTGCCCAATGCCACATGTATTCATCATGGAGTGAATTGCGAAACGGTTATGCAAAGTCTTTGTGGAAAGGTTTCGGCGGATTATTTGGATCAATCATTGCAATTGCTCTGCTTGTGCTCACTGGAATCATTCCAATCTTAAGCGCGGCAATGGGGTCACCACTAGGCTGGTTCGCATTTGAAGCGGTGCTTGTCTCTAGGTTAATCAGCGCAAAAATCACTCGCGCTAACTTGTTTGACGCCCTCTTACATCCAATCTCATCCGCACTGCTTATCTACTTAATTATTTATTCATGGCTTATGCGCGGTCGAATTCAGTGGAAAGGCCGCACTGTATGAACCAAGTGATTGTCATCGGCGCCGGCATGGGTGGCATGTGCACCGCAGCACGTTTAGCGCGACAAGGGCATCTAGTGCATGTGCTTGAAAGTTCAGATAAACATGGAGGTAAGTGCCGCACGGAATGGATTGGTAAGTACGCATTCGATACTGGTCCTTCCCTTCTTACTTTGCCGGCTGTTTATAGAGATTTCTTTGCGCGAACCGGTAAACATCTCGGACAAGTCATAGACATTAAATCCGTTGATCCGGCTTTTGATTACAGATTCCATGATGGCGTGCAATTAAAGTTTGCAAACCTGGCACGCCATAAAACGCAAGAAGAAATCTCTCGTGTGCTCGGTCCAGAAGTTGCCGCGCAATGGGACGCTTTAATGAAGCGCGCTGAAAAAATGTGGGATGTTTCTCGCGAACCATTTGTTGAATCTGAACTCACATCAATTCTTTCACTGATGAAACGACCAAGTGTGTTGCGCGATTTAAAGGTAATCGCTCCGTGGAAGTCGCTGCGCGATTTATCCGATGATTTATTGGCCGATACACACCTTAGATACATTCTCGATAGATATGCCACATATAGCGGATCTGATCCACGATTAGCACCTGCAGTTCTTTCAACAATTGCCTTCGTCGAAGAAGCATTTGGCGCGTGGCACATATCCGGTGGAATTGGAAAGCTTGCAGATGCCGTCTACCAACGGTGCCTCGATCTTGGCGTTACTTTTGAATTCAATACACCCGTAGAAAAAATCAATCACACAAAATCCAAAGTAACTGGCGTAACTCTGAAATCTGGCCGCACTATTGATGCTTCAATCGTTGTGGCCAATGCCGATGCTTCTCTGGTCTACAACTCTTTACTTAGCTCAAAACTACGAAAGACAAAGAGCGCCAGAAAGAGAATTTCACAGAGCACTCAATCATTAGCTGGCTTTTCGCTACTGCTCGGATTGCGCCCTGATTCGAGCGCTTCACAACTTAGCCATCACACGATTCTTTTTCCAAAGGATTACGATGCTGAATTCGATGCAATTTTCACGACTCGCACTCCCGTAAAGAATCCAACAATTTATCTCTGCGCCCCACACGATGAAACGATGGTCAAAGAAGCTGGTGCGCAATCAATCTTTGTTCTAGTCAATGCACCAATTCATGATTCAACTGGAAAAAATGGTTGGGATTGGAATGATGCGAGTTTCAATCGTGATTATGCCAACTCCATTATTGATCAGATTGAAGCACAAGGAATTTCAATTAGAGATCGTCTTGATGTCTTAGAAATTCGAACTCCTGCAGATCTTGAACGAAGTGTCAGCGCTCCGGGTGGTGCAATTTATGGAACGTCGAGCAATGGTGCGAAATCAGCATTCTTGCGAGCACGCAATAGATCGCCTCTTAAAGGTTTGTATTGTGTTGGTGGTTCTGCACATCCTGGTGGTGGATTACCACTGGTTGGATTAAGCGCAGAAATAGTTGCTAACGCAATCGGGAATACGCAAAACGCATCACGCTTATTGCACTAAATAGTGATGCTCCAAGAAATGCCCACGTTGCAATCTCAATACCAGGCAAATCTAATTGCCAAGCGATAAGAACAATAAATATAAAACTTGCGCGAACAGGCCTCTCTGTAAAAGTCACCAATCCAAGGTCTTTAACACCGAGTGATGACACACGAGCTCGCATGTATTCCTGAATCGAAGCGACGAGCCAGAGTGCAAGACACAAATATGCAGGCAATCCAATTACGTATAGTGCATAGAGCCAGAGTGCTTCGCTGATTCGATCTACAACTGAATCAAGAAGAGCTCCCCAGTTTGATGCACGATTTTGAAAGATTGCAACGCTTCCATCAATTCCGTCGAAGAAAAGTGAAACTACAATTAGTGCAATTGCCCATGGTGACTGCGCTGTAAAGGCAACTCCAATTGCACTGATCAACCCCAACATAGTTAATACATTCGGAGTTATGCGCAAGAGAGTGCAAAGCAACCCAAATCTGTATGAGATAGCAAGCCAGCGGCCAACAATTCCCGTAGTCGGCGCAGAGTTATGGAGTTCACTCCATCTATCTCTAAATTGCTCGCGGGTAATCAATGGCTTAAGCCTTTCTAAAATGACTAGAACTATTGCGCAGGGTACCGTTACCGCGTGGCTAATGAGAAGAACGCTGATCCAGCTGCGATTCGCCAGTTAATCGAGAGCGAACTCGCAACTTTTCTGGGTGCCCAAAAGAAGTATCTCGAATCAATTGGCAGTGAACTCACCCCAGCATCTGATGCGCTCTCATCTTTTTTACTTGATGGAGGCAAAAGGTTTAGACCACTCTTTGCATATTTTGGATTTCTTAGCGCAGGTGGTTCTCACTCCCCTGAAGTAATTCGTGCGTGCTCAAGCCTCGAGTTATTACAAGCATGCGCTCTAATCCATGATGATTTAATGGATGGATCCGATACGCGTCGCGGCAAACCTGCAATCCATAAGCACTTTGAAAAATTGCACTCACAAGAGAGTGCAGTTGGTTCATCAGTTGGCTTCGGACAAGCAGCAGCAATTCTTTTGGGAGACTTAGCACTTGTGTATTCAGATCTTGCTCTGCATCAAAGTGGAATTAAGGCTGATGTATTGCCACAAGTTTTGGCGGTCCACGATGAAATGCGCGTTGAGTTAATGGCTGGACAGTTCTTGGATATTTATGAACAAACCAGAAGTACCCATACTGTTGAACGTGCACTAACAATCGCTAGATTTAAATCTGGAAAGTACACAATTGAGCGTCCATTACATTTTGGTGCCGCAATGGCAACCACAGATAAGCAAGCATTGGCCGAAGTGACGTCCCACTTATCTTCTTATGGTTTGCCTCTCGGTGAAGCATTCCAATTGCGCGATGATCTCTTGGGCGTATTTGGCGATCCTGATTTAACTGGCAAACCAGCAGGAGATGATTTACGTGAAGGCAAACGAACTGTCCTTGTTGCAATGGCTCAAGAGTCAATGAGCTCTACTGACATTAAAGAATTTGAATCATTATTTGGAAAACACGATTTGGATTCATCTGGCATCGAAAAATTGCGCTCCATCATCA
>Ga0315907_10002855_pt1 | contig 21154 bp, 16 predicted proteins | sample LakEriMetagenome_3_FD_203525 | JGI IMG/M metagenome (GOLD analysis project Ga0315907, IMG submission 203525) | Freshwater fungal communities from buoy surface, Lake Erie, Ohio, United States - Buoy 12 MA123 | ecosystem: Environmental > Aquatic > Freshwater > Lake > Lake biofilm | place: USA...
CGCGGGGCACGCCCTGTCTTGGGTGCCTTCACCGTTGTCACGCTCGATCACCAGTGCGGTGGTCTCGTCGATCATGTTGAAGTCACCAATGGCGGTCGCGCCAGGTGACAGCACGTACTTCCAATGACGCCCGGTCCAGCGTGCTTCGGCCACAGAGAACTCCAGCACTCGCAGCACCTGCTGCCCGTCAACCTTTTCCCAATCCTTCCGCTGCGCATCCCACATCGGCCCCTCAAGCAGGCCGTAGATGAAGCGGCCGTCCTTGGAGGCGGCCAGACCTTCATAGCCGCGTGAGCGCCCGAGATTCACCGATTCGGGCATCGACTGCGCCGGGTTCTGCGTGGTCACGCGGAAGTGGTCAGGCGACATCACGGGCTTGCCATCTGCCAGTGTCTCGAAGATGGCTTCCACCTTGCCGCTCATGTCGGCGCGAATGAGGTACGGGCCGAACTCATCGCCAATCCAGAACTTGCCGTTGATGATCTGGAACCCCTCAAGATCGAAGTCAGAACCTGTCAGGTAACGCTTCTCCGTACCTTCGTGAACGATCCGAAACGGCACCTTGCGGTCAGGGTCGTGCAGAAAGACGGTGTTCAGGCGGTTCACCGTGCCGGCATTCCAGTCGATACGGTAGTGAGAGAGGAACAGCGCAGCGTCCGGCGAGTTGGCCTTGGAGCCAAACCCGTTGTCCGTGATCACCCAATAGCTGCCTCAGGCATGTGCTTGATGCCCGAGTGGCCCTGCACGGGCTGCCCCGCGAAGGGCAGCTTCATCCCCGTGGGACGGCCAGCGGAGCGCCCCTCGGACGTTCCGGTCGCTTCGATTCGAACGGGGCCGTTCGCGAACTTGCCCGACACACGGAGATCGGCCGGGGCATCTGCCGGGGCTTGGATGAAGGTGGCAGCGGGCAGCACCGCGTGGCCCGCCAGACGCGCTGGGAGCTCCACTTGGGCGTGCAGTGGCAGGGCGACGGTCATCGCCAACGAGAGGGTGAGCAGGCAAGAGCGCATGGTCGGTTCAAGAAGAGTGATGGACAAGACCAGACTCTAGGAAGGGTTGATGAAGGCTTGATGTCGGCCAACCTGGCCCAGACGAAACCCGGGAAGGTCGGAGCGGCTGCTGTTGCGGCAGCGACGCTCAGGCTGCGATGAAGTTGCGGCCTCGGGGGGAATTCAGGGCGGCCTGTATGCGCCGTTCAGCGTCCACCACGCCGTGGCTTGCAGGGTCGCACGAGACGCCTAACGAACTCAGCCAGGCCTGCAGGCGATGGGCCCCCAGGTGGGTGCCTGCAGCGCGGGGGTCGCCGAGTTCGCCTGCCTCAGCCGCAAGCACCTGCTCAAGCAAGCTGTCCACCCGCTCGTCACAGCCCTGTGCCAACTTCCACGCCGTGGGCAGCCACAGGGCGCAGGCCAGGCCATGGGGGGTGCCCTGTTCCAGGGTGACGGCGTAGGACAGGGCATGAGCCAGCGCCGTGCGGGTCTGCGAGAAGGCAAAGCCCGCTTCCAGCGAGGCCAGCGAGAGGGCCGATCGTGCTTCCCCGTTGGCGGGCTCCCGCAGCGCCACAGGCAGCCAGGTCAGCACCTTCCGCGCGGCCGAGACGGCCAGCACGTCGCTGAACGGATTGGCATGCCGATTCCAGATCGCCTCCAGGGCATGGGACAGTGCATCCAGACCCGTGTCGCGGGTGACCGCAGCGGGACAGCTGTGCGTGAGCGCAGGGTCCACAAAGGCGCAATCCGCAAAGCCGAAGACTTCGTCAAAGGAACGCTTCTGGGCGGGCTGGACATCGGTGTCCCAGACAGTGGCCCAGCGGGTCACCTCGCTGCCCGTGCCGGCCGTGGTGGGCACCATCCACAGCGGTGCCAGGTCCAGGGCCGGCCAGGGTGCCTTGCCCCGCAGTGCATCGGCCACCCGGTCGAAGCCTGCGGGATGCGTGCGGCGGCGCACATCCGCCAACTGGTCGATGCGCGGGTCAGCCTCTACCGGCCGACAGCGCAGCACTTTCGCAATGTCCAGCGTCGTACCGCCGCCCAGCGCGATCAGCACGGCGCCCGGTTCTGCCACCAGCACAGGCCACACCTCTTCGGCGAACTCGCGGCATCTGGCCATGCTGGACAGGCCGTCCGGCACCTCGACCCATGCGCGCAGACGTTGGCCCAGATCACGGGTCCACTGGGCCCGCCAGCCCAGCGCGGTGGCGGTCTCGAAGGCCATGACGACCGCGGATCGATCACCCAGTCGCCCATCCAGTTCGGACACACAGCCTGCGCCAAAGCGCACGTCCACCGGCATGCGCCACTGAAAGCCCGAAATGCCCGACTCGGTCACAGGAAGCGCTTGCGCAAGCGGGCAGACAAGAGGTCGATCAGGCTGACGCTGACCACCAGGATGATGAGCACGGCGCAAGTCTGCGCGTACTGGAACCCCCGGATCACCTCGAACAGCACCACGCCGATGCCGCCCGCGCCCACCATGCCCACCACGGAAGCTGAGCGCACGTTGGACTCGAAGCGGTACAGCGTGAAGGACACCCACAGCGGTAGCACCTGAGGGATGACGCCGTAGACGATCTCCACCAGGGGGTGGGCCCCGGTGGCGCGTATGCCTTCGACGGGGCGGGGGTCGATGGCCTCCACTGCCTCAGAGAACAGCTTGGCCAGGGTGCCGGTGGTGTGCACGAACAAGGCCAGGACGCCGGCGAACGGGCCCAGACCCACCGCCACGATGAACAGGAGTGCAAACACCATCTCATTGATGGCGCGGCAGGCGTCCATGAGTCGCCGCACAGGCTGGTGAATCCACGCAGGCGCCACGTTGGCGGACGCCGCCAGCCCCAAGGGCACGGCCGCCAACACAGCCAGCAAGGTGCCCCACACGGCAATGTGCAGCGTGACCAGCATCTCGCCCAGGTAGATGCGCCAGTCCCTGAAGTCGGGCGGGAAGAAGTCGCTGAGGTAGGTAGCGATGTTGCCGGAGTCGCGAATGAGATCCAGCGGCCGGATCTCCGCCCCCTTCCACGCCCAGCCCAGGAAGGCCAACGCGGCGGCCCAGCCCGCGTAGTACAGCCAGCCTGGGCGCTGCGCCGCAGCACGCTCTTGCAGCACGCGCAAAGACTGCGGCGACGGCGTGGCTGCCTGGGGGAGGGCGGTTCCGGCCGTCATGGGTTCACTTCTTCAACGCTGCGAGCTTGCGGTCGATCTCGGCGATCAGCTTGGCCTTCTCGTCCGCGCTGAGCTTGGCATCCGCCTCGGCACGGCTGCGGTCACGGAACAGCTCCAGTTCGCGGATGGGGATGAGCTGGTCGTTGTTGGAGGGACGGAAGCCGTCGTAGCTGTAGATGTTGTTCAGGATCTTCTTTTCCTGCGGATCGGTCTTGGCGTAGTTCAGAACGAAAGTGCGAACCTTCTCCTTGACGGCGGGGTCCAGATCCTTGCGCCAGACGAAGGGGTCACTGGGGATGAGCGGGCTCTTCCAGATCACACGCACCTGCTTGAACAGGTCAGGGCGCGTCTTCTCGAGTTTGTCCATCTCTTCAGTGTTGTTGGCCGCCACGTCTACCTGCTTGGCCAGCACCGCCTGCATGTTGACGCCATGGCTGGCGCCGCGAATGGTCTTGAAGGCCGTGCGATGGTCGACCTTGTTCTGTGCGAACACGTAGAAGCTGGGCACCAGGAAGCCCGACGTGGAGTTCGGATCGCCGATGCCGAAGTTGATGTTCTTGGAGTTCTTGAACACGTCGTCCAGCGTTTTGTAGGGCGAGTCCACATGCGTGATGAGCAGCGAGTGGTAGCCATAGCTGCCATCCATGAACCGGACCTGCGCGAAGATCTCGCCATTGGCGCGGTCCACCGCTTCCATGGCGGCCTTGTTGCCGTACCAGGCCACCTGCACCTTGTTGAAGCGCATGGCCTCGATCACGCCGGCGTAGTCAGGCGCGTAGAAGGACTTCACCGTCAGGCCGGTCTTCTTCTCCATGTCGCGGAAGAAGGGCTCCCAGCGCTCGCGCTGCACGCTGGCGGCATCGGTGGCGATGATGCCGAAGTTGATCTCCTGGGCCTGAACGGCCCAGGATGCGGCCCAGGTGGCAGCGCCCAGTGACAGGGCGGCAAGGGAACGGACAAGACGTGTCGTCACGATGAGACTCCTCATGAGAGATGGAAACAGTGAATCAAGCCGCACGGGCTTCGGGGAAGAGGTCGGGCTTGGCCCCCAAGGAAGACAGCCCCGGACTCGCAGGCGGCGACACCTGGGTGGGCGGTTCCTCGTCAATCAACTCGTCGGCAGCGGTCCCATAAAGGTCGCGCAGGAAGCCCGGGGTCAGCGCCGACGTCGGCCCGTCGAACACCAGCTCGCCCTGACGCAGGGCGATCACACGGTCGCAATAGCGCCGGGCCAGCGCCACGTGGTGCAGGCTGATAAGCAGGGTCATGCCGCGGGTCTGGTTCAGTTCCAGCAGCAGGTCCATCACGCGCCGCGTGGACTCCGGGTCCAGCGAGGCCACGGGCTCGTCGGCGAGCAACAACCGAGCGCCCTGCACCAGGCAGCGGGCCACCGCAGCACGTTGCTGCTGGCCGCCTGAGAGGGTGGACGATCGCTGGAAGGCCTGATCGGCCAAGCCGATGGCCTGCAGGACGTCCAGGGCGCGGGCGCGGTCTTCCAGCGTGAACCGGCCTGTCATTGAACGCCACAAAGGGGTCTGCGCGGCCACCCCCGTCAAGACATTGGTGAGCAGGGGCAGACGGCCCGCGAGGTTGAACTGCTGGAAGATGATGCCGATGCCGTGACGCATGCGGCGCACCTGAGGGTCCAGACGACCGCCTTGCTGCAGGCACTGCCCGTGCACCTCGACGCGCCCTTGGCCGGGGTCCAGCGTCTCCAGCCCACACAGGGCGCGCAGCAAAGTGGACTTGCCTGAGCCAGAGGCGCCGAGCATGGCCACGCGCTCGCCCGGTCGCACCGAAAAGGACACGGCGGACAGTGCCCGTCGCGGGCCAGCCTCCGTGAGAAATGTCTTGGCCGCTGCGCGAACAACAACCGCCGGTGTCTCAGATTCCTGCATGGCGACAGGTTAGAGACCTGATGTGACAGGCTCGTGAATCATTCTGGAAAGACGTCACACAGCCAGCCGTGGCGTTGTCATACAGGCTTCACGCTTCAAACCTAGATTGAGCGATCGCATCAACCCGCAGGAGCCTTCCCCATGTCCACCATGATCCGAGACGACGACGGTATTTCCAACACTTCAGCCAATGATCATCTGCACGATCTCATCGAACGTGAAGTTGCCCGCAACCCCAGCCGCCGCAGCATGCTCAAGTCCGGCGCCAGCCTCGGCCTGCTGGGCATCTTCGGCAGCGCACTCAGCGCATGCGGCGGCGGCGGCGATGCCGCTCCGGCACCGGGCACCATCAGCTTCAAGGCTCTCTCGACCAGCAGCGGCGACGCCGTCGTCGTGCCCGAGGGTTACACAGCAGATGTGATGTACCGCTGGGGCGACCCGATCCTGGCGACTGCGCCGGCATTCAAGGGCGACGCCAGTGAGACCTGGGTGGAGCAGGAACAGCAGGCCGGTGACAACCACGACGGCATCAACTTCTTCCCTTACCCGGGTACCGATGGCAACAGCCGCGGCATCCTGGCCATGAACCACGAGTACATCAACCCCGAGTACTTCCACAACGCGGCCAACTTCAACAAGCCCGAGATTCCGGCCAACACCAAGAAGCAGCTGGCCGCCCACGGCGTCTCCGTCATTGAAGTCCAGCGCAATGCCGCCGGCAAGTGGGAGTACGTCAGGAACTCCCCCTACAACCGACGCATCACCGGCTACACGCCCATCACCATCTCGGGCCCGGCTGCGGGCAATGACCTGCTGAAGACCTCCGCCGATCCCTCGGGCACCGAGGTGTTGGGCACGCTCAACAACTGCGGCGCCGGCCAGACGCCCTGGGGCACCTACATCACCTGCGAAGAGAACTTCAACGGTTACTTCGGTACAGACGCCCCAGGCTGGACCGCGAACACCCTGCAGAACCGCTACGGCGTGAGCGCTGCGGGCTTTGGCTATGGCTGGCACAAGGGCGATCCGCGCTTCGATCTGAACGTCAACCCCAACGAGCCCAACCGTCACGGCTGGGTGGTCGAGATCGATCCCTACGCGCCCAACAGCAAGCCCAAGAAGCGCACGGCGCTGGGCCGTTTCAAGCACGAGAACGCCGAGTGCGTGCTGTCCAAGACGAACAAGGCTGTGGTCTACACCGGCTGCGACGAGCGCAACGAGTACCTCTACAAGTTTGTGTCGACTGGCAGCTATGACGCAGCCAACAAGGCCAGCGGTGCCAACCTGCTGGACAGCGGCATTCTGTACGTGGCCCGCTTTGACGCGGGGACCGTGGTGGGTGACAACCAGGGCACGGGCGTGTGGCTGCCCCTGGTGCATGGCCAGAACGGCTTGACTGCCGAGAACGGCTTTGCCAACCAGGCCGAGGTGCTGATCAAGGCACGTCAAGCCGCTGACCGTGTCGGCGCCACCATGATGGACCGCCCGGAATGGGTGGCGGCCAACCGCACCAAGGCGGGCGAAGTCTTCCTGGCCTGCACCAACAACAACCGGCGCGGCAGCTCTCCCGCTTCATCCAACATGGTCAACGGCTCGACCACGGCTGGCGCTGCCCGCCCGGCGGTGGACGAGGCCAACCCCCGCGCCGTCAACAACTGGGGCCATATCATCCGCATCAACGAAACCGGTGCTGACGCGGCCGCCACCGCCTTCAACTGGGACATCTTCGTGATCGCCGGCAACCCAGCATTGACGGGTGACAAGAAGGGCTCCAGCAACATCGACGCCAGCAACACCTTCAACTCGCCCGATGGCATCCAGGTGGACCCTGAAGGCCGGCTGTGGATCCAGACCGACGGCAGTTACGCCAACACGGGCGACTTCGTGAATCAGGGCAACAACCAGATGCTGGTGGCCGACATCGCGACGAAGAAGATCACCCGCTTCCTGGTCGGGCCCGCCGGATGTGAGGTCACGGGTGTGTGCTGGACACCGGACGGTCGGACCATGTTCATCAACATCCAGCATCCCGGTGAGGTGGGCAGTCACCCCAATGCGCCTGCCGGTTATGTGGCAGCGGCTTCGAATGCCAAAGATGCCTGGGTCAACGCCAATCCCACCGCGTTCTCCAAGTGGCCTGACGGCCCCAACGGTGGCCGTCCGCGCTCGGCCACCGTGGTCATCCGCAAGAACGACGGTGGCGTGATCGGCACCTGAGGCCTGCCCTCGGCGGGCCTGTGCTGCGGCGCTCTGCACAGGGGCTGGAGCCAGAAGTCCGCCGACATCCTGCCCACACACGAGATCGGGCCACCCTGGAGGTGGCCCGATTTCTTGGTCTTTGCCCGAGCGTAATGTTTCAGCACCCACCATGAAGCCGTATCGCTTCCACATGTTCGCAGCGATGTCCGTCAGGGACGGGTTTCTGGTTGCCAGAACACTGGCGACGCTGGCTGTGGCTTCGTGCATGGTCGCTTGCGGTGGGGGTGGATCCGGTACGGTCAGTCCCAACTCCGGGGCAGACCAGGCCGGGGCCTTGCTGTCCCCTGCGCCCGCTCCGACGGCCAGAGTCCTCGCCAAGCCCGTGCTTTCATTCACCGACACGGGCCTGAGCGTGACGGATGGAATCACCCAGATCGGTGCCTGGCAAGTCAGCAGTCTGGAGGCCTGGGAATACTCCTTCGACATGGGCGTTACCTGGACCCGCGGGCACGGTGATTCCTTTGACGTCCAGGGGGACGGGGCCAAGACGATCTGGGTCCGTGCCCGCGACGACATAGGCAACACCTCCGAGATCGTCATGGTCACTTGCGTCCTGGACACCATGCCTCCGCCCGCGGTTCAAGCGCAGCTGGTGTCCCAGGACCTCACCCGCCTGGTGCGCGTCAACGGCCTTGAGCAACAGGGGCGCTGGGAGTATTCGGTGGATGACCAGCGCTCCTGGCTGCCGGGGGCCGGGGATCGTCTGGCGGTCCTGGGCAATGCACTGCCGTTGCTGTGGCTGCGTCAGGTGGACATGGCAGGCAACCTGTCTCCTCTGGAGCGGATCAATCTCCTGGAGCCGGGCAGTTCAACATGGCACGAGGCGTCTGGCAATGCTCTGCAACCCAGCACGGTGTCTTTGCAGCAGGCCCTGACGGTGGTGTTGCATGGCTCGGTGGTCCGAGGGGACGCCGACTACATCCGCTGGGACGTCCCGGCCGGCCACAGGCTGCAGGCCCTGCGGCTGGTCCGCTATGTTTCTGCCGACCCGATTGCGTTCTATGCCTTGCAACGTGCGCCTGTCTTTGACGCAGGTGTTGACGTGAGCCGGATGCTGGTCTACGGCCACATGGGGCCGGCGGACATCCAACGCAACGTGCTGCAGGAGGTTGCTCCTGGGCAGTTGCAGGCGGGTCCCATGACGTTGTGGTTCCAGCAGACGGGCTCGGAGGTCACCGACTATGCGATTGAACTTGTCTTTCAGCCCTTGGAGTGAATCGCTGAGACCCGCCGTGGTCTGCGTGCTCCTGTCGGGCCTGCTGGCGGGTTGCGGCGGAGGCGAGTCGCAGGCTTGGGTACCGGCACCCGCCGCGCCGCCCATCATCCCGGGTCCCGACCCTTTGCTTGCCCGCCAGTGGCACCTGTTCAACACCGGGCAAGGTGGTGGAGTGTCTGGCATGGACCTGGGTCTGCAGGGTGTTGCCGAAACCGGTCTTGGCGTACTGATCGCCTTCATAGACGGTGCGGTGCAGATCGGCCACCCGGACCTGGTGGCCAACCTGTACACGACCAACGGGCTCCTGCCCACCCCCGATCCCTCACCACCTTCGGCCCCCGCGAACGCCCCCTACAACAACCGCGCCGGGGAATGGGACGATGCCCATGGCACCGCGGTGGTGGGCATTGCCGTGGCGAGCGCCGGAAACAGCCTCGGTGGACGGGGTGTGGCGCCTGAGGCCCGCTTCATGGCGTTCGACGGCCTCTCCAGAGGGCAGATCGCCCAGTCCCTGCGTTCAGCCATCTCATTGGGCGCCGACATCGTCAACAACAGTTGGGGGACGTTCGACGGCACCTCCGGTCAAGGGGCCAGCTACAGCCCGGCGGACCCCGGATGGCGACAGGCGCTGGACGAGGCACTGGCCAGCGGACGTCAGGGCAAAGGGGCGGTGATCGTCTTCGCCGCAGGCAACGGGGGGCCACAGGACGACAGCAACCGCGACGGGTACGCCAACCACCCCGGTGTGCTGGCAGTGGCGGCGGTCGACGCATGGGGGCGGCCGCAGGCCTATGCGGAACCTGGGAGCAACGTGCTGGTGAGTGCACCCTCCGGCCCCTTGCCGAGCACGGCCGATAGCGCCACCAGCATCTGGACCACTGACATCACCGGTCCCCGCGGGCTGTCAGGTGGGATGTCCGCCCCTGCGGCGGATTACAGCGCCTTTCCTGCCGGGACCTCGGCGTCAGCCCCGATGGTCTCGGGCGTGGTGGCGCTGATGCTGCAAGCCCATCCGGCCCTGTCCTGGCGCGATGTGCGGTGGTTGCTGGCAAAGACAGCGCGACCGGCAGACCTCGGCACATTGCAAGTCCAAGCCTCGCCCATGAACGCGCACGGCTTTCATCCACTGGTGGGCTTCGGCCGTGTGCATGCCGGTGACGCGGTCGCTGCCGCCGCCGTCTTCTCGGGGCTCCCCTCCGAACGGCGCTGTGACAGTGACCTCCTGGCCGTCGAAGCGCCTATTGGCGATACGCCGGCGCCGCCTGTCTCCGCAGTGCACCGGTTTGCCGACTGCGGCATCCGCGTGGTGGAGTCCGTACAAGTCACCGTGTACGCCGAACATGCGTACGCGGCCGATCTGCATATTGAGTTGGCGTCGCCAGTCAACAACGTCAGCGTGCTCGGCCGCTCTCATTTCTGCAGTGCGGACGTGCAAGGGCCTTGCGGTGATCTCAGCCGCGGCTGGACCTTTCATTCAGTGGGTCACATGGGAGAGCAGGCCACCGGGCCATGGCGGCTTCAGATCCAGGACAGGCAGCCGGGCGATGCCGGACGTTGGCGGGCCTGGCGATTAGTCCTGACGGGTCATTGACCGGTGCACACGGCGACGCCTGGGCCGTCAGTCGCTCGCCTTCTTGATGGCCGCCTCACCGAAGGCCTTGCGGCCGATGGCTCACTCGAAAGCGAACACCGCCATGCTGCCGGAGACCTCGTAGCCCACGATCAGCAGCGCCTTGCCGTTGGGGCTCTTGCTGGCGGGCACGAACTTCATCCCCTCGGGGCTGATGTCGCCCTCTGCCAGGGTGTTGGTGTTGCGGATGTACTGCACGAAGCTCGGCTTGGCCGGGTCGGTGATGTTGTAGACCAGTATGCCGCTGGAGCGCTCGAGCCCTACGAAGGCATAAGTCTGACCGCGCACCGTACCGACCACGACGTTCTCAGGCTCGGGGCCCTTGTTGTCGAGGCGTCCTTTGAGCTGCGCGGCATTCAGAAGCGTCAGGCGATTGGTGGCGTCATCGTTGGCATCGTTGTAGACGATGCGTTCGACGTCCGAGCCCGAATCGAACACCATCTTGCCGCTGTCGACCTCGATGATGGAGAACGAGCGTCCGCCCAGGACGTAGAGCTTGTCGTAATCGTTGTCGCCGTCGGTATCCCCCAGATTCACGGCGCTGCCGTCCGATCGCTTGGCTGATTTCGCCATCGCCGTCAGACGCCCGAGTTCGACGTTCGTCTTGAGCGTTGCGCCGTTGGGAAAGGCCGTGGCATCCAGCGCAAGCGCGCTGATGCGGGAAGTCTCATCGGGATTCAGAAAGTCGTCGCGATCATCACCCTCGTTGGCCGTGATGACGTAGGCCTTGCCTTGGTGATTGAAGCTGGCAATGCCGTCGGGCATGTAGATGCCGAAGAGGCCTGGGTAGGTCTTGAGAGTGGGCGGCACGGTGGCGGAGCCGGCCACATAGACATCCGACGGGGCGATCCTGTTGCGCTCCAGGCCATGGTCCTTGTAGCCCATGGCGATGATCTTCGTGATGCGCTTGCGGTCCAGATCGACCACCGCGATCGCATTGTTTTCCTGCAGGGTCACGAAGGCGGTCTTGCTGTCGTCCGAGATGGTCACGTACTCGGGCTCGAGGTCCTGTGCCACGGTGGCGCCGGGGCGTCCGATGCGGACATCGGCCGGCAACTCAGCATGGCGCGTACCGCCCACATTGAAATCCTTGAAATCCAGGGCGACGGCTTCCGCCGTGACCGGGGCATCGTCCTTGATCAGGATGATGGAGATCGTGCCTTCCGGGTCTACCGACGTGCCAGCCACGAAGCTGCTCAGCAGTTCGCCTTCATTGGCGACCACCAGGAACTTGCCATCGGGCGAGAAGGCCACACCGTCGGGCAGCGAACCCACCTCCACCGACCTCAGGAAGGTGGCGGCCCCGGTGCTGACGATGCGGTAGAAGGCGACCCGGCCCTTGTCGGTCTTGACGCTGGCCTGCACCGCGATGGCCAGCAGGTTGCCGCTCACATCCAGGCTCTGTACGCCACCCGCCACAAAGCCGTTCTCGGTCAGCAGATCGGCCGCCACATTGGTGGTCATGCCTTCGGTCAGGTTCGATGCCGTGACTGCTGCGGCGAGGCCTGTGCTGGGCAGGCTCGCCAGGCTGATGCGCCGGAAGGAGGACTTCTGGGAGGTGGTGTCCACGGTGATGAAGGCGGACTTGCTTTCCGCGTGGAAGGAGACGATCTCGGCCACCAGCCGGTCGTTGGCGGTGTTGTCGGCATACGGCGCGGAGAAGGGCGCATAGCGGCCCACGAGCGTCAGTTTCGGCTCGGCGCGAACCCGGTCGTAGGTCTTGCGAAAGTGCTTGCGAGCTTCGTCTTCGCTCTTCAGGCTGACGCCGGAAGCCAGCATGGCAAGCAGATCGGCATCGTTCGCCTTCGCCCATTGAGCAGGTGCCACGGCGTTGGCAGACAAGCGGCTGGCGCTGAGCTGCAGCCCGTTCTCGGGGTTGCCGTCGGTGTCCAGAGACTGCAGGAGCCGGGCGATGGCCAACGCAGCCGGGTCATCAGGGGACGAACCGGAGGTCAGGTCCATGGGGGTCAGCACCGTGCGGGCCTCGGCTGCAGGCAGCGTGACGCCTGCCAGCTTGAACGTCACGCGGTCACCCGTCAGGTACTCGAACTTGCCGTCCTTGTCCGTGGTACCACTCAGGCCCGCGGTGGTGGTGTACTCGATCCCCTGCACCGCAGAGTCCAGGAACACCCCTGATTGAGGATCTTCGCCCGAGGAGCAGCCTTGCAGGCTGGCGATGACGGCAATGGCCAATGCCGAAAGACGAAAAGCGGACATGGAGATCTCCCAGAAAAGGTTCGCTGCAGTCTTTCGACGCCGCGTGACATCCGCGTGTTGCGCGGATGAAGATTCGATGACAGCCTGACTCTCGTGGGCGGCTCAGCCTCGCCCGTGATGGCGGCGCCCCATCAGCGCGCCTGGATCAGCTCGAACCCGAAACCGCCCGAGGGCCAGACCGCGTCGCGCACCGCGCGCAGTTCCCAGGGCCCGGGACCGGTCTGCCCCCTTGCAGTACCGGGGCAATGAAGAATCCGCGGGAACCCATTCGCAGTAGCGCTACGCTTGCAACCATGAGTAAACAGTCTCCTCCCCTCTTCCTGGCGGCAGCCCTGCTGATCGGTATGTGCGCCTTCGGGAAAGCTCACGCCGTTGATGTACCCAATCGCAACCCTCCGGTGGAGGACCGCGCCCTGCGGGAGAGCCGTGAGGCGGTGAAGAGCAGCCAGTGGGAGCGGGCCATCGCGGTGCTGCAGCCCTACCTGCGGGCGCAACCGCAGGACGCCGATGGCCACAACCTGCTCGGCTTCAGCCTGCGCAAGCTCGGTCGGCACGCAGAGTCAGAGGCCGCCTACGACCGAGCGCTCGCCATCGACCCGACTCACCTGGGTGCCCACGAGTATCGGGGTGAGCTGATGCTTATCCTCGGCCGGCGCGACCAGGCCCTCGTCCACCTGCAGGCGCTGGAGCGCCTGTGCGGCCTGCAATGCGAGGAGTACCAGGAGCTGCGTCGCGCCCTTGACGCCAAGCCGCAGGCCCTCCCCAAGCCCCGCTGGTGAGGGCTCTTCGGTTTTGCCACTGATGAGACGCGGGGCGCCACAGCAAGAAAGAGGTCAATCTGGAAGCCCAGTGGGATAGCAGGTCTCTGCCCTAAAGCAGGCGTCTACGCTTTGCGAAGCCAGCCGAGTTCTAGGCCGAAGGCGACAAGCGCAAAAGCATGCGGCCCAGCGCCTCGGACAGCGGGGGCAGGTCTTGCTCGACAACCAACCACACTGCGCCAAGATCGATGCCCAGGTAGTCGTGGACGATCACATTGCGAAACCCGTTGAGTTCACGCCACGGAATCTGCGCCTCGGTTCCCTTGATCTCTGTAGAGAGTCGCTGACTGGATTCGGCCAGGGTTTGAAGATTGCGAATCACAGCGTCCTGAACCAGGTGGGAGCCGACGAAACGGGCCTTTTCATGGCCCGTGTACTCGTTGATCCGCTTCAGGCAGTCGAGCATGTGCTCCAGGAGCACAAGATCAGCCTCCGGCCCGGGTTTCACAGTGGCACGGCGTCAGCAAGAACGCGATCACGAAGTGCCGGGTGCAGGCCGGCTTCAGTCACGACATCGACTCGTCGACCGAGCAATTCTTCGGCGTCCATCAGAAGGCCACCCAAAGCGAGCGCGCTGGTACCAGGGCTCAAAGTCACCAGCAGATCAATATCGCTATCGTCGCTGGCGTCGCCCCGACTCATAGAGCCAAACACACGAACGCGGGTGACCCCCCGCCGGTGGGCGAGTGCGATCAGTTCGTCGCGGTGGGATTCGATGATCGGATGCATCGCTGGAAGTTTATCCACTCGCCGACGGGCGGCGAGCGCTGGCGCCACGAAGGCCTGCTCATGGCACATCGCGGGACGACTGCTCAAGATCAGATAGCGATCACTCGACATCGTCGCCTTGCTGACCGCGGCTCTGCATGAGAGCGGGTTCTGGTCGTGCTGAAAGGGCTGCGGCCTCAGCGGGAGCCCAGCCACGAAGGCAGCGCGGTAGCCAGCCAGGGGAAGGCGGCGATGAGCAGCGTGCCCACGAAGATCGCTCCCATGGCGGGTGCCACCGACGCCGCCACATAGCGCACGCTCTTGCCGAACATCGCCGAGGCGAAGTAGATGTTCAGTCCGGCGGGCGGACACAGGAACCCGACTTCCATGGCAGCCAGGAAGATGATGCCAAAGTGGATTGGCTCGATGCCATAGGCCAGCGCCAGAGGCAGCAGCAACGGCACGAGCACGACGATGGCGGCGTAGATCTCCATCAGTGCCGCCGCAGCAAAGAGGAACAGGCACAGCGCCAGCAAGAAGATCCATTTGTTCGGGATCACGCCCTGCACCCACTGCACCGCGGCGTCTGGAACGCCGGCGTCGACCAGGAAGTTCGTCAGCGCCAGCGCCATGCCGAGAATCAGCATGACGCCGCCGATGATCTGTGCACACTCGGCCAGGCATTCACGCAGCCGCGCCCAGGGCAGCTCACGGTGCCCCAGCGCCTGTGTGAGCACGGCGTAGAGCGCCGTCATCGCCGCACTCTCGGTGGGCGTGGCCAGCCCGCTGGCCAGGGTGCCGATGGCCACCAGCGGTGCGCCGAGTTCCCACTTTGCGACCCAGGCCGCTCGGGCGGCGGCAGGCAGGTCCGGGCGGCTGGTGGTTGCCATGGTCGCCGCTGCTGCCGCATCGGTTGTCGCAACCGAGTCGCGCCGGAGGAAATCGCCCAGCAGCAGCAGGCACGCCACCATCACCAGCGCCGGCACCAGCCCGGCCAGGAACATATCGAGGATCGGCACCCGCGCCACCACGGCCACCATGATCAGCGGTACCGACGGCGCCAGCAGCACGCCCAGCGCACTGGCACTGGTGACCAGCCCGATGCCGCGCCGCTCCGGGTAGTCCGCACGCAGCAGCAGCGGCAGCAGCAGGCCACCGACTGCGAGGATCGTGACGCCGCTGCCGCCGGTGAAGGCCGTGAAGGCCGAACACAACATCGCGGTGGCGAGCACGGTGCCGCCAACGCCGCCCCCGAAAAGCGCGACGAACAGCGCACTCAGCCGCTGCGCAGCACCGGTGCGCGCGAACACCAGACCCGCGAGCGTGAACAGGGGAAGCGCTGGCAACGACGGGTTGACCGTGATCGCATAGTGCGACAGCGCCACCGAGGCCAGCGGCAGACCATCGCCCCAGAAAAGCAGCAGCGCCAGGCCGCCGAGAAAGGCAAAGATCGGCGCACCTGCCAGCAGCGCCGCCACAAGCAGCACCACGGCCAGCCCGATGGGCACAACCTGGCCGTCGAAGCCCAGGCCGAGCGCGATACCGGCACCGGGCGCGGCGAGCGCCCAGAGCCAGCGCCAGCCCATGCGGGCCGAGCAGCGCGCACCGAGCTTGGCGCCGAGCAGCAGGAAGCCCACGGGCATCACCGCCTGCACCCACCAGGTCGGCATGCCGTAAGCGAGCTCATGGGCCGCCGAGATCTCGGTGGCGACGAAGCGGCCGCTGGCCAGCGCCAGCACGCCGCACACGCCGGCCGAAGCACCGTGGGCAAAGAGGTGCAGCCGCTGTTGCCAGACCGCGCCGACAAACTGCGCCAGGCTGCTGCCAAGCGTCGTGAGGTGTCCGTGACGCTCCGCAGCCAATGCGCCGGCCATCGCCAGCACGAGCCCGAGGTGCTGAACCAGGACGGGCGCGTTGTCGATGCCCCGACCCAGCGTGGGCCGCAGCGCCACCTCGATCGCCGGAATCAGCACCATCAGCGCGAGCGCCAGCGAGGCCAAGGCGTTGTCAACTGACCAGCGCACCGCGGCCGAAGAAGGGGCCGGCTGCGCCGGCGAAGGGTTCGTCAACTCAGCGCCCCCGTGTGGCGCGGAAGGCCTTGAGGTGAGCGAAGACTTCGTCGAAGGTCTCGGTGGGCACCATCGTGCCGCGGATGCGCGGGTACAGGCGCTCAGCAAGCTGATCCCACTCGCGCATCTGCTCGGCGTTGGGGCGGTTCACGACGAGGCCGCGTTTCTTCATCGCCTCCACCGCCTCATCGACTTCCTTGCGTGCCTGCGTGCGCATCGCGATGCTGGCGCTTTCGCCGCTCGTGCGCAGCGCCTGCTGCGCTGCGGGGCTCATCGCGTCCCAGGCCCGGCGCGTCAGGGCGAGGGCGCCCACGATCGGCGCCCAGTTGATCTCCAGCATGTGGGAGGCGGTGCCGAAGACCTGGGTGGCAAGAGCGAAGTACGGCGTCGACGGGACGACGTTGATCATGCCGGTCTGCATGGCCGGCAGGATGTCGGTGGTCTCCAGGGGAATCGGCGTGTAGCCCAGGCTCTTCATGATCGCCTGCTGCTCGGGCTCGCTGCCCCAGGCGAAGAACTTCATGCCCTTGTAATCGTCGGGCCGCAACGCAGGCTCCTTCGAGAAGAAGCGCACCCAGCCGGCGTCGCCCCATCCGATGATGACGAATCCGCGCTCGAGCACCCGCTTCTCGATCGACGGGCGCATCTTCTCGCGCACATGGTCCACCTCCTCCCAGCTGCGAAACAGCAGCGGAAGGTTCTGCAGCGCGGCGATCGTCGGCTCGATGTCGCGAAGGCCCACCACCGACATCAGGCCGCCTTGCAGCTGCCCGATCCGCATGCGCCGAACGATCTCCGCCTCGCCCCCCTGGCTGCCATCGGTGAAGACTGCGAAACGCGCGGCCGCGCCCTGAGCGCCGCGCCACGCCTCACCAATCTCGAGCAGCTTCTGGTGGTACAGCGAGTTCTTCGGCACCACGCTGCCGATGCGCAACTGCACGGCCGCCTGCGCGTGCACAGCAGCGGCTGGAAGGATCAACCCGCCGCCCGCGGCCAGGAGATGTCGACGTTGCATGGACGGTGCTCGGCTTTCAGAAAAGGTCATCGATGGAGGCCAGCAGCCAGCGCGCGCGTTCGGTCATGACCCGGGTACTGAGGTCGGTAGTGCGGACGTCGCCTGCTGTGGGGGGCTCAAGCGCCAACTGCAACCAGCGTTCGAAGGCTGCGCGGTCACCCGAGGGTTGGGCCAGCGCCTCGGCCATGGCCACGTACACCGCCGCGCGCGTGCGGCCTGCGCGGGCCAGGGCCTGGTCGAAGTAGGCCATGGCCTGCGCACGTGTACCGCCTGGCCGCGAGGCCTCGAGCGTGCCGAGCAAGGAGGCCAGGGCACCCTGACCATGGCCGGGGTCGGCTGCATAGGCGGCCTGCGCAAGTGCCACGGCCAGCGGGAGATCGGCCACGACGTCGGGACGGTCCTTCGACAACGAGATGGCCGCTGCCCAGGATGCGGCAGCCCAGTAGGCGAGGCCCACCTGCGCCGAGGGGATGCGCACACCGGCCGGACCCTTGGCCAGCGATGCACGCAGGCCCGGTTGCGCCTGTTCAAGCGCCGCCATGGCGTGGCGGTGCGCGCGCTCGTACAGGCGAGCAGCACGCTCACGCATGCGCTGGGCGGCACGAGAGTCGCTGCTCTCGATCCGGTCAGCCTCGAAGGCTACAAAAGCGTAGGCGTACTGCGTGAAGCCACCGGCCACCGACTCGGCCAGACTGATGTGGGCTGGGGTCTGGAGCAGCAGGGATTCCGACAGCTTCAGGTAGAAGGGCGCCGCGTCGCGCGCCAGCAGCAGGTCGTCCTCGTCTGCCCGGCCCTGGGCAGCCAGCGCATCGGCCACGCCGCTCAGGAGCATCTGCCGCGGTGACGCGCACCCCTGCATGCACAAGGTCAGCGCAAGCAGGATGGACACCCTGCGAGAGAAAGGTTTTAGCACTAGCTGAAGATGTTGGGGCGTGATCTTGAAACTGCCGTGACAGCCTGGTGCCGTGAGTCACAGAGTCTGGGACTCACGCTGTGTCACCGGATTCAATCGTTCTCCACCCTCGCACGATGGGGCTTCCGATGCGTGGAAGCCCCAAAGTGCAACTGGTGCTGACCCAAGCCAGCTCAGACCCCGATCACCCCGCCGTCTTCTCGCGTGATGACGATGGTGGCCGAGCGCGGACGGCCGGCGCGGCCATAGCCCTTGTTGCCCGGCCAGAGGCTCTCGGGTGCGCCGCCCGGCTTGGTGTTCTCGCCCGGGTGCTGGATGTTGACAAACAGCGTGCGGCCGTCCGGCGTCTCGGTGATGCCGGTGACCTCGGCACCCGGAGGTGCCACGAGGAAGCGGCGCAGACGCGCGTCGCCCAGCGTGGCGCCGACAAAAGTCTCCTGCTTGCCGGTCTGCTCGACGCCGTTGACCACCATGCGGTTGTTCACCGTGACCTTGCCGCCATCGCCCACCTGGCCCGGGATGGCGGCCAGCAGCATGCAGCCCGATTCGTCGGTCATGGCGCCGTCATCGGTCTGGATCCAGCAGATGCCGGTGGCCTTGCTGAACCACAGGCCGTCCGGTGACGAGAAGGCGTTGCTGGCGGTGAGCTTCGACACGTTGGCATCGCCCGCATCCTCTTCGGCCCCGAAGAGGAAGATGTCCCAGCTGAACTTGGTCGCCGTGGCGGCAAAGCCGTCCTCGCGGAAACGGATGATGTGGCCGTTGGGGTTGCCCATGCCCTGCTTCCCATCCACGTCCATGTAGGCGCGCGGGTTGGCGGCATCCACACGCCCGGGGGTGCGGTTGGCCGCGCTGTTGTTGGTCAGCGCGAAGTAGACCTCGCCGTTGCGGTAGTTGACGGCGCCCCACTCCGGGCGGTCCATCTTGGTGGCGCCCACGGCGTCGGCCGCCAGCCGGGTGTGGACGTAGATGTCAGCCTGGTTCTCGAACTTGAAGCCGGCGAAGTTGGCAATGCGCGGGTCGGCGAAGCTGAGTTCCACCCACTCGCCCTGCCCCGTGGCGTCAAAACGCGCCGCGTACAGCTTGCCCTCGTTCAGGTACTTGTCGCCGGCCGCGATGCCGCCACCCACGTCCTTCGGGTCCCACAGGGCCGTGCTGACGAACTTGTAGATGTACTCGTTGCGCGCGTCGCAGCCCATGTAGAAGGCCAGGGGCTTGCCGGCCTCAGGAAGGCTGCACACGGCGGCCTCGTGGGCCATGCGGCCCATGATCACGCGCTTGACCGGCGTGGCATTGACGTCCAGCGGGTCGATCTCGACGTTGTAGCCGAAGGTGTTGGCTTCGTTGCGGAAGTCGGCTTCAGCGTTACGCCCGGTGGCCGCCACATTCCAGCGCGAGAAGCGGTCATCGGTGGCGGACACGGTGTGCCAGCCCTGGCTGATGGCGCGGCGGGCATCGGCTGCGGGCGGCGCGCTCACCACCCCGTAGCGGCGGCGTGAGGCCACATCCCGTGCCGGCAGCGCTGCGCCGGCGGCGGGCATGCCGAAATAGAAGGCCCAGTTCTCTTCACAGCCCAGGTAGGTGCCCCAGGGTGTCTTGCCGTGGCCGCAGTTGTTGAGCGTGCCGCGGGCCATGCCGCCCGCGGTGTCCCAGCGCGTCACCATCTGCGCCCGGATGGCATCGATGTGCGCGCGCGGGCCGGCGATGCGAACGGGGGTCTGGGCCGTCACGCGGCGGTTCAGCCGGGAGTCGGGCTTCAGGCGCCAGCCCTGCGGCGTCTTGACGATCTCCACCATCGACACGCCATGGTGGTTGATCTCCTTGAGCACCTCGGCTGCCGGGCGGGTGCCCAGGTCCCAGTCACCGAACTGGGTGAACTTCTTACCCGCCACACCGTTGGAGGTCTGGCCGTTGGCGTGCATGAAGAAGGCGTCGGCCGAGCTCTCGTGGTTCACCGCCAGCACAGCCCGCCCGGTGTCGCGCTCGGTGTAGCGGCCCTTGTCGTCGATGAAGTACAGGTCCATGCCGTCGTGGTGATCACCCACGCGCATCGACCAGTCATCGGCTTCCGTGCCGGCGTTGCTGTAGGCCGAGACCGAAGGCCTCAGCGCATCGCCCGTGGCGTGCAGCACGGCGTAGCGGTAGCCTGGGGGCAAGGTCACGTCGTCCACCAGCGTCTTGGCGACGCTGGGAAATCCCAAGGCCTTGGCCGGACTGGAGCCTGCGCCGCCCATCACGGTGGCACAGCCCGGCAGCACGGCCAGACCGGCCAAGCCCAGGCCCCCGCGCAACACCGCCCGACGGCTGGGCTGAGCCAGCGCTTGCTTCAGGACGTCCTGGAAGTGCGGGTTGTCGGATTCGTTGCAGATGGCATCGAGTTCGGGGGTATGGGAGGACATGTGTGCACTCGGAAGTTGACAACTGTGCCGAGTAGACCGCCCAAGTGTGAAAGTCTTTTGACAAGTCCTCGGCAGCGCCTGGACATGTTCAGGTCACCATGGTCAGGCCGGACTGAAGCATCGACGCGTTGTGCTCTCAGCTCGAACGCACGCCCGGGCTTCCGGCCTTGCCCCAAAGGTAGGCGTTCAACCGGGCTGTGACACGGTGATGGCGTATGTCTTGGTCACCGCCTCAAGCACTTCGAAAGAGCCGCGAAATCCCGCCGGAATGAAGAGTGCCTCTCCAGCACCTGCTTCCTGGAACGAGCCATCGTCACGGTGCACACGGCAGCGCCCCTGCAGCACGGTGAACAGTTCATGCTCGCCGGCCGCCATCTCGATCCGCCAATGGCCAGGCTCACTCCGCCAGACGCCACAGTAGAGGCGGCACTTGGTCAATTCCACGTCGACCTGATTCCAGGTATCTCGGCGCGGGTTGCCAGCGATCAGACGCTCTGGTGCCGGGCTGTCTGACTCGGGCAAGCCTGGCATCAACGCTTGCAGCTTCAGCAGAGGAAGTTCGTCGTTCATGGCATGTCAGTTCACAAGACTCGTTCAAGGGTGTGCCGCCGATCGGTACCGGCCAGATCTCAGAACCCCAGCCGATCACGCAACCCGTAGTACCAGGCCCCCATCGCTGCCATCGGCACCCGCAGGAGCCGCCCACCCGGGAATGGCAGGTGGGGGAGCTGCTCAAATGCACTGAACCGCTCGGCTTGGCCCTGGATCAACTCGCCCAACAGGCGACCGATCAGGTGTGTGAACGTGACACCATGCCCCGAGCAACCCTGCGAATAGAAGATGTTGTGGTA
>Ga0315907_10002857_pt1 | contig 21146 bp, 21 predicted proteins | sample LakEriMetagenome_3_FD_203525 | JGI IMG/M metagenome (GOLD analysis project Ga0315907, IMG submission 203525) | Freshwater fungal communities from buoy surface, Lake Erie, Ohio, United States - Buoy 12 MA123 | ecosystem: Environmental > Aquatic > Freshwater > Lake > Lake biofilm | place: USA...
GTCGCTCGCAGAGGTCGGCGGTGCGGCGGTCCTGCCACACGATGGCCCGACCGTGGACCTCACCGGTCGAGCGGTTCCATGCCACCACGGTCTCGCGTTGATTCGTGATGCCGATGGCCGCGGGTGTCCCTTGGCTGGCCACGACCTCGGCGAACGTGATCCGCACGGCGTTCCAAATCTCGGCGGCATCGTGCTCGACTCGTCCGGGCTCGGGAAAGTGTTGGGTGAACTCGCGATAGGACGAGACACTCGGTCGACCATCGGCATGCACGGCACGACATCGCACACCGGTCGTGCCGGCGTCGATGGCCAACACGTAGGAGTCGCTCATCACCGCTTGCGCTTGTTCTTCGGACGATGTTGCGACGGTCCGGTGGAGGTGCGACTGGTGCGAGCCGGCTTGGACCGGGTGGCCGTCGACGTGGTGGACGACGTGGTGGGGGTCGGGCGGGCCGCGGATTTCAGGTCGCGCAACGTCTTGCGTTGATAGCCGAACTTGGCCAGAACGAATCCGGCCAACAGGTACATGGGCAATGAGGCCAGCAATCCGACGACCGAACCGGTGGTCACCGTGTCGCGCAGGAAGAGAACGAACACCACCGCCATCACGGCCACGTACACCAACCACTCGCGCACGAGTCGTCCCCAAGGAACCGTACGAGATGCATCCCATGCCATGACGACATCCTTCCACGCGTCGACCACGTCCGGCACAACCGTCATCGTGGGATGGTCGCCCGGTGTGGCGACCTCCCCACCGCTTAGGCTCGGAACATGCGAATCGGTGTGCTGACCGGCGGAGGCGACTGCCCCGGACTCAACGCCGTCATCCGCGCCATCGTTCGCGCCGGTGAGGTGGGGCACGGAGACGAGGTGTGGGGGTTTCTCGACTCGTGGGATGGCGTCATGGATCAACGGTTCGTGCGACTCGACGTGGCCAGCGTGCGCGGCCTGCTTCCCCGAGGTGGAACGGTCATCGGCACTCGTCGTGGAAGTCCCTACGATCGCCCCGACGGGGTGGAACGGGTCCGGGCCTGTTTCGCCGAGCAGCGATTGGACGCCCTGGTCGTGATCGGCGGCAACGGATCCCTGGCCGTGGCGGCCAAGTTGGTGGCCGAGACCGGCCTGCCCATCGTCGGGGTGCCCAAGACGATCGACAACGACGTGACGGGCACCGACATCACGTTCGGTTTCCACACCGCGGTGCAGATCGCCACCGATGCCATCGATCGTTTGCACACCACGGCCGAGAGTCACGACCGAGTGATGGTGGTGGAGGTGATGGGGCGTGACACCGGCTGGATCGCCACCTACGCCGGTATGGCCGGTGGGGCGACCGTGATCTTGATTCCCGAGGTCCCCTTCGACATCGCGAGCGTCTCCGAGGTGGTGGCGGCTCGTCACCGACGTGGTCGGTACGCGTCGATCGTCGTGGTCGCCGAGGGAGCCCACCCGATTCCCGGGACCATGCCCGTACCCGCGTACGAGACGGACCACATCGGTCGTCCCCGACTCGGGGGCGTGAGCGTCGAGATCGCCCGGGAGATCGAGGAACGAACGGGTTTCGAGGCGCGCGTGGTTCAGATCGGTCACGTGCAGCGGGGCGGCACCCCGTCGGCGTACGACCGGGTGTTGTCGACGAGATTCGGGGTGGCGGCCGTCGAGGCGATCCATCGCGGTGACTTCGGGGCGATGGTGGCGTTGCGATGCTCGAAGGTCGTCACCGTTCCGCTCGCCGACGTCGATGGTCGCGCCCGCACGGTGGATCTCGACCTCTATCGCGACGTCGCCAGCATCTTCTTCGGCTGACGAGGTGTTCTCGATCCTCCGGGGCGTTCAGCGAACGACTTCGACGATGGCGGGGTAATCGGGCTGGGAACTGAGGGCCAAGCTGGGAAAGTCGAACTCGGTCAACGGGCGCGACGTCAACGTTCCGTCACCGCGGGGCCATTCGGTGGTTTCGCCGTCGACGACGAGTGCGACGCGCTCGATTCCCTCGATGTCGACGAGCGTGAACACGATCTGGGCCACGGCACCCACCAAGTCGCCGCCGGTCGCCGAAAAGATCGACGAGGTGATGTTCACCTCCACGGTGCCCGAGGCCACGAAGCCGGTGGAGAGCAGTCGCGTGTCGCGGGGAATCGCGGTTCGCAATCCGGAATCCTGTTCGTCGTCGGTCGGTCCGTCGAGGAGGACGCGCATCGCCGCGGTCGGGTCGAGGCTGAGATCCCGCTGGACCGCGACGAGGACGGCGGTCCCCGATGCGTCGGAGCGCTGCAGATAGACGCGGCCGATTCCGGTCGTCGGGTTCTCGGATCCGGCGACATCGTCGTCGACGCGCAACGGATCCTCGGCGATCGGCCGCGGGGTCGACTCGGCATCGAGCGCGCACGCCGTGAGCGCGGCGACGGCGAGACCGACGGCCAACGCGCGATCGAACGTTCGCTTCCTCACGATCGCTCCGCCGGTAGTTCGATGACGAAACGTGCTCCTTCGAGACCGTCGGGGCGATCGTCCACCCAGACTCGCCCGCGGTGCAGGCGGACGTGCTCGTCCACGAGAGCCAGACCGAGTCCGGCCCCCTCCGAGCCACTTCGTCGTCCAGCGACTCCACCGCGAGCGAAACGTTCGAAGATGAGTTCGCGCTCGCTGGGTGCCACACCGGGCCCCCGATCCTCGACCGTGATCCAGATTTGGGTGATCGGTTCGCCGTCCTCGTCGTCGGGGACGAACACGTTCACTTCCATCTCACCGCCGCCGTAGGAGCGGCCGTTGTCGATGAGATTCGCGATGACGCGGGCCAATCGACGTCGATCCCCGCGGATGATCACGTCCTCGGCGTCGGGGGCCACGCGCACCGGTGTTTCGGCGGCGCTGCTGATGCCCACGGCTTGGCGGACGAACTCGCCGACCAGAAGCTCTTCGACCACCAGTTTCACGCCTCCGGCGTCGAGGCGGGAGATCTCGAGCAGATCCTCGACCAAACCCTGGAAACGAGCGACGTCGGCGACCATCAAATCGAGGGCCGCTCGGGTTCGTTCCGGTAGTTCGTCGCGACGGGCCTGCATCACCTCGACCGAAGCCTTGAGGGTCTGCAGGGGTGATCGAAGTTCGTGGCTCACGTCGGAGGTGAAGCGGGTGTCGCGTTCGACGCGTTGTTCGAGGGCCATGGCCATGGCGTTGAAGGAGGTGGTGAGGGCGGCGAGATCGGGATCGTTCGAGTCGACGAGGCGCGTGTCCAGCCGACCTCCGGCGATGGCCTGGGCCGCCTGACTGGCGGCCACGAGGGGACGCACGGCTCGCGACGCGGCGATGGCTCCGAGGACGATGCCGACGAGAGTGGTGATCCCGGCGGCGAAGATCAACGCCAGGCCGACGCTGTTCAGCGTCGATCGGATGTCGTCGATGGTGGGAAACCCGAAGTAGGCACCGTCGACGTCGGTGAGCGGAACACCGATCAGGATCACGAGTTCACCATCGACTTCGGTGCGCATCACCGACGGCCGTCGTTCGTCGAGCACGGCGTTGAGCATCGATGCCGGAATCGCGGCGGAGGAGAATCGTGCGTCGTCGCCCGTCCACGTGCCTCGGAAGTAGACGAGGGGGCGTTCGGCCCCGAGTCGCTCGATCGCGGCCTGCACGTTCGTGGGGTTCGAGGTCAGATCGGACTGCAGTCGCCCGGCCTCCTGGTACACCTTGGTGATCGCGGTCGATTCCCGTTCGTTCACCAGGTTCGATCGCGTGAAGTTGTAGGTGGACAGCGCGAGGAACGTGGACAGCACCAAACTTCCGAGACCGAAGGTGGCCAGGATGCGGGTGCGCAATCCGAACGATCGTCGCCGTCCGCGGCGCGCTCGTCGTTCCGGACGGCGGTTGCGATCGGCCGGGTCCGGGGCGTCGACGGCCTCCACGGTCGTCAGGCCTGCAGTCGGTAGCCGAGACCGCGCACCGTCACGACGTGGCGGGGATTCGCCGGATCGAGTTCGACCTTCGTGCGCAGTCGACGAACGTGGACGTCGACGAGACGTCCGTCTCCGAAGTATCCGTATCCCCACACGTGATCCAGCAACTGCTCCCGACTGAACACCTTTCCGGGGCTCTGCGCCAACTCGCACAACAGACGAAACTCGGTCTTGGTGAGATGGATCTCGGTGCCACCGCGCACCACCTTGCCCTCGTCGGGTATCACCTCGAGATCTCCGAACACCAGCTTGGGATGAGCGGGGTGCGCCGGACGAGCTCGGCGCAACAACGCGCGAATACGGGCCGAGAGTTCCTTGGGGGCGAAGGGCTTCGTCAGATAGTCGTCGGCCCCCGCCTCGAGTCCGGCCACCACGTCGTGCGTGTCGGCACGAGCCGTGACCATGACGATGGGGACGTCGCTCGAACGCCGAATGGTTCGACACAGTTCGAATCCGTCGATGCCGGGCAGCATGATGTCGATCAAAACGACGTCGGCGGGTTCGCGCAGGAAGATGACGACGGCTTCCTCACCGCTGGCGGCTTCGTCGACGATCCAACCCTCGTCCTCCAGGGCCAGTCTCACGGCGGTGCGGATGCGCTCGTCGTCTTCGACCGCCAGGATTCGGGTGCCCACCCCTCTATCTTGCCCGATCGCGGGGGTCGACGGGCGCCTCGTCGATTCAGGCTGTTCGTTGCAGATGTTCGAGGAGCGCCGTGTGAATGCCCGGTGCGCACACGACCGTCTCGCTCGGTTTCACCGCACCGCCGGCGAAATCGGATGCACGGGCTCCGGCCTCGGTGGCGATCAACAGGCCGGCGGCGAGATCCCAGGCTTGGAGATGCTCCTCGAAGTACGCGTCCACTCGGCCGCACGCGACATGGCACAAGTCGATCGCCGCTGCCCCGAGCCGACGTATGTCCCGAACGTGAGGGAGCATCGCGCCGACACGTGATCCTTGGACGCGCCGATGGTCGGAGTCGTACGAGAATCCGGTGGCCACCAGGGCGGTGTCGAGTGTCGTGCTGGTCGAGCACGTGATGGGAGTCGAGCCGAGGAAAGCGCCACGACCCCGGGCGGCGGTGAAGAGCTCGCGCGATGCCGGCACGAAGACGGCTCCGGCCACGGGGCCCGTCGAATCCGCGGCGGCGATGGAGACCGCGTAGCCACCCAGTCCGTAGAGGAAGTTGGTCGTTCCGTCGATGGGATCGACGTACCAGTCGATGCCCGAGGTGCCGTCGACCCGCGAACCTTCCTCCCCGACGATGCCGTCGCGGGGTCGCGCGGCGCGAAGAGCGTCGACGATGAGAGATTCGGACGCCGAGTCCCAGCGGGTCACCATGTCGGTGGCCGTGGACTTCGTCCGGACCCCGAGATCTCCGGTGCGCCGTCCGTTCGCCACCATGTCTCCGGCCTCGCGGGCCAATCGAGCGGCGAGGTTGACGAGATCCGTGGGTGCGTCCATCAGTGGGGGCGACCGGCGATGGTGCGCCATTCTCCGATGGCTCGCAGGACGAGGATGGCGACGATCGCGGTTCCCCCGGCCGTGACGATCGCGCCAACCAGCAGACCGACGCCCAAGATGACGTCGCTGGCGTTCTCGGCCTGGATGTCGACGAGGGCGTAACCGATCAGCGCACCAGCCACTCCGCCCACGAGGATCGACACGAACGCGAGGGCGCGAGCCAGCGGTGAAGGAAGTGCGGAAAGCGGTCGTTCGGTCACCATGACGACATCGTAGGCTCGTCGTCGTGGAATCGAACGGTCGTCGGGCGGTGGTGGTGATTCCCACCTACAACGAGGCCGGCAACATCGAACGCCTCCTCGAGGGCATTCGTGCCGCCGTCGACGTCGAGATTCTCGTGGTGGACGATTCCAGTCCCGACGGGACCGCGGACATCGTCGAGCGCTTCGCGCAGCGGTGCGGGGCAGACATCACCGTGTTGCGTCGTCCGGTGAAGTCCGGTCTCGGAACGGCGTATCGAGCCGGATTCGCCGAAGCTCTTCGTGAGGGTGATCGGATCTGCGTTCAGATGGACGCCGACCTCTCGCACGACCCGACCTATCTCCCCGCTCTGATCTCGGCCGTCGAACTCGGCGCCGATGCGTCGCTCGGAAGTCGGTACGTGCCCGGGGGCCGCATCGAGAACTGGCCCCGCTTACGTTTGTTCTTGTCGCGATGGGGCAATCGATACGCCGCCGGGATGCTCGGTCTGGCGGTGAACGACGCCACCAGTGGATTTCGGGCGTACTCCCCGCACTTGTTGCGGCGCATCGACGTGGGCTCGGTGAGGGCCGAGGGATACGGATTCCAGATCGAGATGACCCATCGTGCGGTGCGCAGTGGCGCGCGCATCGTGGAGGTGCCGATCACCTTCGTCGATCGGGTGGTGGGTGAGAGCAAGTTGAGCCACCACATCATCAACGAGGCCTTCGGTTTGGTGAACCGACTGTGGTTCACCGATCGATTGCTCGGACGTCTCCGGTTCGGTCGACGTCGTTGAACGACATGTCGTCCCCGACACCTCGCACCATCCTGCACGTCGACATGGACGCCTTCTACGTGTCGGTGGAGATGCGCCGACATCCCGAACTCGCCGGTCGACCGGTGGTTGTCGGGGGGTCCGGGGCGCGAGGTGTGGTGGCGGCGGCGAACTACGAGGCTCGTCGTTACGGGGTCTTCTCGGCCATGTCGTCGTCCAAGGCGCGTCGATTGTGTCCCGACGCGGTGTTCCTCGCGGGTGACCACTCGCTGTACGCCGAGGTGAGCCGTCAGGTGCACGGAATCTTCGCGGACTTCACGCCGCACATCGAGCCGATCGCTCTCGACGAGGCTTTCCTCGACGTGTCCGGTTCGCGGAATCTGTTCGGTGACGGGACGAGCATCGGGCATCTCATCCGGAACCGCATCACCGACGAACTCGATCTGCCGTGCAGCGTGGGTGTGGCCGCCTCCAAGTTCATCGCGAAGTTGGCCTCCAAGCGCGCCAAGCCCGTCGTCACCTCGACGGGGATTCAGCCGGGTCCCGGCGTTCTCGAGATCGCTCCGGGGACCGAGCTGGAGTTCCTGCATCCTCTCCCGATCCAGGCTCTGTGGGGCGTCGGCCCGGTCACGTTCGCGAAACTGGATCGCATCGGGGTTCGTCGTGTGGGTGATCTGGTGGATCTGGGTCGTGACGCGCTCGAGGTGGCGGTCGGCCGGTCCGCCGGACGACATCTGTTCGAACTCGCCAACGGCATCGATCATCGTCCGGTGGAGTCGACGCGGGACGTGAAGTCCATCAGTCACGAGGAGACGTTCGCGGCCGACATCACCGATCGCGAGTCGATACGAATCGAGGTCGTACGTCTGGCCGACGCCGTGGCGACCCGATTGCGACGACACGGTTCGGCGGCACGCACCATTCACCTGAAGGTTCGCTTCGCCAACTTCGAGAACATCACCCGATCGGTCACGCCGGGGTCTCCGGTGTCGTCGGCGCCGGCGTTGGTGAGGGCCCTCGACGAGATCCTCGAGGTCATCGACCCTTCCATCGGGGTTCGATTGGTGGGAGTCGGGGTGTCCGGATTCGTGGAGCCGGTCGAGCAACTGTCGCTTCTGGATCTGACCGACGAGGACGGCCGGCGTTCCACGGCCGACACCGATCGTGATTGGTCGCCGGCCAGTTCCGCCGTCGATCGCATCCGGGATCGTTTCGGACGCGACGCGATCAACCCGGCCAGTGTGTTGCGGGACCGGGGACCGAATCCGGGCTCCCGACCGTGGGGGCCCGACGCGGCCGACGAACCGGGCGAGCCCGAGACGATGTGACATACCTCCGCGACGTGCGTTGCCAAGCGTCGCTCGGTCTGGGACAATGACTCGAGGAGGTGACCCGTGGCCCTGTCAGAAGACGAACAGCGCATCTTGCGCCAGATCGAAGCCGAGTTGCAGAACGACGAAAGGTTCGCTCAGGCGGTGTCACCGTCGGGTCTCTACACCCATTCGGTGCGTACCGTCCGTTGGGCCATCGTGGGATTGGTGGCCAGCCTGGTCCTGCTGGTGGTGGGCCTGCGCTTCCACTACGTCGCCGCCTTCGCCGTGTTCGTCGTGATGTTGGCGCTCCTCGGCGTGATCGAGCGCAATGCCCGAGCCATGGGCAAGGCCGGTCTCCAAGACGTGGCCGGCGCGATTCGCAAAGTCCGCGCGAGCGGCCCTCGTCGCTAGTCCGCGCGAGCGGCCCTCGTCGCTAGTCCGCGCGAGCGGAGATCATTTCGTCCCGCGCCGGCCGGCGAATTGGAGGGCGACGTTCGGTGAAAGGTGCCGCGCGATCCGATGGCGTCGGGGTCGCGTCGATGCCATGCGATGCTCGACCCGCTCGACGAGTTCGTCGAAATCCTCCGGCGACGGAGACCGTTCGGCGAAGAGAAGTTCCTCGACGGCTCGGGCGAGCCGTCCGGCGATGTCGGTGTCGACACCATCATCGGACTGATCGATCGCCGACGCGTTCAGACGTCGGGCGATCTCGGCGGGGGTGAGATCTCGGCCGCTCGTGAAACCCTCTTCGGCGAGCAGACGACGCCACAGCACGAGCACGTCAGGAGTGGTGTCACGTCGCGCGACACGCGAGACGATCCGGCGCACCACGACGGGCCACGCGAGCGCCATCAGAACCAGGGCGACGAGGATCATCGCCGAACCGCTGGGTCCCGAATCCGAGGAACTCGACGAAGCGTCGACGTCGGTCGACCCGGGAGTGGTCGTCGGTGACACCGTGTCCGGCGTGATGGTGGAGGACGGGTTCGGGGTCGTGGTCGTCGGAGCCGTGGTCGTCTCGGTCGGGATCGGCGCGGAGTCGTCCTGTTGGGGCTCGACTCCGGTGTAACCGCGATCCGGTGCACCTCGTCCGGGGGTCGGTTCGAACATCAACCAGCCCAAACCGTCGAACCAGACTTCCGGCCACGCGTGGGCGTGCTGACTACGCACGGTGAACGTGCCACGTCCGTCGTCCACACCCGGCGTGAATCCGATCGCCACCCGAGCGGGCAGGCCGATGGCTCGGGCCATGGCCGCAAAGGTCGAGGCGAACTGCTCGCAGTATCCCGCCCGACGTTCGATGAAGTCGAGGTGCGCTCGCTCGCCGCCGAGGGCGGGGACGTCGAGCGAGTACTCGAAGGTCGTCCGAAAGTAGTTCTGCAGGACGATGGCGGCTCGATACCCGGAATCCGCTCCGTCCACGATGTCGCGGGCCAGATCGCCCAATGCGTTCATTTCCTCGTTGTCGGGAATCTCGAGGTACTTGGTCGACGGCGGGGTCAAGGAGGTGACGAAGTCGAGCAGGGGAGCGGCCGGGTCACTCACCGCCGAGACGATGGTGTACGAGTCCGATGTGCCGAGTTCGTCGCCGTTCACCAGCAAAGTTCCCGACTCCAGGGCGTAGTACAGACTGCGCGACGCGGCTCGCAACTCCGAGGCCTCGTACGCGGCGGGTGCCATGTTGCCGCGCAGATTCTCGATGGTGAACGTCTGGGTCACCATCCACGACGAACCCGCATCGAAGCCTCCACCCAATCGGCCACCCGCCGTGTCCAGCTCGTCCGCGGCGATTCCCCACGTCGAACCGTCGAATTCGGCGAGTGAGGTGAGCTTCCAATACGACGGCCGATCAGCGGTGACGGTGAACAGCACGGTGTCCGAACGATCCCCGAGTCGACCCCGAACGTCGACCAAGGGCTCGACCATCCGTCCGGGGTCCGTGTCGCGTCCGATCAAGGGCTCGGAATCCGCACCGGGGATTCGTGGTCCGACTCCCGCGGCCAGCAATGCGACGACTGTCGCTGTGGCGACGATCGCGACCGACGCTCGGGTTCGTTGTCCGACCGAGGTACGAACCGCGCCGGAGTCGTGGCGTCGCAGATGGGTCACCGCGACGATCGCCGTGAGCAGCCAGACGGTGGTGACGAGCGATCGATGGCGGTCCTCGCCGACGATGGAGACCACGGCGAAGACCACGGCCGAGGGAACCAACGCCTCGCCCCGACCGGCGGCGCGAAACGCGAACGCGTCGGCCAGGATCGCCGCCATGCCGACGGAGAGGCCGGCCGCCAATCCGAATCCGGTGGCGAACTCGAGGGGCGGCTTCACGTCGCCGAGCAAGGCTGCCGAGTCACCGATGCGGGTGGAGATCTCGGCCCACGTTCGTCCGAGTGGAATGCCGTACCAGAGGGTCTCGTGAACGTGCATCCATGCGTTGATGACGTAGACGAACACGGCTTGAAGCAGGATCGAAGCCGAGACCGGAATCCTCCGTTGGCGCATCTGGAATGCGATCAGATGGGCGAGCACCGCCACACCCACCAACGGCGTGAGGTAGTCCCAATACTCGAAGACGCGCGAGAACGAGACCGCGAGCGCGATCGAGGTGGTGGCCAGCACGGCGGTGGAGAAGGGACGTGAGCCCGTCGTTGCGCGCGGCCGTTCGACGGTCATGTCAGCTTCCACGACCCGTCGTGCGCACGAAGTCGGGCCAACGTCGTTCGAAGTCGTCGAGGCTGGGGCACGACACCGACAGCCAACCCCGCGGAACCGTCACGTCGATCGGCTCGCCGGCGATCACGACGGCCGCCCCCGACGTGGGAGTGAGCGATTCGAGGGTCGCCGCGAGCGATGCGTCCACGCGTCCGGTCACGACGACGCGAGCGAGCACCGCGGTCGGGTCCGGCGAATCCGACGCCACCGGCGTGGCACGGTCGTGGGGGGTGGCCACGGCGAGCGCGTCGAGGGCGGCCAGCGGATCGCCGACGTTTGTGACCGAATCGCCGATGAACATCACCGCTCGAACGTCCGAACTCGGGACCATGTCGATCAAGGAGGCGGAGATGCGCATGGCGACGTCGAACGTCCGACCGCGATGACGTTCGCCGTGATCGTCGACGATGACCTGGAGCACCACGTTGCCGTCGGGCTCGTACTCGTTCACCAGGAGTGAGTCCCGCTTGGCGCTGGCCTTCCAATTCACGCGCCTGACGTCGTCACCACGTTGGTACTCGCGTATCCCGCGAAAGTCACGGTCGGTCGGGGCCAATCTTCGTGCTCGCCGCAACGCGTCGATCAGGTGCCCCTCGGTCGAACGAAGCGATGGAGCGGGGGTGGGGACCCGCCGGGGATGCACCAGGACCCGGTGTCGCAGATCCACCAACAACATCCGGCGCGCCAGAGCCAACGGGTCCTCGAGCGTGAACCTGGTCGGACCGATGACCATCGCGCCGCGTTCGCGGGCGTCGAGATCGATCGAGAGTCGGCGATGCGAGCCCGCGGCGAGCGACGGTACGTGCGTGCGCGCCACCACTCGTCCGTCCACGAACTGGCTGAGGAGATACGCCGGTGATCGGCGGGGCGAGTCCACATCGAGGTCGATGTGGATCCGATCGCCCTCGCGGGGATGGTGTGGTGTGGTGTAGCACCGCACAGCGGGTCTCACTGCGGGTCGCCGCACGATCGCCACGGCCAGGAGCGGCGCCAGGATCATTCCGGCGCCGAGAACGAACAATTCGGACAGACCGAACAATCGTGCCGAGAGCAGCGCCAGTGACCCGAGGAGCAGCGACGCCTGGGCCGCGCGGGTCGGCATGTTCAGCGCCCCGAAGGCGCCGTGACCGAGGCGAGAATCTCGCCGATGATGTCGGCGGCGCCGAATCCACGGGCCACCGCCTCGTGTCGAATCATCACGCGATGCGCCAACACGGGCACCGCCAGTTCCTTCACGTCGTCGGGCGTGGCGTAGTCCCGGCCCCGGGCGGCGGCCAAGGCCCTCACGGCGCGGGCCAACTGAACCGAAGCCCTCGGAGACAAGCCCAACGTGAGTCCGGGATGGCGGCGACTCGCGTGTGCCAGGTCGACGATGTACTCGCGCAGCGAATCCACCATGCGGACCTGTTCGGTGGCGTCGATCATCATGACGACCTGCTCGGCGTCGATGACCGGCTCGAGTCGGACTTCTCTCACCGAGGTGTCGTCGAGGATTTCGAATTCGGATCGACGATCGGGATACCCGATGGAGACCCGCATGATGAAGCGATCGAGCTGGCTCTCGGGGAGTTGATACGTGCCTTCGTGTTCGACCGGGTTCTGGGTGGCGATCACGAAGAAGGGACGGGGGAGGGCCCGGGTGGTTCCGTCGGATGTGACTTGCCGCTCCTCCATGGCCTCGAGGAGCGCCGCTTGGGTCTTGGGCGAAGCACGGTTGATCTCGTCGGCCAGAACGATGTTGGCGAAGATCGGTCCCGGCTGGAAGTCGAAGCGTTCGCGCTCGCGACTCCACATGGACGCCCCCACCACATCGGAGGGCAACAGGTCGGGGGTGAACTGGATACGTTGCCAACTGCAGTCCACCGACGTCGCGAGGGCCTTGGCGAGGCTGGTCTTGCCCACCCCGGGGACGTCCTCGATCAGGAGATGTCCATCGGCCAACAGACCGACCACGGCGAGCTCGATCACCGATCGCTTCCCGCGCAAAACGATGCCCACGTTGTCGACGATCGAGTCGAACATTCCGGCGAACGATCGGGAGGGGGTCGAGGTCATCCCCGACACGCTAGACGCTGGGGTCGTATCGCCTCGGGCGGCCCGATGCCCGAATACCGTGACCTCATGCAGGAGAACCTCGGGGTGCTCGCCGTCGACATCGGTGGCATGAAACTGGCCGCCGCGGTGGTGGCGCGTGACGGCACGATCGTGCGACGCGACCGTATCCCCACACCGCAACGTGATCCGTGGAGTGCGCTGACGACGCTGATGCGTCGCGTGCAGGCGGCCACGTCGGAATTGGAACTCGTCGCCTGCGGCGTGGCCTGCGGTGGGCCGATGAGCGCGGGAGGGGAGCTCGCGTCGCCGTTGCACATCCCGGCGTGGCGGGACTTCCCGTTGCGGCGATCGATCGCCGAGGTCACGAATCTCGCGACGCACGTCGACAACGACGCCAAGGCGTTGGCGTTGGCCGAGGGTTGGCTGGGCGCGGCGAGCGACCACTCGGATTTCATGACGGTGGTCGTCGGAACGGGTGTCGGTGCCGGCCTGGTGTCGTCGGGTCGACTGGTCGACGGAGGCTCGGGCAATGCGGGTCACATCGGGCACGTCGTCGTCGGGGACGAAGGTCGCCCGTGTCGGTGCGGAGGACTCGATTGTCTCGAGGCTTTCATCTCGGGTACGGCGGTCGAACAGGAAACCGGTCGCGCGCCGGCCTACGCGCCGGCGGGTTTGATCGACCGCAATGGACGCTTGCTCGGACAAGCGGTGGCCTCGGTGGCGGCGATGTGTGACATCCGACGGGTCGTGGTGGGCGGAAGCGTGGCGCTCGGGTGGGGCCCACCGTTCTTCGAGGCGGCGACCCGCGAGTTCGAGGCCCGTTCGCGCATCGGCTTCACGCGCGGACTCGACATCGTCCCTCTGGGTCTCGGCGATCGGTCCGCGCTCATCGGCGCCGCGGCGGTGGCGTGGCGCGTTTTGGTCTAGGTTCGCATCATGCGTCCGATGTACGAACCCGAGGTCGAAGAGTTCCGCAACAAGGTGAAGTCCTTCCTCGCGAAGAACCTCTCCGCCGATTGGCGCGGGATCGGACACCTGGCCGCCGACGAGACCCACGAGTGGGTGATGAGTTGGCGCGCGACGTTGCATCGCGAGGGATATCTCGCGCCCGGTTGGCCGGCCGAGTACGGCGGTGGCGGAATGTCGGCTCTCGAGCAGGTGATCGTGGCCGAGGAGTTCGCCCGCGCCGGTGTCCCGACCGGAGGCCCGAACGACGGATTCGGGATCACCATGCTCGGCAACACGTTGCTGCAATGGGGTACGGAGGAGCAGAAGAAGTACTACCTGCCGCGGATCCTCGCCAACGATGACATCTGGTGTCAGGGATATAGCGAACCCAACGCCGGTAGCGACCTCGGAAACCTCGGGTTGAAGGGTGTCCTCGACGGCGATCAGTGGGTGCTCAACGGACAGAAGATCTGGACGTCGGCGGGCCATCTGGCCGACCACATCTTCACGCTCGTTCGCACCGACCCCGACGCACCCAAACACAAGGGGATCTCGTTCCTCCTGGTCGACATGCGTCAGCCCGGAATCGAGGTTCGACCGATCAAGATGATCAGTGGCGAGAGCGAGTTCAACGAGGTCTTCTACACCGACGCCGTTTGTCCCAAGGACAACGTGGTCGGCGGAGTGAACAACGGTTGGGCCGTCGCGATGACGTTGCTCGGATACGAGCGTGGTGAGGGTGCCGCCACGGTGCCGGTGCGCTTCCAAGCCGAACTCGACCGACTCCTGCTGTTGGCCAAGGAGTGTGGCGTCGATCAGGACCCGCGTGTCCGCCAACGTTTGGCGTGGGCGTATTCCAAGGTCCAGATCATGCGGTATCTCGGCTTGCGCACGCTCACGAAGTTCCTGGCCGGACATCATCCCGGACCTGACGGTGGCATCTTCAAGCGGTACTGGAGCGAGTACCACAAGGAGGTCACCGAACTCTCGCTCGAGATTCTGGGTGCCGCGTCGATGGTGGTCGAAGGTCGTGCACCGATGAACTCGTTCCAGCCGGACGACCGATCGGCTCCGAACTCGACCGCCAGTTGGGTCGGCTCGTTCCTGAACGCCCGAGCCGGGACCATCTACGCCGGCTCGTCGCAGATTCAGTCCAACATCATCGGCGAGATGGTTCTCGGTCTGCCCAAGGAGCCCCGACCCTCATGATCCGGCCGGCATGAGCGTCCTGGCACGAACATCGGCGTACGTGCGCGTGGTGATCGCGGTCGTGCTGCGGCCGTCGTACTGGCCGGTGTCGGTCACGGTGATCCGTCGTTTGGCACCACGAGGCTGGTGGCGTCGACCTCCGTTCTTGCCCGTGCCGAGCTCCTCCTACGCACGTTTCCGAATGGAGACCCAGTACGGCGGTGAATCGCCGCTTCCGACGGTGTCCGATGTGCTGAAATATCTGCGATGGGTGCGTCGATGGGATGCGGGACGATGAATCGCCGGCGAAGGGTCCGGTGAGTCCGTCATGCGTAGCGCGCTCGTACTCAACGCGTCGTACGAGCCGCTGAGCGTCGTTCCGGCTCGTCGCGCCGCGTGCCTCGTCCTCGACGACAAGGCCGAGGTCGTCGAACACGACGGAACCCTCATTCGCTCCGAGAGTTTGGCGGTCCCGAATCCCCTCGTGATCCGGCTGCTCTACATGGTGAAGGTTCCGTACCACCGGCGAACGGCACTCTCGCGCCGGGCGATCTTCGCCCGCGACAACCATCGTTGCCAATACTGCGGAGCCGAGGCCGATTCGATCGATCATGTGATGCCTCGATCACGTGGAGGGCAACACATCTGGGAGAACGTGGCGGCGGCGTGTCGCCGATGCAACCTCTACAAGCGTGACCGTACGCCCGACGAAGCGGGCATGAGGCTCAGCCAATCTCCGCATGCGCCCCGTGAATTGGCGTGGGTCACCGTGGCGGTGACCCGTGTCCCGGAGGCGTGGAAGCCCTATCTGGCGCGGGCATCCTGAGCAGGATGCTTCGAATCGAACGACCGGTCGCGGCGTCGGCCGCGGACTTCCACGACCGCGAGGTGCCCGACGGGGACGACGTGCTGGTGTGGTGGTTCGAGCCGACGGCGCCAGCGCTGATTCTCGGCTCGACCCAATCCGAGGATCTCTTGGATCTCGATCGTTGTCGTCAACGCGGCGTGGACGTGGTCAAGCGACGCAGCGGTGGGGGGCTGGTGTTCGTGTCGCCGCACCACACGTTGTGGGTCGACGTGATCGTGCCCCGTGACCACCCGGCCTGGAGGGTCGACGTGGGTCGGGCGTCGGAGTGGATCGGCGAGGTGTGGCTCGCCGCGTTGTCGCGGTCGTCGATCGACTCCGGTGATCGTCCGCTGTGGATCCACCGCGGAGCGCAGGAGTCGACGACGTGGTCGAAGCTGATCTGTTTCGCGGGGCGTGGACCCGGCGAGATCTTCGACGAACGCGGACGAAAAGTGGTGGGCATCAGTCAGCGGCGGACGCGGAGCTGGGCTCGATTCCAATGCGCACTGTCGCTTCGCTGGGAGCCCTCGGTCTTCGTCGACCTGATCCCGGACGGACCGACGATCGCTGAAATCGAGCACGCCGGGTTCGACGTCGGGGTCGGGTTCGACGTCGAGAGAGTGCGACGGTCGTTCGCCGAATCCCTGGCGAGCGCACTGTCGTCGGCGACGCCGTCGGTCCCGATCGACGAGAACCGCTGACCGGTAAGTCGTCGGGTCAGGGTGCCGAGGTCGTCGGCGCGGTCGATTCGCCGTTCGCGACGGTCGTGGTCGGCGCGACGGTCGTCGGCGGGGTGGTGGAGCGACATCCGTCGACCGCTTTCACGATGGGGAAGGGATTGACCGCGGCTCCACCACCGGGGTGGTATTCGAAGTGCAGGTGGGGCGCCGAGCTGCTCCCGGTGTTGCCCACGTATCCGATGACCTGACCGGCCACGACCCGGGAATCGAGGCCGATGCCGTCGGCGAACGCCGAGAGATGGGCGTAGTGGAAGTAGGTGCCGTCGCTCGCAGTGAGGCGCAGAGCGTTGCCACCGAGCGAACCGGGACGGTCGAAGAACTGTCGCGTGATCGTTCCGTCGACCACGGCGTACAACGGCTGTCCGGTTCGAGCGATGATGTCGACTCCCTCGTGACGCCGTCCACCCGCCCGCGGTGACATCCACGTGTCGGAGAACCAACATGGGCCCAGGACCGGGAAGACCGCGATGGACACGGTGGTGACGGGCGCGGTACTCGGAGGAGTCGACGTGCCGGGAGACGTGCCGGACGGAGACGTACCGGCCGGAGACGTGTTGGCCGGAGACGTGCCGGCCGGTTGATCCGTGACGAGGCCGGGGATGACGCCGAGATGGAGCGCGGTGCGCAGATCGACGATGCCGGTCACGGGAATCTTGCGGGCGGTCTGGAAAGCGCGAAGCGACACCCGAGTGGCCACTCCGAACACTCCGTCGGCTCCACCTTTCACGGTGATGCCCGCGGCGATCATGCGATTCTGAACGTCGCTGACGCTCGGGCCGCGGTCGCCGAACACGGGCAGTGCGGGTGCGGCCACCAGTCCGAGGAACTGGGCGGTGAGCGTATCCACCTGTCCGGTAGCCGCGATCGACACCGCGCGCTGATAGGTGATGATGGCGTTCGTGGTGGCCGGGCCGAACACTCCGTCGGCTCCGCCGCGCACGGTCACTCCGGCAGCAATGAGGGCCCGCTGGAGGCGCACGACTGCTTCACCACGTTCGCCCACCGTGATCACGAGCGCCGGCACGGTCGTGGCCGGAGCCGGCACGGTCGTCGACGGTGCGGTCGTCACGGGACTCGTCGTCGGAACCGACGTCGCGCTCGCCGGGGCGATGCCCAGCGCGATAGCGGTCGTGATGTCGATCGTGCCGGTGGCGGAGAGGCCCCGCGCCGTCTGAAAGGCGGCGATCGCCGCCGTGGTGGCCGAACCGAAGATGCCGTCGGCTCCACCGCGCATCGTGAGGCCGGCGCCGATGAGGGCGTTCTGCATGGTCGTCACGGACGCACCGCGATCGCCACGCTTCGGGAAGGTGGGAGCCGGGCCGAGTCCCAGGAGGAAGGCGCTGGAGGCATCGATCTCGCCACTGGCCACGAGTCCCTTGGACGTCTGGAAGGACTTGAGAGCGGTCGCCGTGCCCTGACCGAAGATGCCGTCGGCTCCGCCACGGACACTCAGTCCGGCGCCGATCAAGGCCAGTTGGAGGGCGCGGACCGACTCGCCCCGATCGCCCAGGCGGGGGAGGGCGGTGGCGCGACCGGTGGTGCCAGCGGCCTGAGCGGTCGGCGTCGAGACGAGTCCCATGGCGGGTACGCCGAGCGACACCAAGACGGCCAGCGCGAAGCGGGCACGACGCCGGCGGGGGGCGCACGGCGAGATCGATCGGGTCAGACGCACGCCGAGGTATCGGCCCGGGGTCGCGGGGAACTTGAGGAATTCCTGACCCCGACCCCGTCGCCGGCCGGGGTGACGCGCCCCGGCTGTGGGGGCCGGGGGGAAAGAAGTGGGGGAAAAGGGGGAAAAGTGGTTGACGTAGGGGGTGTTTGGGGTCCATGATGGAGGCCGGTGGGGAGAAGTGGAGGCACAGGCCACTTCCCACACCGGTCAGAAACACAGTGAGGGGCAGGTCAGTGGAAGGTTTTGTCGGTCGTTACGAGCGCCAGCTCGACCCCAAGGGTCGTGTTGCGTTGCCGCCGACCTTCCGCAACCGCCTGGAACCCCGTTGCTTCTTGGTCATCGGCCAGGACAAGTGCGTGGTGGTCGTGACGGCGAGTGTGGCCGCGGCCCGCGGAGAAGAGACCCTCCAGGCGGTCAAGCGGGGCGAGAAGACCATGAGCGAGTTGCGCGCACTGGCGGTGAGCATGACCGAAGTGGCCGTCGACGGTCAGGGACGAATCACCATCGACGACAACCTGCGCACGTACGCCGGCCTCTCGCCGGGGGCCAAGGTCGTGGTATCGGGCGCCTTCGACAGCGTGGAAATCTGGGAGCCGGGTCGCTTCGAGCGAATGTTGTCGGCCGGCACCGAAGCCATCGCCGGGGGCGAGTCGTGAGCAACGGCATCGAGTTCGCGCACGTACCGGTGATGGTCGACGAGATCGTGGCCGCTTTCGCCGGAATCCCCGCCGGTGTGGTCCTGGATGGAACCCTCGGTGGTGGAGGACATTCGGAGGCCCTTCTCGATGCCGACGAGCGCATCTCCATTCTCGGCGTCGACCGCGACGCCGCGGCGTTGTCCGCCGCGAGTCAGCGCCTGTCACGTTTCGCCGGGCGCTTTCGTGCGTCACACCGTCGCTTCGACGATGTCGACGGCGCCATGGCCGATGCGTCGGTGACCGAACTCTCGGGTGCTCTGTTCGACCTGGGCGTGTCGTCGCACCAGTTCGACGCCGTCGAACGGGGTTTTTCCTATCGGGCCTCGGCCCCGCTCGACATGCGCATGGACGCACGCGACCAGGTGTCGGCGCACGAACTGGTCAACGAATCGGATGAATCCGAGTTGGTGCGCATCCTGCAGGAGTACGCCGACGAGCGCTTCGCCGTGCGAATCGCCCGCGCCATCGTCGCCGCCCGACCCGTCGAGGACACCGTCCGCCTGGCCGACATCGTGGCGGCGGCCATTCCGGCTCCTGCCCGCCGCCGTGGGGGCCATCCGGCCAAGCGGACTTTTCAGGCGTTGCGCATCGCGGTGAACGCCGAACTCGACGTCCTGCCGGTGGCTCTCGACCGTGCGATCGGGCGCACGGTCAAAGGTGGACGCATCGCCGTTCTGTCGTACCACTCGGGCGAGGACCGCATCGTGAAGGAGCGCTTCCGTTTCCACAGCACCGGTGGTTGTCAGTGTCCCCGCCACCTCCCGTGCGGTTGCGGGGCCGAGCGCACGGTGAAACTCGTGCGCGTCGCGTCGAAACCATCGGCGGTCGAGATGGAACGCAATCCTCGTAGCACCTCGGCGCGTTTGCGCGTGGCGGAGGTCATCTGATGGCCAAGGCCGTTGCGACCATCCCGCGTTCACGACCGACGGCGAAGCCGGCGGGTCGTCCGTCCACCCGAACCGTCAGGCCCCGCACCGCCGAGGGTCGGCGGGCGGCCAAGTCCCCGGTGGCGCGCGTCGTCACCCGACGCGATGCCACGAGCGGGATGCGCCGCGTGATCATTCTCTCGGCGACCATCGCGGTGCTGGCGATCATGGTGATGTTCCTCGTCGTGGCGTTCCAGACCCGCATCGCCGAGACGCAGATGAAGATCGACAAGATCAACGCCCAGATTCAGGCCGAGCGTGACCGTTACGACGCGTTGCGTCTGGAGCGCTCCGCGCTGCGAGATCCGGCCCGATTGGTCGTCGAAGCCACCGCCATGGGGATGATTCTGGGCACCGGCACGGACTTCACCACCGTGGACCCCGCCAGCGTGGCCGCGGTTCTGGTGTCGACCGGCGGCATCGACCCCGAATACACGTCCGACTCCGAGGACCCCCTCGAGAACTACGGCGCCGTCAAGGCACTGATCGGGGGCCAGCCATGAGCGACAAGCGTCGAACCTCTCGGGAGAGCGAGGTTCCCAAGTCCCGACGCAAGGTGGATGCTTCGCGTCGCGCATCCTCGGGAACCGCGCGAGGCAAGACGAGTTCGTCATCGACGCCTCGAGTCAAGACGTCGCGAGCGACGGTGAAGTCGACACGTTCGAGTGCCAAGGTGCAATCCAGCTCGGGGGTTCGATCCCGATCCAAGGCGCGTTCCACGTCGGCCAAGATCTCCGCGAAGCGTGGACCCAAGCAGAGTCTGAGTCTGCTGTTCGGTCGTGGTGACGACGCCGAGACGCCCAAGACCACGATCCGAAACCGATCGACCGCTGGTTTGCGGCGAACCCGGTTCCACGTGATGGTGACGCTGGGTCTCGTGTGCATGGTCGGCTTGGTTGGTCGCAGTTTCTGGGTGCAGGTGGCTCACGGTGCCGGCTATCGCGAGGACGGAGTCCAACAGCGTCAGCGTTTCACCGCGATCCCGGCGGCCCGAGGCACGATCTTCGACCGTGACGGGAACGAGATGGCCATCACCGTGCCGTCCACGTCGATCTACGCCAATCCGCAATCGATCATCGATCCGGCGGCCACGGCTCACGTTCTGGCCCAATTGTTGGGCATCGACGCGGTTTCCGAGGCGGACCTCGTCACCAAACTCTCGGATCAGAGCACCACCTTCGTGTACGTGCAGCGGTTCGTCGACGAGAACGTCGCCGAGGCCGTGTTGTCGTTGAATCTGGCGGGAATCTTCGGAATCGTCGAGCCCGAACGCGTCGAAGTGGCCGGGGGACTGGCGCGCAACGTCGTCGGTCGCACCGATCCCTTCGGTGTCGGTGCCACCGGTATCGAGTTGCAATACGACAAGATGCTGCGTGGTCAGGACGGCGAAATGGTGAAGGAGGCATCCAACGGGCGCAGTCTTCCGGGCACCACCAAGATCGTGGACGATCCGCGACCGGGCACCGACCTCGTGCTGACCATCGACCGTTCGATGCAGTATCAAGTCGAGCGGATCCTCCTGGCCCGTGTCGAGGAACTCGCGGCCAAGGGCGGTAACGCCGTCGTGATGGACACCACGACCGGCGAGATTCTCGCCATCGTC
>Ga0315907_10002862_pt1 | contig 21132 bp, 20 predicted proteins | sample LakEriMetagenome_3_FD_203525 | JGI IMG/M metagenome (GOLD analysis project Ga0315907, IMG submission 203525) | Freshwater fungal communities from buoy surface, Lake Erie, Ohio, United States - Buoy 12 MA123 | ecosystem: Environmental > Aquatic > Freshwater > Lake > Lake biofilm | place: USA...
CCGCCGTACGTCTCGGCCATGACCTTCGTCAACGCCGCCGTCAGCGTCGTCTTGCCATGGTCCACATGCCCGATCGTTCCGACGTTGACATGCGGCTTGATGCGCTCGAATTTTTCCTTGGACACGGAATAATCTCCTGGATCTTCTGACGTGACGACTAACGAACCAAAGGACCTGAATGAAGACTCTCGACGATCGACTGGAGCTCACGACCGGAATCGAACCGGTGACCTCGTCCTTACCAAGGACGTGCTCTACCGACTGAGCTACGTGAGCAGAAACCTGGAGCGGGTAGTGGGAATCGAACCCACGTCATCAGCTTGGAAGGCTGAGGTTCTGCCATTGAACTACACCCGCCCAACACCAAAGTTAGCAACCTCGTTGGTGGAGGGGGTAGGATTCGAACCTACGAAGGCGTAAGCCGGCAGATTTACAGTCTGCTCCCGTTGGCCGCTTGGGTACCCCTCCGCCGTAAAACGAGCCGCCTATTCTGGGTGGACGAGGCAGGGGTGTCAATGGCCGCGCGGGGGCTGGAGGGAGGGCAGGATGCTCGCGGGTCTCGATCCCATCGTGATGTTCTTCGGTCTCGGACTGCTGGCCGGGGCCCTGAAGGCCGATCTGCGGCTACCGCCCGCCATTTACGAGTTCGTCAGTACTTTGTTGCTGCTTGCCATCGGCATGAAGGGCGGCATCGAGCTCGCGAACGGCTCGACAGCGGGCCTATTGCTGCAGATCCCGCTTACCCTTCTGCTTGGCATCTTACTGACTTTCCTAGCGTTTTTCATCCTGCGAGGCGTCGGGAGACTGGATCGGACGAACGCGGCTGCGGTCGCCGCGCACTACGGTTCGGTCAGTGTCGCCACCTTCGCGGTCGGCGTCGCGTTCCTCGGCCGAGCCCAGATCCCGTTTGAGCCCACCTTGCCTCTGCTGCTCGTATTGCTCGAGGTGCCGGCGATCGTCATCGGCATCCTGTTGGCGCGGGGTCTGCATCCCGGCACCCCTTGGGGCGAGGTCGGGCGCGAGGTGCTGCTCGGCCGTAGCGTGCTGCTGCTGCTTGGCGGTCTGCTGATCGGCGCCGTGGCGGGCAGCGAGGGGCTGGAGCCGGTCAAACCGCTGTTCTTCGACCTGTTCAAGGGAATTCTCGCCATTTTCCTGCTTGAAATGGGCCTGATCGCTGCAGATCACTTCGGTGGATTCCGCCGCCACGGGCTGTTCATGGTCGGATTCGCATTGCTCATCCCGCCGCTCTTCGCCCTGATCGGCATCGGGTTCGCGGGGCTGATGGGTCTCGGGACCGGTGGCGCGGTGCTGCTGGCGACCTTGGCGGCCAGCGCCTCCTACATCGCCGCACCGGCCGCGATGCGCCAGGCCGTCCCCGAGGCCAACCCCGCGCTCTCGCTCACCGCAGCGCTCGCGATCACTTTCCCCTTCAACATCCTCGTCGGCCTGCCGCTGTATCTGCGGCTGGTCGAACATCTGTTGCCCACCTGAGGCGCCCATGACCGGACTCGCCGATTCCCACCGCAAGCTCGTCACGGTGATCACCGAAGCCAACCTCGAGCGCGACCTCATCCGCGAACTCGATGCGCTCGGGGTCGCCGGTTACACCGTCACCGACGCCCGCGGCCGCGGCGACAAGGGGCTGCGCGCTTCGCACTGGGGCCACAGCAGCAACATCCGCGTCGAGATCGTCTGCGACACACCGCTCGCCGAGCGGGTGCTCGCGCGGCTTCGCGAGAAGTACTACGCGCATTACGCGATCGTGATGTGGGTGGTCGACGTCGAGGTGTTGCGCCCGGACAAGTTCCGCTGATGGCCGGCGCAAGTTTCCTCGCCCTGCTCGATGACATCGCGACGGTGCTCGATGACGTCGCCGTGCTCTCCAAGGTGGCGGCAAAGAAAAGCGCCGGTGTGCTGGGCGATGACCTGGCGGTCAACGCCGAGCAGGTCTCGGGCGTGCAGGCCGCGCGCGAACTGCCCGTGGTGTGGGCTGTCGCCAAAGGCTCGCTCGTCAACAAGGCGATCCTGGTCCCGGCGGCGCTGCTCATCAGCCTGTTCCTGCCGTGGCTGATCACGCCGCTGATGGTGCTCGGCGGCCTGTTCCTATGCTACGAAGGCTTCGAGAAACTCGCGCACCGCTGGCTGCACCCCGCGGAAGAGACGGCCGCCGCGCGCGCGGCCGTCAGCGCAGCGGCCGCGGACCCCGAGGTCGACCTGATCGCTTTCGAACGCGACAAGATCAAAGGTGCGATCCGCACGGATTTCATCCTCTCGGCGGAGATCATCGTGATCACGCTCGGCATCGTCGGCACCGCACCGCTCGGCACCCGCATCGGGGTGCTGGTGGCGATCGCGCTGCTGATGACGGTCGGCGTTTACGGCCTCGTCGCCGGCATCGTCAAACTCGACGATGCGGGGCTGCACCTGACGCGCCGCGCCGGCACCAGTGCCGGCGCCCGCCTCTCGCGAGGGATCGGGCGTGGCCTGCTTGCCACGGCACCGCGCCTGATGCGCGTGCTCGGAGTGGTCGGTACCGCAGCGATGTTCCTGGTCGGCGGCGGGATCCTCACACACGCGCTGCCCGCCCTGCACCATCTCGGCGGCGACGGGGTCCTCGGCGGACTGATCAAACTCTTGGTCGACGGCGGCACCGGTGTCGTGGCGGGCGCACTGGTACTGGCGGGTGTGCGCCTCGTCCACCCGTTCGTGAGCCGCAGCCTGCAACGGCTGAAGGGCTCGCCGGCGGACTGAACAGGCTCACCCCGGAGGCGCAACGGCGATACGCGCAGCGCGTGCGAGTTCGGCGACCAACTCAGGCGGCAAAAGACGCGCCTCGCCCGGCCGCAGGTCTTCCGGCAATCCGACGGGTCCGTAGCGCAGCCGCGTGAGACGGCTGACCTCATGTCCCACGGCGCTCCACAGGCGTCGCACCTCGCGGTTGCGGCCTTCATGCAAGATGACGCGGAACCAGGCATGACCCTCGCTACTGCCCTGCGCTTCGATGCGGTCGAACCGCGCCGGTCCATCCTCGAGCGTGACGCCACGGCGCAAGCGCTCGAGCGTCGCGGCATCGGGCTGGTCGCGCACGCGCACGAGATACTCTCGCTCCACCTCTGAGGACGGATGCATCAAGCGATGCGCGAGTTCACCATCATTGGTGAAAAGCAGCAGGCCTGCCGTGTTCACATCAAGTCGCCCGACCACGATCCATCGGCCGGCAGGGGGCGCCGGCAAACGATCGAACACGGTCGGTCGACCTTGCGGATCGCTGCGGGTCGTCACTTCGCCGAGCGGCTTGTGGTAACCGAGCACCGCGCCCTGCGACGACGAGGCCGTCCCCATCGCGTGCTGCGACACCGCTCGCCCATCGACGGTAATCCGGTCTGCAGGGCCGACGCGCAGACCGAGATCGGCCGGCTCACCGTTGACCTGCACGCGCCCGGCACGGATCCATTCTTCGATGGCGCGGCGTGAGCCGAGCCCGAGGCCGGCGAGGACTTTCTGCAGCCGCTGCGGCGGCAGGGGGACATTGGTCATGCGTCACCATGATACAAGCGGCACATGCCCGTCACCGCACCATAACCTGGGGTTATGACGGCATCGCCTTCTGGACCCACGACCGTCATCGTTGCGGCCTATGCTGCATCCCATGATCCACGACAGCATCCTCTCAACGATCGGCAACACGCCCATCGTTCGCATCAACCGGCTCGCCCCCGCGCACACCACGATGTTCGTGAAGTGCGAGGCGTTCAACCCGCTTCACTCGGTGAAGGACCGGCTGGCGATCGCGATCATCGAGGATGCCGAGCGCCGCGGCACGCTGCGACCCGGCCAGACGGTCGTCGAGGCCACTTCGGGCAACACCGGCATCGCACTCGCGATGGTCTGCGCCGCCAAGGGCTACCCGTTCGTCGCAGTCATGGTCGAGACCTTCTCGGTGGAGCGCCGCAAGATCATGCGCGCGCTCGGCGCCAAGGTGATCCTCACGCCCGCTGCCGAGCGCGGCTCGGGCATGGTGCGCAAGGCCGAAGAGCTCGCCGCCCGACACGGCTGGTTCCTGTCGCGGCAGTTCGAGAACGAGGCGAACCCGGCCTATCACCGCAACACCACCGGACCGGAGATCCTGCGGGATTTCGCCGGTCGACGGCTCGATTTCTTCGTCTCCGGTTGGGGCACGGGCGGCACGCTGACCGGCGTCGGTCAGATGCTCAAGCTGGCGCGGCCCGAGGTGCAGGTGGTCGCCACCGAGCCTGCGACCGCAGCGCTGCTGTCGGGTCAGGCGTTCACGCCGCACAAGATCCAGGGCTGGACACCGGACTTCGTCCCGAAGGTGCTCGACCGCAGTGTCGTCGACCGCATCGTGCTGGTCAGCGACACCGAATCGCTCGACACCGCGCGCGCACTCGCCCGCGAGGAAGGCATCTTCTGCGGCATCTCCTGCGGCGGCACCTTCGCCGCCGCGCTCAAGGTCGCGCACGAGGCGCCAGCCGGCTCGGTGCTGCTCGCCATCCTCCCGGACACCGGCGAGCGCTACCTGTCGACGGCGTTGTTCGCGGACCTGCCCGAGGGCAGCGATCCGGAACCGTGAGCGGCATCGCACCGCTGCCCACGCCGCTGCGGCTGCAGCGCGGCGGCGAACTCTTCGAGGGATCGATCGCTTTCGAAAGTTGGGGCAGCCCCACGACGGCGCGGGACAACACCATCCTCCTCTATACCGGGCTGTCGCCGTCGGCGCACGCCGCCGCGACGCCCGACGATCCGCGACCTGGCTGGTGGCAGCCGCTGATCGGACCCGGGCGCGCGCTCGACACCGACCGCTATCATGTGGTCTGCGTCAATTCTTTGGGGAGCTGCTTCGGCTCTACCGGACCGGCCTCCGTCGACCCACGCACAGGTCGGCGTTACGGCAAGGATTTCCCGGAGCTGTCGCTCGAGGACATCGCTCGCGGCGGTCGCGCGGTGCTCGACCATCTCGGCATCGAGCATGCCCATACCCTCGCCGGCGCCTCGCAAGGCGGCATGGTGGTGCTCGCGCACGCCGCGCTGTTCCCGGGCGACGCGCAGCATCTGCTGTCGATCAGCGGCACCGCGGCGGCGACACCTTACGCGATCGCGCTGCGCAGCATCCAGCGCGACGCCGTCGCGGCCGATCCCGCCTTCAGGCAGGGCGACTACCCGGCTGACGCACCACCGCGCAACGGCCTCGCGCTCGCCCGAAAGATCGGCACCGTCACCTATCGATCGGCTGACGAACTGCTGCAGCGCTTCGGTCGAGCGCCCTCACGCGAGGGACGCGACTTCGCGGTGCAGGACCATCTTGCGCAGCAGGGCGCACGCTTCGCCGACAGCTTCGATGCGCACTGCTACCTGCAGTTGTCGCGCGCGATGGACCGGTTCGACCTCGCTGCGCATGGCGATCCGGTGCAGGTGCTGCGCCGTGCCGCGCTGCGCTCGGCGCTTGTCGTCGGAGTGCGGCGCGATGCGCTCTTCACCCTCGCCGAACAGGCAGCGCTCGCCGCCCTGCTGCGCGCGGCGGGCGTCGACACCGAGTTCGCAGAGCTCGACAGCTTGACCGGGCACGATGCGTTCCTCGTCGACTTCACGAGCTTCGATGCGCTGCTGCGACCCTGGTTCGCTGCGCGCGTCCCCGCCGACCTGATGCCGGACATCACCTAAGGAGATCATGACCATGCGCCCGGAGACCATCGCCGTACACGGCGGCTATACCCCCGACCCGACCACCAAGGCGGTCGCCGTCCCGATCTACCAGACGACCTCCTATGCGTTCGACAGCGCACAGCACGGGGCGGACCTCTTCGACCTGAAAGTTCAGGGCAACATCTACACCCGGATCATGAATCCGACCAGCGATGTGCTCGAAAAGCGCGTCGCCGAACTCGAGGGCGGCATCGGCGCGCTCGCGCTCGCCTCCGGCAGCGCCGCCGTGACCTACGCGCTCATGACCATCGCCGGCCAGGGCGACAACATCGTGAGCTCCGGGGCGCTCTACGGCGGCACCTACAACCTCTTCGCCCACACGCTGCCGCAGTTCGGCATCGAGGTGCGATTCGCCGACTACTCGGACCCCGCGCAGTTCGAGCGCCTGATCGACTCGCGCACCAAGGCGGTGTTCTGCGAGAGCATCGGCAACCCGCTCGGCAACGTCACGGATCTCGCGGCGCTCGCGCAGATCACGCATCGCCATGGCGTGCCTTTGATCGTCGACAACACCGTGCCCTCGCCCTATCTCTGCCGGCCCTTCGACCACGGCGCCGACATCGTGGTCCACTCGCTCACCAAATACCTCGGCGGCCACGGCAACAGCATCGGCGGTGTGCTCGTCGACTCCGGCAAGTTCCCCTGGGCGGAACACAAAGTGCGCTTCCCGCAGCTCAACGAGCCGGATGCGTCGTATCACGGCGTGGTGTACACCGAAGCGCTCGGGCCCGCGGCCTTCATCGGCCGTGCGCGGGTCGTACCGCTGCGCAACATGGGCGCGGCGATCTCACCGTTCAACTCGTTCCTCATCCTGCAGGGCATCGAGACCTTGGCGGTGCGCATGGACCGGATCTGCGACAACACGCTCGCGATCGCGAAGTTCCTGCAGTCGCACCCGGCCGTCGGCTGGGTGAAGTACGCCGGGCTCCCGGACCACCCGCAGCATGCGCTCGCGCAACGCTACATGGGCGGACGCGCGTCGGGCATCCTGACCTTCGGCGTGAAGGGCGGGCGCGCCGCGGGCGAGAAGTTCCTCGATGCGCTCAAGCTCGTGATCCGGCTCGTCAACATCGGCGACGCGCGTTCGCTCGCGACACATCCGGCATCGACCACGCACCGGCAGCTGTCACCGGCAGAGCTCGCCAAGGCGGGTGTCTCCGAGGACATGGTGCGTCTGTCGATCGGCATCGAGCACATCGAAGACCTGAAGGAAGATCTCGACCAGGCACTGCGAGCAGCGGGCTGACGCGAGACCCCGACCGCAGTCTCGGAGGATCAGTCGCTCATCCGCAGGCGCTCTTCGCGCATCACCGTCGGGTCTTGCGCCCTTTCGCTGCGGAGGTCGGGCGGCGTGTCATCTTGGTCTTGGCTTTTGTCTTGGCCTTGGCTTTCACCGGCTGCGTTCGGGGCTCCTCGACCTGCACCCGCAGCACGCGGAACAGGCTGTCGATGAACTCCTTGCGCTCACCGGCAAGGCGGGCCTCGTCTTCAGGGCTGAAGTCGTGGGCGTCCAGTTCGCCGCTCGCCAAGCTGCCTTGGCGGACTTGGATGGCCTCGAGCGCGGCGAGCCGTTCGCGCAGCGTCCACACTTCGCTGCCGAGCACCACGACCATGTTCAGGACCTTGTCGATCGCGGGGTCATCAAAGAAATAGGGGCGGCCGCCACGGATGGTGCGTCGCATCGGGCGGCGCGCGGGATCGGACGCGCTCATTTGAAGGCTCCGAAGCAGTACCAGAGGATGCCATCGGTGAGCCGACCGGTCTTGTCGCTGTCCACCGAGGGCGGCCGCTCGGCAGCCTCGCGCCATACCTTCTCGCCGTACCAGCCGACCGAGGGGATCACGAACTGCAGGTACTTCTCGGGGGCGAAGCCGGCGCGTCGGCAGATGTCCTCGGGCTTGAGGTCACGGAACGGCTTGTAGAACGGTTCGTTGTTGTAGGCGCCGTCCCAATCCAGATAGAACGCGTCGTAGGGCGACAGCTGGGAGTTCGGCGGCAGCTCCATGTGCAGCATCAAGCCGCCCGGCTTCAGCACCCGGTGGGCCTCGGCGAGGATCCGCTCGATGCCCTTTCGCGGCACCTCGTGCAGGAACATCGAGGAGAACACCACATCGAAGCTCGCGTCCGGGAAGTCGAGCGCCTCGGCGTCCATCTGGTGGAAGTGCAGTTCGCGGTCCTGCGCTTGGGCGCGCGCGTGCGCGTAGCGCAGGCAGGGGGCGGCGACATCGATGCCATGCACTTCGGCTGCAGGGAAGTGATCCTTCCAGGACCCGGTGTTGTGGCCGATGGTGCAGCCGAGGTCGAGGATCTTGGCGGGCTTGAGCTTCGGGAACTTGAGCTTGATGAAGCCGGCGATCGACTGGCCGATGTCGTCGAGGTTCTGGCCCATCAGCCCGAACGAGAACACCGCGAGGCCGTTGTCGTACAGCGAACCGGCCGCAAGATCACCTTCTTCGTACTCGCCGTCGTAGTTGCCGGCCATAAGGTGCACATCGAGCGCGGACACGCTGCGCGGGACCTGGAAGCCGGGCCGCAGCGCGAGCGTGCCGCGGGTCTTGCCGCTGCGTGACTGGCTGCTACGGGAGAGCCGCGCCGCTTTTTCCTTGAGCGCACCACGGTTGCGCTCGAGCGCCGGGAACACCGACTGCCAGACCAGATCCTGCGTGGTCACGCGCAGGCTCGAGTAGAACTTGAAGCACTCGTTCGGTTTCAGCGCCGCATGCACCTCCGGACCGTCCTTCGGACGACGCCCGCGGCTGCGGCGGAAGGCCGGCTCCACTTCGGCGTCCCACACGGCACGCATACCGCTGGCCATGTCGTTGAGGACATGCGCGCGCAATCCGGAGACGAAGTTCATCCTCGCCTTCTCGTCCCGGGTCTTGTCGAGCTTGAGTTCGTGCTTGAGATCCAACATCGGCATCCTCCTCGCGTCGGCACAGGGCGATGGTACCGCACCCGGACGATTGCGCGCCCCGGGGACACGACCACACAATGCGGCCATGAACGCGCCGAACCCGCGACCCCGCCGCCGCCACCCCTCCATGCTCACGGTCAGCCTGGCCGCGATGCTCACGCTGTCGGGCACCGCCGCATGCACCGATCGGATCGAGGCCGGCCTACCGGTCGCAGACGCGGTCGCGGACGCGCCCGCGGCGCGGGCGGACCTGCTGCGCATCGCCACCTGGAACCTCGAGTGGCTGATCGCACCCAATGCCTTCCGCAAGCTCGCTGCCGAGTGCGTGCCGCAAGGCGCCTCGCCCGGCGCCCGCAAGCGCTCCATCCCCTGCAACGTCGCCGACCGACTGGAACGCAGCGAAGCGGACTATCGCGCCCTCGCCCGCTACGCCACCGAGCTCGATGCCGATGTGGTGGCGCTGCAGGAGGTCGATGGTGCGGATGCGGCGCGGCGCGTGTTCACGGACCACGACTTCTGCTTCACCCGCCGTGAAGCGGTGCAGAACACCGGCTTCGCCATCCGCAAGGGGCTGCCACACCGCTGCGGCAAGGACCTCGAGTCCCTGTCCCTCAACGGTCGCGTGCGCCGCGGTGCCGAGCTGATCATCTTCCCCGGCGAAGCGCGCGAGATCCGCTTGCTCTCGGTGCACCTGAAATCCGGCTGCGCGCGTCGACCGCTCGACGACCCGGGCGAGGCGTGCCGGGTGCTGGCACGACAGGTCCCCGAGCTCGAGCGTTGGATCGATGCGCAAGCGGCGGCCGGGCGCCACTACGCCGTGCTCGGCGACTTCAACCACGACCTGCTGGAGGGGCAACCCCCGGCGCGCAACGCGGAGGGCGCGGTACGCCATCTCTGGTCGGAGATCGACGATGGCGATCCCGCGGGGGCACGGTTGGTGAACATCGCCTTCGGACAGCGCTTCAGCAACTGCCACCCTGGCCAGAATTACCGCAGCTACATCGATCATGTCGTGCTCGGCGGATCGCTGGCCGCGTGGCGCGTCCCCGGTTCCTTCATCCGTCAGGGCTACGAGCCGAAAGACGCCCTGCAACGCAAACTGGCCGACCACTGTCCGATCGGCGTCGATCTGCGCCCCCCTCCCTGACCGTGCCGCCCCGCACCTGACGACCGGAGCCCGCCATGCTCGATCTTGTCTTCGAATCCGCCACCGTCATCGACGGAACCGGCAACGCACCACGCACCGCCGATGTCGGCGTGCAGGACGGGATCATCCGCGAGGTCGGACGGGTGGACGGCGCAGCGCACCGACGGATCGACGCCAACGGCGCCTGGCTCACCCCGGGGTTCATCGACCTGCACACCCACTACGATGGCCAAGCGAGCTGGGACGAGACCTTCAGTCCGAGCGTGCAGCACGGGGTGACCACGCTGCTCTTCGGCAACTGCGGCGTCGGCTTCGCACCGCTCGCGCCCGGCGACCGCAACCGCGCCATCGAAGGGCTGATCTCGCTGATGGAAGGCGTCGAGGACATCCCCGGCGTCGCCCTCGTCGAGGGTGTCCGTTTCGATTGGCAGTCCTTCCCCGAGTATCTCGACGCGCTGGAGCGCATCCCGCATACCCTCGATTTCCTCGCGCAGGTACCGCATGACCCGCTGCGCATGGCGGTGATGGGCGATCGTGCGCAGGCGCAGGAAGCGGCCACGACCGAGGACATCGCCGCGATGCAGCGGTTGCTGCGCGAAGCGCTCGCGGCGGGTGCCGCCGGGTTCTCGACCGGACGCACCGACAACCACCGCACCACGGCCGGCGTGCCGACGCCCGCTGCAGAGGCCACAGCGGCGGAGCTCGCCGGGCTTGCGCAGGTCTTCCGTGACCGGCCGCGCGGTGTGCTGCAGCTCGTGAGCGATTTCGACCTGCTGCACGGCCCCGAACGGTTCGATGCCGAATTCGACTTGGTGGAGCTGATGGCGCGCCAGAGCGGCCGACCGCTTTCCATGACCTGGCTGCAACGCGATCCGGGCGGCGCACAATGGCAGGCGATCCGCGCGCGCACCGACGCGGCGGTCGCGCGAGGACTGCCGCTCTGGCTGCAGAGCGCACCGCGCGGCATCGGTGTCATCCTCGGTCTCGACACCAGCTTCCATCCCTTGATGGGCCATCCGGGCTATGTCGAGGTGGCGCAGTTGCCGCTCGCCGAGCGCGCTGCGGCGCTGCGCGACCCGCTGCGCAAGGCGCGCATCCTCGCGGAGCGCCCAGGCCGCATGTCGGGGGACGGCACACCCATCCCGCCGATCGTCGATCTGATGCTGGCCCGCGTCGAGCTGCTCAGCGCCCGCATGTTCCCGCTGGAGGCCGGCTACGAACCGACCGTGGCGCAGAGCTTCCTCGCCCAAGCCCGGGCCCGCGGCTGCGGCGCGCTGGAGGCGATCTACGACCATCTTGCCGCCAGCGACGGCAGCAACCTCATCCACTTCCCGATCTTCAACTACAACGACGGATCGCTCGATGTCGTGCGCGAGATGCTCGGACATCCGCGCGCGCTCTACGGACTCTCCGATGGCGGCGCACACGTCGGCACCATCTGCGACGCCAGCACCACCACCTTCATGCTCGCCCATTGGTGCCGCGACCGCAGCACCGGACGCCTTGCGCCGGAGACCGCCGTCGAGATGCTCACGCACCGCAATGCGCGCCACCTCGGCCTCACCGACCGTGGCATCGTCGCGCCAGGCCTACGCGCCGATCTGAACCTGATCGACCCGCTGCGCCTCGCCTGCGGCACCCCAAGACTGGTGCGCGACCTGCCGGCGGGCGGCAAGCGACTGCTGCAGGTCGGCGAGGGCTACCTCGGCACCTGGGTCGCCGGCGAAGCCGTGGCGCTCGAGGGGACGGTACAAGAAGCGCGCCCCGGACGGCTCGTGCGCCTGCGGTAGCGCGGACGCCGCTCACGCTCGCCAGTAGAGCCCTCGCCGGTCGAGTGCCCGCGCGAACACGCCGTAGGCCAGCAACAGACTCACGGCGTAGAGCAGCGACGCCAACCGTGGATCGGCGAACCACGGGTCGAAGCCGTGCCGATAGAGCCATTGCAACGGTGTCAGCCCCACGGTCGTGCCGGACGGATCAGGCAAACGCCACAACGACAGCAGGCGCGGCACGAGGCCGCTCAACGCGAACACCAGCAACGCATTGCGCCCGAACGCCTCGCAACCGCGCACCAACGCGTTGTCGACCCGCCGGTCATCGAGCACCACCGCAGTCAAGGCCATGGCCGCCGTGGCGAGGCCCGTCGTGAAGATGACGTAGCTCGGTGTCCAGATCTTCTTGTTGAACGGCAGCGCCCACTGCCATGCCAAACCGACCACCACGGCGAGGGCTGCCACCGCCAACAACCGCCCCAGCCAAGCCGTACCCTCCCGGCGCCGGGACAGCATCGAGCCGATCACGAAGCCGAGCAACACCTGGGCGATGGCCGGCAACGTGCTGGCGAGCCCCTCGGGGTCGAAAGGCACCCCCTCACCCTGATAAAGATGTCCGGGTCCGAGCCACTGACGGTCGAGGGCGGTGCCGAAGAACCCCTCGAGGCTGTAGGGATCGGGCCCCTGGGCGAAGACCGTCATGGCCGCCCAATATCCGAGCAGCAGCACCGCGCTCGCGCAGAGCGCAGCGCGGATGCCGCCCCACCAGGCGATGACGGCCGCCACGCCGAAGCACAAGGCGATGCGCTGCAGCACCCCCATGATGCGCAACGAGTCCGACTCACGCACCACGAGATCGCCGACCTCATCCCACCGGACGAACGGCGCGGCGTTCAGGAAGAGCCCGACACCGAAGATCACCAGGCAGCGCTGCAGGATCCGCCGGGTGAACGCGGCGGTCGACAGTACGCGCAGGGTGGGCAGGGTCAATGCCAAGGAAGCGCCGACCACGAACAGGAAGAACGGGAACACCAGGTCCGTGGGGGTGCAGCCATGCCAGGGGGCATGGGCGAGCGGCGCATAGAGGTGCGCCCAGGAGCCGGGGTTGTTCACCAAGATCATGGCGGCCACGGTGGCACCCCGGAATGCGTCCAAGGCTCGATCCCTGCCGACGGGCGAACCCACCCTTCCTGTCATCGACCTGCCCTCCCCAGACGGGGGGTCGAAGCCGTCCCCCGTTCCGTATTATCATAGGAAGTTAACCCGGGACCTGCCCACCAATCGGGCGGGGTCGTCCCGTTTTCCACCCATAAATCGCCCCAGCCACGGAACCTGCCATGCCCCGTACAACCGCCCTAGCCGACATCCGCAACATCGGCATCATCGCCCACGTCGACGCCGGCAAGACGACGACCACCGAGCGCATCCTTTACTACACGGGGCGCAAGCACACCATCATCGACATCCACGACACGAAGGACCTCAAGACTTCGACGACGACGGATTACCTCGAGCAAGAGCAGAAGCGCGGCATCACCATCCAGTCCGCCGCGGTCTCGACCTTCTGGCGCAAGAAGAAGATCAACGTCATCGACACCCCGGGGCACGTCGACTTCACCATCGAAGTGAACCGCTCACTGCGCGTGCTCGACGGCGCGGTCGTGGTGTTCGACGGCGTGGCGGGCGTGGAGCCGCAGTCCGAGACCAACTGGCGCCTCGCCGACAACTACGGCGTGCCGCGCATCTGCTACGTCAACAAGATGGACCGCAGCGGCGCCTCGTTCACGCGCTGCGTCGACATGATCAAGAAGCGTCTGAACTCGCGGCCGCTGCCGGTGCAGATCCCGATCGGCTCCGAGGACAACTTCAAGGGCATGATCGACCTCGTCGAGATGAAGGCCCTGGTGTGGGATTCGGACGACAAGGACGCGCAGTGGGCCGTGCTCGATGTCACGGCAGACCTCGCCGACACGCTCGGCATCACCGTGCCGACCGATCGCGCGATCCTCGCCAAGGTGTTCGAGTACCGCAAGGAACTCGTCGACACCTGCCTCGAGATGGATGACGCCGCCATGGAGGCCTATCTGCTCGAGGAGAAGGACCCTACCGTCGAGACCCTGCGCGCCTGTCTGCGCAAGGGCACGGTGAGCGGCGCCTTCAACCCGGTGCTCTGCGGCTCTTCGTACAAGAACAAGGGCGTTCAGCAGGTGCTCGACGCCGTCGTCGATTACCTGCCCGCGCCGACCGATGTCGCCGCCATCAATACCGTCGATGCCGACGGCAACCCCATCGGCGAGCGCCTTTGCTCGGACGACGAGCCGTTCTCGGCGCTGGCCTTCAAGGTCATCAACGACGCCTACGGCGCGCTGACCTTCGTCCGCGTCTACTCAGGCGTGCTCGCCAAGGGCATGTCGGTCACCAACACCACGCGCGGCAAGCGCGAGAAGATCGGTCGTATGGTCGAGATGTTCGCCAAGGAGGCCAACCCGATCGAGGAGGCCCGCGCCGGCGACATCATCGCGCTCGTCTCGCTCGCCGAGACCGACACCGGCGACACGCTCTGCGACACCGACCATCCGGTGGTGCTCGAGCGCATGCGCTTCCCCGAGCCCGTCATCAGCGTCTCGGTGCAGCCCAAGGTCAAGGGCGAACTCGAGAAGTTCGGCGCCGCCCTCGGCAAGATGGTGCGTGCCGATCCCTCGCTGCGCCTCGAGACCGACCGCGAGACGGGTCAGACCATCCTGCGCGGCATGGGTGAACTGCATCTCGATGTGACACTCGATCGCATGCGCAGCGAGTTCAACGTCGAGGGCATCATGGGCGAGCCGCAGGTCGCCTATCGCGAGGCCTTCACGAAGCCGATCGAGCAGCAGTACGTCCACAAGAAACAGACCGGTGGTTCCGGGCAGTTCGCCGAGGTGTGGATCAAGTTCGAGCCGCTCGAGCGCGGCAAGGGCTTCGAGTTCGTCGACGATACCGTCGGCGGATCGGTGCCCCGTGAATTCGTCCCGGCGGTCGAGAAGGGACTGAAGGTCCAGCTCGAGGAAGGCGTGCTCGCGAAGTTCCCGACCGTGGACTTCCGGGCCACGCTGTTCGACGGCAGCTACCACGATGTCGACTCGAACGCGCTGACCTTCGAGATCGCGGGCAAGGCCTGCTTCCGCGAGGCGATCCCGAAAGCCTCGCCGGTGCTGCTCGAGCCCGTGATGAAGGTCGAGGTGGTGACCCCGGGAGATTACCTGGGCGATGTCATCGGCGACATCAACCGCCGTCGCGGCTCGATCCAGGATCAGCTCGAGCGCGGTGCCAGCATCGCCGTGGTGGCCACCGTGCCGCTGTCGGAGATGTTCGGCTACATCGGCCAGCTGCGCGCGATGTCGAGCGGCCGCGCGTCGTACACGATGGAGTTCTCGCACTACGACCTCGTGCCGCGCAACGTCGCGGAGAAGGTCATCGAGGAAGCGCGCAAGCCGAAGGCCTGATCGCCTCCAGCGTCCGCCCTACCGACGGCCGGGATCCGCGAGGGTTCCGGCCGTTTTCTTTGGTGATCCGGTCATCGGCCCCGGGTGCCGTCCTGGTCGCGGGCGAGCACGGACCAGATGTCCACGCAGACATCGTGGCGGCGGCGCTCGGCTTCGGCGATACCCGTTCGATGTCACCGCTCGGATCGCCTTCTTCGACGATGCTCAGAAAACTGTCGTTGAGGCAGATCCACATCAGGGCGTCTCCGGGCAGCGGGCGTCGAGCGCGTCCAGCAAAGGACGGTCGTTGGGATGGGTGATGACCTCCCGCAGGCGCGCACGCGGCACCAGCCAGACGGCCTGCGACTCCCAACCCATCGCGGCCGGCGTACCGCCGATGCGGCGGGCGAGGTAGTAGCGGGTGAAGGTCATCGAGCGCGGCAGGTCGATGAGGAAGCCTGTGACCGCGATACACAGACCGACCTCCTCGTGGGCCTCCTTGCGGGCGGCGGCGTGCAGGTCGAGTCCCGCCTCGAGCCGTCCTTTCGGGAATGTGAGGCTGTACCCGCCGAAACCGTTGGTGGGTGCCACCGACCAGACCCGCCCGTCGGCTTCCCGGATCACGACACCCGCCGCAGCTGCGAGCCCGGCGGGCGCCACGAACGGCGGCTCCGTGGAAACCGCGCCGAATACGGCGGCATCCGACGCGTCACCGGGACGGCCGACGCCATCAGCGGCGCCCCAGCCGGCGGTCTCGCTGGGCGCCGGACAAGGTTCGAACGGGATGCCGTTCAAAGACTCGATCATCAAGCCTTCGGGGACGACCACTGCGATCGCCCGAGGATCCCGCCATTGGACGATGGGGGATGCGGTGGAGGGACGACGGATCGACACTTCGCGTCCGTGATCGTCACGGCACGGATGCAGCGTGGGGGCAACGGTCTTCGACATCGACCCATAAGACCCCATCACCGGCTCAAAAAATGAGCCGCCGCAGCTCGTGGAAGAGCGAGCAGCAACTCGACGACCTGAACGTCGAGTTCTGTCTGCCGGACCTGGACCTTTACGGCGTGAAGAGCCGTTACTCCTACCACCAGCTCATCCCGACCGACCTGCAGACCCTGGCCTTCGAGGGCTTGGTCAAATACGACCACGACAAGGCCACACGCGAGGTGTACCACTACCCGCGCGGCTGGTTCCCGAGCGAGACCGCGTTCGCGCGCAGCACGCGCGCGACGCAGGAAGACCACGGCTACTGCGTGGCGCTCGCCACGAACATCTCAGACTACCGCTCCGAAGCCTGGATCTTCGACGCGCAGGACATCACCGCCGGTCCCATCACGCGCATCGCGATCCCGGGCCGCATACCCGTCGGGTTCCACGCGAGTTGGTCCTACGGACGGGATCTTTGGCCCGCTGCAGCCGACCGTCGCGTGTCGCACGCCGTCTGAGGGACCGCCGCCTCTGCCGCGGGGTCTACCCCGGGGTCTACCCCGAGGTCACACGGGTCCCTTGGCGAGTTCGGCCTGCAGGGCAGCGACCAAAGACGCTGGGGTATCCTTGGTCACGCGGGTCCGCTCGTAGGAGTGCGCCGTGCGAACCTTGCGGTCGAACCATACGAGTTCGTGCTCGGGTTGATCCGGACGGGTCGCGGCCAGCCAGATCGCCGTGTCCGCACCGGAGCGCTCGTCACGCAAGATGGGCCGCAGGATCTTGCGGAACCGCGGCAGCGAGCGCTGGACGCCCGCCGTGTCTGACCATCCGGGGTGCATGACATAGAAATCTATGGCGCGCTGACCGTAGCTGTCCCGCCAGTGCTGGTTGAGGACCATCTGCGCGCGTTTGTGGAACCCGTAGGCCACTGTGCCGTTGTAACGCGCCGGATCGGTGATATTGAGCATCGCCGTCGACAGCGGCACGTTGTACCCACCGCCCGAAGTCACATTGACCACCACGGCACCGCGACCCAGCACCCCATCGGCGATCAGCGCCTCGGTCAGTTGGTAGTGCGACAACAGATTCGAGGTGAACGAGGCCTCACGCCCCTCTGCAGTGACCACGAGATCGTCGTTCAGCACGCCGACATTGTTCATCAGGGTATCGATGCGTCGGCCTTTTGCGATGAGCCGCTCGATCAGGCGCTGCGTGTCGGCCGTTGAGGTGAAATCACAGCACTCCGTATCGAGACCTACGAGTCCGGCGGCCTTCACATCGGATTCGAGCACCCGCAGCTTGCCAGCGCTGCGGGCTGCAGCCGTGACCGTGGCACCGCCGCGCAGCGCCGCGAACACCATCTCGCGGCCCAGACCGCCCGAACCGCCCGTCACCAGCCAATGCTGACCTGCGAAATCGAGATTGATGCTGGGCCAGAAAAGCTTGCGCCACAGATACCCCACCTGGGTGAAACTGAGCGTGAACCGACCGTAGAATGCGGCGATTTTCTTGAGTTGCTGGAAGTTCATCGGTCGATGCCCGCATGCGGTTTCGAGACGAGTGCGATGTTGCCGCCTTGATCGCCGATCTGACCGACACAACCGAGCACCAGTCCGCCGACACTGCGCGGTTCGTGACCGCGCGTCTCCAGCGCCGCCACGAGACGACCGACGAGTTCTTGTGGGGTGTGGGCGGCGAGGCCGCCATCGGGCCGCGCCTTGCCCCGCGGCGTGCGCACCGCGTCGTGGATCCAAGCCTGCATGATCTGCTCCCCCTGTGGTCCGGACACGGAGTGTGCCGCGTCCGGTGCCGCGGGGGAATGGTGCCGGGTGAGGGATTTGAACCCCCGACCAACGGTTTACAAAACCGCTGCACTACCCCTGTGCTAACCCGGCGGATCAGCGACTTAAACATAGCTCAGCCAAGCCCGTCCAAACGTCGTCCAAATCCATCCAACGGAGGCGGGCCACATGGCATCCATCAGAGAACGAGACGGCAAGTATCAGGTCAGGGTCATCCGCAAGGGGCACCGGGCACTTAGCAGGACTTTCACCAATCGGGGTGACGCCGTCAAATGGGCGCGGGCGACTGAGGTCGAGATCGAACGGGGCGCAATTGTGTCGGGTACTAGGTGCCCTACCCTATCCGAGGCAATCGAGCGCTACGTGGCGGAATGCACACCCCGGAAGAAGAGCGCCCGAAGCGAGCAGTACCTGTTGCAGGCATGGGCGCGGTCCAGCCTAGGGGGGTACCGCCTGACCCAGCTCCGACCCGCCCAGATCGCCCAATGGAGGGACACCCGCCTTACCCAAGGGGCATCGGCCCAAACCGTCCGGAACGGGCTTACAGCGCTGTCCACGGTCTTCGAGCAGGCCACCCGGGAGTGGGGGTTCGACCACCTGACCAACCCTGTCCGCCGCGTTCGGCGCCCGTCTCCCCCGCGGGGCAGGTGCCGCAGGGTTTCACCAGAGGAGATACAAGCCATCATTCGACATACAGAATCAACCGCACTGCCCCCAATCGTGACGCTCGCGCTGGCCACCGGCATGAGGCTGTCCGAAACAACGCTGATGCGCTGGGAGAACATCAACTTCCGCCAGAGGACCCTCCTGCTCCCTGACACCAAGAACGGAGATGCTCGAACGATTCCGCTGTCCACGACGGCGATCACCACCCTTTTGGCGCTTGGAGGGCCAAGCGGTGCCGCGCGGTCGGCCCGGGTGTTTAAAATCTCCCCACACGCGGTTACGGTGTCTTTCAGGCGAGCCGTCAGACGGGCGCGGGCTGCGTACATCGCCGAGCTGGCTGCGCAGGGGAAGCCGGACACGGGGCTGCTTTTTAATCTACGGTTCCACGACCTTCGGCATGAAGCGGTTACAAGGCTTTTTGAGAAAGGACTGAATACGATAGAAGTAGGGACTATCAGTGGCCACAAAACGATCCAGACGCTTAAGCGCTACACCCACCTCCGCGCAGCAGATCTCGCCAAGAGACTCGAGTAATCGCGCAACGGACGCCGCCCGCACTGACAGCCTATGCGTGAAGACCAACAACACTGCCATTACCTTAAGGGGGTACGATGTGAGTGTCGCTAACGCACAAATACGGTTAAGGCGACTTGCAACACTGATTGGCTCTGAATCAGCCATTGATATAAAGGATCGTACATTTTTGATCGCCGCTCTGAGCGATATTGCTAATGGCGCCGATGCAAATAAGGCTTTAGGTGTCAAAGCGAAACGCGGAGAACGGAAGTCCAAAGAATCCCGGAATCGCCAAGTAACTAAGAAATATGCTATGGCTTGGATCGCAGCGGCACGACTACCCAAGGAGGACGGCGGGCTAGGACTTACGCTAGAAGAAGCTTGCGCGTTAGTGTCCGATAAAAGTTTAAACGGGCACTTCCATCTGACTGAAGAGACGCTTCGATCTTACTGGAACAAGCAGCCGGAGCTACGGCAGGTAGAGTTAAATCAAGAGGATTGAAATAGCGATTTCAGTCCTTCGACGATCAAATTCGACGTATCTAGCATCCATCCGACCTGAACAACCTCAGTCGGAGTCGAGCAGATATGGAAATATCGAGAACCAGTAACCGCGTCCTTCGCATGCGGGATCTCACGCACAAGGTGGGCTTCCGCCCCTCCACAATTTACGAGATGGTCGCTGCCGGGCGATTCCCGCGGCCATTCAAACTCGCATCAGGCGGCCGCGCAACTGGATGGCTGGAAAGCGAAATCGACTCTTGGCTTGATGAACGTGTTCGCTCAGGCGGCACGCCATGATCTGCTCGAACCACGATACCAAGTGGGCCTTGCTTCCCCCAATACGAATCGGGGGTCGCCTGCACTGGCCTGTTAAAAAACTGCGGGCACTGCTCGGTTGGTCGGGGGCTGCGAAATGAACGGCACCCCTAGCTACGAGGCAGCATTGATTTACGCCGGTCGAGGCTGGCATAGCTTCCCGGTCATTTGGGGGGCGAAAGCACCGGCTACGCCGCGTGGATTTCATGACGCGACCAGCGACCCTGCCAGCTTGGAGCAGATGTTTGACAGGAAGCAATGCAACGTTGGCATCGCCACCCAAGCTTCGGGACTGACCGTGTTCGATATCGACAGCGAAGCGGGACAACAACACTTTGACCGCCTGCTTGCGGAGGGGTCAGATTGCGGAGAAATCCCCACGACATACACGGTGAAGACTCGATCCCCTCACGGGAAGCACTTCTACTTTCGAGCGCCACATCATTTCCAAGTAAAGAGCTCGGTCGGGCTTCTTGGACCGGGGATTGATGTTCGGGCTGCAGGCGGTTATGTCCTCGCACCGCCATCGTGGGTTGACGGAGATCACAAAGCACCAGCCGGATCTTACGAAGTGCTGATTGATTCGCCCGTGGCGGAACTGCCCTATTCGCTTGGAGTGCAGCTACATAGCCTGCAGCATCGACCTCAAGAGCCTTGCCGTCACCGCCGTATAAGGACGCAACTTCGTCCAGAGACGCCACTAAACGTTGCGATTTTACGAGAACAACTTCGATATATCTCGTCAGACTGCAGCTACGAAGTCTATCGACGGACTGTGTGGGCCATTCTCAGCAGCAGCTGGAGCTGCGCAGAGGAGATTGCGCTGGAATGGAGTAAAAAATCGCCGCACCGATTTGACCAGCTGACGTTCGAGGCCCTCGTACGATACTTCGATCCGAATCGTTCGGACTGCCCGACCCTCGGAAGCATTTACCACGCAGCACGAGCAGGCGGCTGGCATGGCTAATCTCGCGATCACCCAGCAAGCGGGAGTAACGGCGCTTGCAACACTGCAGACGGAATTCGCGATTTACTGCGGTAACGGCGCATTCGGGGTTATTGATTTAGCGGCCCTCCGCCGCAACTCGGCCTACCGATTAGCACCGCGTCTGGTCATCTTCCCGCGTAGCGAAGCCAACACGCTTCTTCGGAGGCGCCTAGAAACACTCGGCGTCCCAGTTGCTACGCCCAAGTCAGTAATCGAGTCATTCTGGGTAGACCCAGCTACGACGGTGTACGACAGCATCACCTTCTCGACGTCCCCCCTTCTCTGAGTAGCGGAAGGGTTTAGAGTCTGACCCCGGCCTGGAGGTTGGACGTGAAGAAGCGATTTACGGAAGAGCAGATCATCGGGTTCCTGCGGGAGGCCGATCGTGGGGTG
>Ga0315907_10002864_pt1 | contig 21121 bp, 21 predicted proteins | sample LakEriMetagenome_3_FD_203525 | JGI IMG/M metagenome (GOLD analysis project Ga0315907, IMG submission 203525) | Freshwater fungal communities from buoy surface, Lake Erie, Ohio, United States - Buoy 12 MA123 | ecosystem: Environmental > Aquatic > Freshwater > Lake > Lake biofilm | place: USA...
AAATTGCAGGATTTACGACAAGTCAAATCTCTGCAATTGATGTGGCCGACATCTCTAGGATGGGAACAGCGCAAATCAATGCCTTGACTTCTGACCAGTTGAGTAAATTAACTGCTAATCAAGTTCAGGCATTTACTACCGCTCAAATGGTGGCCATTGATACCGCTGACTACGCAGGACTCACTTCGACTTTCATTCAAGCATTGACTGATGTTTCCTTGCAATCGTTTACAACAGCGCAAATCAAGGCATTGGACAGTACGCACATGGCAGCCTTGCTTCCATCACAAGTTTCTGCTTTGACCACCGCACAAATTGCAGCAATTGATGCAGCCGACCTAGCCGGATTTGATGCTGGACGCTTAGCAGCCATTGAAGCACGCGATATTGCAGCCATGTCTACAGCACAACTAGCCCAACTAAAGAATACGTTAACTATTGGCTCAGATATGGCAGCATTCTCCTCAGCTCAGTTAAATGCCATGAGCACTGCGCAATATGCCGCCGCCACACCTTTGGTACTGGATCTGGGTGGTGACGGCATTCACTCAACACCTTTGAGTGATGGCGTGCAGTTTGATTTGCTTGCAACAGGAAGCCGTATTCCTACCGGTTGGGTGGGCAACAAAGATGGCTTGCTTGTGAGAGACATTAACCATAATGGATCAATAGATTCAGGAGCAGAGTTGTTTGGTAGTTCAACTATGTTGCCAAACGGCGAAAAAGCAGTGGATGGCTTCCAAGCTTTGGCAGCTCTTGACAATAACCAAGACGGATTGATTGACGCAGCAGACCATCAATTTACCAATTTGATGGTGTGGCAAGACGTTAATCAAGATGGATTGAGTCAGGAAGATGAGCTTCACTCTTTGGAAGACTTGTCCATTCAATCTCTGTCTCTTGGCTTTACGCCTGTATCTCAAGACGATGCTGGAAACTGGATTGGTCTTGAGTCAAGTTACCAAACAACAGATGAAGAAATTCATAAGTTGGTGGACGTCTGGTTTAAGCTGAGTTAAAGACCAAGATGAATGTTCCGACTACCTTCACAGGGTAGTCGGAATTTCAAATGGCTTAGAAATTGCTTAAGATGCAAGATGTCGAGGAATCTACAGATGCCCAAACTCTTGCAGCCAGATCAAATCAAGGCTTACACCATTGCATACACGCCGCAGTTGTTTGCGTCGGTGGAAGCCCCTTTTCTGCCTTTAGATCACACTGCCAATGAACGCAGTGACTGGCAAGAATATTGGCCAATACGCAAGTTCCTATTGAACGGCGAACTTGATGAGAATTGCCTTTACGGTTTTCTTTCTCCAAGATTTACTGACAAAACGGGATTAGATGGCTCGCGTTTAATGGCGTTTCTATCGAGAGAAGGGGTTGGTAAAGATGTTGTGACCATCTCTCCGCAACCCGATATGGGTGCGATGTTCCTAAACGTATTCGCACAAAATGAATTGTTCGATCCCGGATTTTGTGAAACTGCAGATGCTTTTTTCAAAACGATTGGCCTCGAGATAGATCCCAAAACGTGTGTAATGGACAGTAGGCAGATTGTTTTTAGCAATTATTTTTTTGCAAAACCAGCTTTCTGGCGTCGATGGCTTCAAGTGAATGAGCGAATTTTTTACCTCTGCGAAGATCAGTCCGATTACGCCACCAAAATTGGCTTGCTTAACAAGACGAGCTATCGAGACGGAGTTCAACGGAAAGTTTTCTTGATGGAACGCATAGCTTCTGCTTTGCTTGTTACTGAACCTCATTGGCAAGTAGGCAACTACAACACATTTCTATGCGCTTATTCTGCGAGCCGCTTGAACGAGTTTCCTGGTGAGTGTCAAACTGCAGATGCTCTAAAAATAGCTTGGAATCAAACCAAAAATGACTTTTTTGTTTACGAATTTCACAAATTAATTTCTATTATTTCAAGCAAGTTAACAACAACTCAATAAATCGCTGCTAGTCCTAGCGATCACCATGCATTCTGAGCATTTGCAATGGCACGCATCCTGCTTACTTGATGTGAAGGAGTGTCGAAAATGCGTCAAATAATTAAAGATTACCTTCCAATTACGGAGATGTTGAATTCGCATCATTTGGCGGTAGGTGATTCTGCATCCCCAAAAGATTTAATTTTTCACTGCTTTAATGACAACAGTCAATTAATAAATGTTTTAGACATTGGTTTCGGCACCGGCCGTCTTGGCCACCGAATTAAAAACAACCCTACTACTTCGCATTGGCAGATTGATGGTATTGATGGCTGGGAAGCAAATTGCCAAAACTCTAGCTTATTTGATCAAAAAATTTACCGCAATATTTGGCATGGATTGGGACAAGACATCAATCCTGTTGAATTTAAAAAATATGAGATTATATGTCTTCTCGATGTTATTGAGCATTTAGATGCAGAAACTGCCAAATGGTTGTTACGCACTTTATTGACGAATTTAGCTGACAACGCATATTTGTTTATAAGTACACCTTTGTGGTTTTATCCACAAGACCAACAACAAGATGGTGATCTTGAAGAGCACAAAATTGGAGTGCCGGCTACTTCAATGCTAGCATTAGTTCCCAAGAAAATGGCAATTAATCACCCTCTTGTGGGAGGCTTTATTTACGGCAAAGAAAGTCTTGAATACATCGACTTTTTTCAACCCACATCTAATAAAAACTTTAGTTATGCGATGGGATTAAAGATAATGCAGTCATTGAATATTCCATCAACACCTGGTGTTGTAGTAACCATTTCTTGAACATACAAATGACACTTGCTATTTGTACAATTCAACGTGACAGAGGCCCATGGATTAGAGAGTGGATTGAATTTCACAAGATTGTCGGATTCGATAAATTTTATATTTTTCTTCATAATTGTACTGACAACTCTTCAGAAGTTGTATTGGAACTTTCAAAAAAATATGACATTACAACATTTATTGTAAGTAATGATGTAGTCAGGCCTCAGCTTGCTGCGTACCAATATTGCTATCAACATTTTGGAGACTTTCACGATTGGATAGCATTTATTGATGGTGATGAATTTTTATATTCGCCTACCGAGGTATCTATTAAGCCAACGCTAGATCATTACAACCAACATGAGTTGAGTGCAATCGGAGTGTATTGGTTATGCTTTGGCAGTTCGAACCATAAAACCGAACCCTCAGGTTTAATTACTGAAAATTACCGCTTTAGAGCTCCTTATAACTTCGGTAATAATAGTCACATTAAAAGTATTGTTAAAGGAAGGCAAAAATCAAAATTTTCAGTAATCAACAACTCTCATTATTTCTCCACATTAAATGGTACTTTTGATACTGATTTACGTCCGATTAATCATGGCTATACAGAAAATCCTCCTGCTTTCGATAAATTGATTATCAACCACTACGTCACCCAGAGTCGCGACTATTTTGATAATTTCAAGAAGTTATGTGGCGGCGCAGATACTAGTCCACAAATGGTTAGGGATGAAATGTGGTGGACCACTCACGATGTCAATATAATATTTGACGAATCACTTAATCACTTAATGCCTTTATTAAAATTAAATAATTAACCACATAAATCCAATTAATCTTAAATTTTGACAAGCAACGTATTTCGATGTAAATATACTTACTAGAGCTTAATGCTAAATTTTTTCTGTTTGATGCTCACTGCGTTACCATTGTTTACTTATATATTTACAACTGCTACTTTCCTGAGGGAGAATACTAGATGATCGCACAAAATAATGAAGTAGCTCTCCACCGCTACGAAGCCCAAGCCACATTGTTTGCTCCGAACCCAAGCAGGGTCAGTTTAATACAGTTGAAAATTCCAAAATTAGTTTTGGGAGAGCCTACAACTGTAAATGTTTGGCGAAACCACAGCTTCGAACCGCTTCAATCACTGATTTCACTCTATTCAAACTTCCAGTCCTGGAAGTTATTATTTCGGCTTGGTGACTATGACGATTCTTTATCATTCAACGAAATCCAAAATGCTTCGGTGGAGCTACTTTGGCTTGATAGCAATAGATACTTATCTCGAATCAATTTCGCTGAATGGCTCGAATGGTTCGAAAATAGGCTCATAGCCCTACGGCAACTTTCATCGGCACCAATAATTGTGGCCACTTGGCTCAAGCTAGAAACGCAACGATTTGCGCTTCGTGCCTTAATTGAAAAATTCCCTGCAGTATATTTTTCTGACCTGGAAGAAGCGTGCGCTACAAATGGTGAGGCTCTAATTGATTATCGGTCTGCTGCCACTGCCGGTACACCTATAAGTGGCCGCGCTCAGGTGTTTCTTGCGCGTCAGCTAGTCTGCCATTGGATAGCGGGATCGGTTTTACCACCTATAAAAGCCATAGCATTAGACTTGGACAATACCCTACACACAGGAGTGTTAGGAGAAGATGGAGTCGGAAACGTTTTACTAACCGTCAACCACAAAAACTTACAACTTTATATTAAAGAACTTCAAAAGCGAGGAATATTCATTGCTTTGGTTTCAAAAAATGAGCTAGAAGATGTAAAGACTCTATTTGCTCAACGAAAAGACTACCCCCTCCGATGGGATGATTTTTCGGCTATTGAGGTATCATGGGGAGAAAAAGCAGACGCATTGAAACGTGTAGCAATGAAGCTTCGCATTTCAACCGATGCAATGCTATTCATAGACGATAACATCGGTGAACTCGCTGCAGTTACTCAGCAACTCCCTAATATTCACACTATTTATGCTGAAACAAATGCAGAAATAACTAGGTCTTCTATAGAATTTTACCCAGGCATCTGGAGATGGACTCAGGAAGCTGATGACAGTAAGCGGATATTCGATCTTAAGGCCATTGAAGAGCGTGAGTCACTAGCATTGACTCATTCAGACCCTACCGATTATTTGCGCAGTCTTAATGTTAGCTTGACTTTCAACTGGGATACCAAATCCCAACTTGGCAGACTTTCTGATTTGTGTAGAAAGACAAATCAATTCAACCTCGCACTTCGGCGTCTTAATGAATCTGAACTATTTGATATGATGAATCGCCCAGACGCTTGTGTGGCGAGTGTACAACTTTCAGATCGATTATCAGACAGTGGAATCATTGCAGTAATTGCTGCGGAGCGCGTAGGTTCCACTCTTAATGTCGTTGAACTTTGTATTAGTTGTCGAGCTCTAGGGCGTTATCTAGAAGAAAGCATCATTCTCAATGCCTTACGAGAGATGCCTATCTGGAAGGGCTGCAAGAGCGTGAAGTTCTGTGTTCAAACTGGTGAGCGAAACAAACCCGCGTTAGTCTGGCTCGATAATTTAATGGAGGATACTAAGGGCTCTGTCAAACATGTCGGACACTTTATTATGCCCGCCCTCTCACTTGAAAAAGCACCCCCAATCCAAGGGGTAGCATTGATAAATGGACGTTAAATTAAAATGAAACATCAAGAAATTCAAACTGCTACTCTGAAAGTTTTATCAACTGTACTTAAATGCGAGGTGGATTTACTTAGCTCACGTGAAACGCTGTCCAATTGGGATTCACTCAAACACATAGAGATTATTTTTGCAATGGAAGATGAAATGAATATTCAGTTTCCTGAAGAAAAAATGTCGGAACTAAATAGCGTTATCCAAATAATCGCGGCAGTCGAAGTGCTATATGCGACATGACATAGTTCTCGAAGGGAGCGCCTTTCGGCTGCGCCCTGTATCTGATTCAGATGCTACGTTTATTCTAAAATTAAGAACTAACGCTTTTCTGAACCGATTTCTACATTCAACAGATTCCAGCTTACAGAGTCAATTAAATTGGCTATCGGAATATTACAAGCGTGAAGGGGATTGGTACTTCGTCGTCGAGCGTTGCGCTGACAATAGGCCAGAGGGATTAATTTCATTGTATGACCACAATGCGACTCTGCATAAGGCTGAGTGGGGTCGCTGGATTCTTTTGCCTGGCTCGCGCGCTGCCATTGAAAGCGCTTGGTTAATTTATAACTGCGCTTTCACTCTTTTAAATATTCGTGAGGTTTACTGCAGAACCGTGGCAGGAAATGCATCTGTTATTTCATTTCACGACTCATGCGGCATCTCAAAGCGAAAATTACTCTCAGGACACTTCGATTTAAATAACCATGTAATTGATGCAGTTGAGCATTGCGTTGATTTATCTGATTGGAGAACGTTAGGCCCACGTCTCAAATTTTTGGCTGAGAAATTAGCACGGCGAATGCAAAATGATAATTAACTCCTCAACAGGAGAGACTTTGCCATACGTAAGAGTCTTTCATCACATCGGATACGCAACGAAATCTTTAGATATAGAGAGAAAGTACTTTGAAGACTTGGGCTACGTTCAAGAAGGTGCTGCCTTTGTGGACCAAGCTCAAGGAGTACAAGGTTGTTTCCTTCAAGGCCCAGGGCCCAGACTTGAGTTACTCGAAAACCTAAAAGGCTCGAATACTTTAACTCCATGGCTAAACTCTGGTATCAAGATGTACCACTTCGCCTACAAGGTCGAGAATCTAGAAAGTGCCATCGACTGGGCAAAGTGCCATCGTGGAAAGATGACCGTAGCACCTGTATCAGCTGTAGCTTTTGATGGAAGACGCATTTGCTTTTTCTCATTCCGTCAAGGTCCGATGCTTGAATTTATTGAGCTATGAAAACTCAGGAGATCTCAATGATTAAAGAAGAATTAGCTCAGTTAGATTCAATTTCAAGAAATTCTCAATATTCATGCGGCGTAATGTCACCGGCCATACAGTACTGCTTTCGAATTCTGCAGCGATATTTAAGAGGTAGTCGCGTCCTCGAGCTTGGCCCTGCCGAAGGGGTTATGACTGAATTACTGTCAATGACAAACAAAGAGCTAACCGTGGTAGAGGGTTCCTCTGCGTTTTGCGAAAGCTTACGGCAACGCTTTCCAAATGTTGTTGTAGTGCATGCCCTTTTCGAGGAGTATGAACCAAAGGAAAAATTTGATTTCATAGTACTAGGTCATGTTTTAGAGCATGTACAAGATCCTGAGGCAATCCTACGCCGTGTGTATTCTTGGCTCAAACCGGGAGGTAGAATTTTTGCTGCTGTACCTAACTCACGATCGCTTCATAGACAAGGGGCCGTACTCATGGGGTTACTTCCACAGGAAGACACCTTGAACGACAAAGATATTCATCATGGTCACCGCGTTGTATTTAACCCTGAATCTTTTCGTGCTGTATTCACAAGGGCTGACTTCAACATTGAGGTTTTCGGCGGGTATTGGCTAAAGCCAATTTCAAACGTTCAGATCGAAAATTCGTGGACCCCAGAAATGGTCGACGCCTTTATGCAACTTGGAGAAAGATATCCAGACATAGCTGGTGAAATTTACGTGGTAGCTTCACACAGAACTAGAGTGGAGACTTTATGAGTATTGAGTACTGCAAAATAATTGACCTTCCTAAAATACATGACCCGCGAGGGAATTTAACTTTTATTGAAAGTGGTGAGCACATACCTTTCATTATCCAACGCGTATATTATCTTTACGATGTGCCTGGAGGCGCAGAGCGAGGTGGCCACGCTCACAAAGGATTGCACCAACTGATTGTCGCCATGTCCGGCAGTTTTGATGTGTTACTTGACGATGGCAAAGAAAAGCGTAGATACCATTTAAATCGTTCATACAACGGATTGTATGTATGTCCTATGATATGGCGTGAATTGGATAATTTCTCCTCTGGTTCTGTATGTATGGTGCTAGCGTCGAATCGATATGATGAGGACGACTACTATAGAGATTACGCAAACTTCATGCGTGTGCGGTGGGGCGCATGAACACATTAATCCCATTTCTAGATTTGCGTGCAAGTTATCTGGAACTTAAAGCAGAAATTGACGATGCAGTAGCTCGGGTGTTTCACAGCGGTTCTTATGTATTAGGCCCAGAGGTAGGCGCCTTTGAAGAAGAGTTTGCAAATTATTGCCAAACAAAATACTCCATTGGTGTTGCGAATGGTCTGGACGCACTGACTCTAGCTTTACGTGCAATGGGCGTTGGTCCGGGTGATGAGGTTATAGTACCAAGCAATACTTACATCGCAACTTGGTTAGCCGTAAGCCAATGTGGGGCTACTCCAGTTCCGGTGGAGCCAGATGATATGACATACAACATAGATCCGGCGTCCATAGCGGCAGCTATTACCCCACGCACTAAAGTGATACTGCCCGTCCACTTATACGGCCAGCCTGCAGATCTAGATTCGATACTTGCAATTGCACGAAAACACGGTCTACGAGTTTTAGAGGATGCTGCCCAGGCTCATGGCGCACGCTACAAAGGGCATCGTATCGGAGGTCACGGAGATGCAGTTGCTTGGAGCTTTTACCCAGGAAAAAACCTTGGAGCAATCGGAGATGGTGGGGCTGTAACGACAAATGACCCTGATATCGCTGAACGTATTCGTATATTGCGTAACTACGGTTCGCATTTAAAATACGTGAATGAGGTCAAAGGCTACAACAGTCGACTCGACCCTATTCAGGCCGCAATATTGCGGGTCAAACTTAAGAAATTAGATGATTGGAATGACCGGCGCAAAACTATTGCCAAGCATTATCTTGAGGCCCTTTTTGGTAGCAAATTAGTTTTACCTCATACCCCTGAAGGCTTGGAACCAGTTTGGCATTTGTTCGTAATTAGACATCAACAGCGGGATGAACTTGCGAGGCAATTAAATGATATGGGTATGCTAACGTTGATACATTACCCCATCCCACCACATAAGCAAACGGCTTATGCCGATCTAAAGATTCCTCCAGACTTGTATCCAAAGGCGACACAGATGGCGAAAGAGGTACTTAGTTTACCAATTGGTCCTCACCTAGATGTTCGCCTAGCAAATCAGGTTAGTGACGCAATCCGAGGATTTTTAATTTAATTAATTTATTAATCTAAGTACTCGATAAATTTTATTTTTGTCTCCAATACAGAAGGATGATATCTAGACCAGCCATCCAGAAAATTAATCACTGAGTCCATTTTTATTAGAATCTCTTCTTTTTTGATTATATTTAATTCACAAGAATTAATCATTATATAAATCCAATCAGTTATGGCGTAGACAAATGAAGGATTAGTGAACGGGTTTGAATTAGACTCAATAGAGTCATCCTTTCTAAAATAAGACAACTCCTCATCAATATATACAACATCCTCTTTAGAGGCAATATTTATGTAAGAAACGACGTCCGACAGGCCTTTATCAAAGCAAATTTCGCCATAACGAAACAAATTATTATTTCCAACATTTATAAGCTGATTTTTTGAAAAAATAACTGTACTGAATTCACCAATGAAATTGGTGAAATTAAGAGCCATAGTTTTATGCATATCAAGGCCACTTATTTTGCAATCATTAAAAAAAGGCCTTCTTATGATTTTTTTATTATTATATTTATCAATCACCGAGCTAGAAGAAAAAACAATTGGTGCCTTGGTATAAACCGCTTTTTCCACTAACTTTTGAACGCAAAATGGATGGAGAATATCATCATCAAATAGCGGCTTCACATAATCGCCATTGTTTTCATAAACGGCCTTTAAGATATTATTAGCAGCCCCCATCTCATTATTCCTAATGTACTTAACTTGCGGATATTTTTCGCAAATTTCCTTAATATGCTCAGTAGGGCAGTTATCAAAAACAATTATTTCCAAATTGTTATAAGTTTGCCCCACAGCAGACCTTAAAGAGGTCTCAAAATGCATAATTTTATACGAGGGGATTACGATAGATACCAGTGGATCAGCATTCATAAATCAACTTCTTTTCTACTCTTATTCATTTCAACTGCAGCAATTTCTGCTATTGACTTTAGACCTAGTTCGAAGCCTCTACGTATCGCCGTTGCTTGTTCTTCTGATGAAAAAAGAGCATTGAGCAAAGCGTTTTGTTTGTGCTTTCCTCCAAAGGCTTGAGCCCAAGCGTAATTGAAATCCATCTCAACTCGTAAATTTAACGCCTCGCCTTCGGCCAAACTCGTCTCATAACCCAAACTGGCTTGTCTAGAACCAGCAGCCATTGCACCACCAGCGAACAGAGGCACGGTGTACTGAACGCCCACTTGCTTATTTCTGTATTGGTAGCCTTGTGTACTTGTAGCATCGTTCTTAGCAAGATTGAGAGCAGCCAACAAATCTAGAGTAGGCTTGTGATCGGCACTCGCCATATTCACTCGCTCAAGTTGCATCTGTTCTTGTAACTTTGCCATCTGTCGCTCAAGCGATGAATCTTGGAAATTCGCCCAAAGAATAGCTTTGTCTGCCATTGAGAAAACGGGCATTGAATCTATTGATAGTTTTTTCTCAATCAGCGCTGCCGCTGGTATCTTTGTCAGGATTTCAAAAGTACTTTGCTTAGTCTTTAATTTTTCAACAGCTTGAATGTATGTTGCCTTTGAATTTTCATATTGAGCCTCCGCTTCCAAGACTGCATCTTTTGTGCCGTCGCCTTGTACATACTTGGCTCGTTCTTGCTTCGCCGCAATTTGCATTAAATGCAATGGTCTTTCGTAGGTTTGTGCAATTTGCTGAGCTCCCAACAAATCAATCCACGCATGAATCACTCTGGTTCGTAAATCCTTTACATCCGACTTGAATTTAAGCTCCATGTATTGAGATTGCAACTCTGCATATCTAAGCGATGCCAATTCTTTTGGCCGAAGCAATGCCTGCCTAATCACAAACTGATGATTCACAGAAGGACCAGTAAAGCTTCTTGAGGAGCTGCCGCCAACAGGCAACTCCTGGGTTGTGGTTTGAGTAAGTTGATTTGATGAGCCCTGAAGAGAAACCTGCGGCAACAACCTTGAACGAGCTATTGCAATATTTTCTTCTGTTGCAAGAACATTAAATTTACTAGCCCTCAATGAAGGATCAACTTTCAAAGCGCTTTCTATCGCATCCTCAAGTGTCACCGCCTGTGCAGCAACAGAGCATAAAACCAAACAGGCACTCAACAACAACTTACGTTGAATGAATAAACTGCACAAATTTTCATTTTGCTTTCGCATCACTCTTCCTTCAAAGAAGCCGCTATCCGCTTAGTCAACGGATACATGATGTACTGCAACAAAGTGCGCTCACCCACTTTAAACACCACCTCCGTTGGCATACCAGGTTGAAGCACCCTGTTACCCAAAATCTTCAACCCCTCAGGTGTTATCTCTACCCTGCCTAAGTAATAGCTGCTAATTCCAGCCATGCCAGCACTTGGATCGTTAATCACATCAGAAGTAAGTGCAACCAATTTACCCGGAACAACCAATTGCGGTGTATTCGCAAACGTATTAAAACGAACAGACACATCCATTCCTGTCTGCACCTTGTCAATAATGTGCGGTAACACTTTTGCATCAACTAGCAACGCTTCGCTTTTGGGTATCACATCCATCAATTTCTGTCCAGCCATCACCACGCCACCTGTAGCGCTAATGCTCATGCCAACCACTTGACCATCCACAGGCGATTTAATTTGAGTGCGTGCCAGTTCTTCTTTGGTAGCTGTAAGCCTTTCTTTACCAGCCTGCACTTCTTTTTTAACCTCAGCCAGTTGGGCCATCACATCTTTAATGACATCTTGCTTTCGCTGCTCCAACCTAAACTGCGACTCCTCAATAGAGCGGCTTAGTCTTGCTTGGTTAGATTTCAAATCCGACAGCGCCGTCTTCAGTTCTGTTTGAGTTTGTTCCATTTGCAACACTTGGTTACCAGGCAAAAAAATTTGGCCTTATTTGAACACAATCTAAATTTTTGACTTTACTAGATGTCATAAGGGTGCGCTCTATTTTCTGGTAATTAACTTCAACACTTGCTTATTTCATGCAGAAAATCGGTAAGTTATTTTTGAAGTCAAATTCCATTCATCTCTCCACAACATAAACATTCTTATAAAAAAATTTATACACTATGACTATAGAAAACTGCAAAACAATTGATTTGCCTAAAATTCAAGATCCTCGCGGGAACCTAACCTACATTGAAGGTGGCCAGCACATACCATTTGAAATTCAACGTGTTTATTACTTATACGATGTTCCTGGTGGTGCAGAGCTAGGAGGTCACGCACACAAAGGACTGCATCAATTAATTATTGCTATGTCTGGCAGTTTTGACGTATTACTTTATGACGGAAAGAATAAGAAACGGGTACACCTCAACCGCTCTTACTGTGGGCTTTACGTCTGCCCTATGATCTGGCGAGAACTTGACAACTTCTCTTCTGGTTCAGTGTGCATGGTCATCGCTTCAAACAGATATGACGAGGAAGATTACTATCGAGAATATTCAGAATTCATGCGCAGTAGATGGGGTAATTATATACAATTTAAAATTTTTCAAAAGAATTATTTGCTCTACTCTTCAATAAAATAATCAACTATCTTTGCAACCTCCAATGGGTCTAGTATGTCTCCATTAATCTCAAAATCTCTGAGGCTTGTATTGTCATGAAAAATACGTGACAACGCTAGACCTTTTTTGGTTACTCCAGAGGAATGGTTAAATCTCTGCTCCTCTGACAAAGGATTCTCGGTAATGTGGTACATGATGGCTAGTTTACAGCGGAGATTTGCTGGCACCGATCCCATCAAATCTGCTAGTCCACTCCTAATAGTTACAACACCATCAAACAATGATAAAGATCTCAATAATTGTTTAGGTGCCAATGATATTTCTCTGACACCGATAGGTACGTCTTTCCCGTAGCTTGTGGTTTCGAAAAAAACCGAATAATTTAGCTCATTAAAACACTCCGTTAGATTTATCCACGTATTTGCATTAAAGGCTTTGTGGCTGTTGGCATGAGGAATTATTAAAATTCTTTTTTCAGAAGTTGCCACATCCATTGCGCTTGGCAGAGAGCATTCTGGTAAAGAAGCTGCTGAGCCGCTTGTCTCCAAAGGCAACCCCATAATGTATGCATATCCTTCTTTTAACGTTAAGCGCCCTTCTTTAGCAACCAACTCAACGTTGAAACGCCCATCACCCAGAAAATCCGTAAAAGGTACAAATGGGTACCCCGGTTTACGCATTCCCTTAAGAAAGAGTTCAGGAAGGTAAGAGATAAATTGAGGTGAATAACGAACAAAGAAATCAGCGGCATTTGGAAAGATTTCTAAGAAATCGACCTTGTTTTCAGGTAAGAAAAGTGCAACTTTGGCCTCTTTTCGCATTTCTGAAAGTAATGAACATATGTATGTGAATTCTCCAAAGCCACCAAACGGATAGACAAAAAAAGTTTCATCCGGATCCAAACCTGCAGTCTTAACTTGTTTTCTACACATATCAAAGAATGCATGAGCTTGCTCGCGAGAAGATCCATGTCTGATTCTTATCATATTTTTCCTATTATTCTGAAATTATTCTAATGACTCTTGTAGTTGAATGCCTTCCAGTCCAGAATCGCGCACCAAATTAACTCCAATAGCTGTGCGAAGTCCAAGCGGCTTTGAATCGTTTATTACTATGCGCTCACCCTTAGGCATTCCGAAAAGAGCATAATCAAAACGCAGTCCCGCATGACGCAGGTAATCTAATGTTAAATCTCGATAGCGCTCCTCACGTGCACTCATCAACACAACGATGTCGTTCTTAGGCAACTGATCCCAAAATCTCTTAACACCTGGAAGCAGTAAGTCACCACCAAGAATATGACCATTGTGTCTTAGAACTGTGCCATCAAGATCAATTATCCAAGTGTGCGCCAATTTACTTAAAGGTAATTGAATACTCTCTCCATTACCAACTTCATTATTGCTCAATTTACTTGGAGGTTTACTCATAGTTTTGCACTACCGCTTTCTAACCAATACAGGCCAAGATAGAATGATCCAATTACGGAATCAATATCGTCTCGTGCATAGCCTGACAATGCCAGCCAAATTAGACCATGCAATATCTCTATGCGAGCCATTTCATCACCGAAGTAATCTTTGAAAATTTCACGAGCTGTGTTTGCGTAACGGGGTTCTTCCAATAAGACCTCAACGCTTTGATTATCGATATGCAATTTGAATTTGCGTCGATTGAAGGAGTCGTACCCACCAACTGCCGAGTAAAACACTTTCGCGAAATCGTACCAAGGGTCACCCATAATCCCCGGCTTAGCGAAATATCCGCGAGGGTCTATGAACCATGTGCGTAATTTATTATCGACTAGCGAATTTGAAAATGTGGCATCTCCATGAATCGGTGTGAATCTTTCAGGCATCAAGCCGGGCATAAGAGATTCGATCAACCCTTGGTGCTTATCAGCGAATACGTTACGGCATTTCCTTCCATTGATGGTCATTGATTCTTGATCAAAATTTGGAATCAACGGAGCAACACTCATAACCCGATCTATTGTTTTCTTTAAGTAAACATCAATGACTTCATCAGCACGTGTTTCCATACTGCCCTTATCGTGAAGGCTAGTTAACGCATCAATATAATCAGCCATAACCGCACGCTGTTCACGAATCGAAAGATCATTTATCTGATAAAGATGTTGGCCCTGAACTCTCTCTAAAGTGAAGGGCTGTTCTGACAGCACCCTTGGAATACGCCGAAATCCAAGTCGATTTGCTTCACGGTACCATGCTTGTTCTTTGACTATCAAATTCTGGTAGGCTGTATCAATTGCGCGTTTTGTGACAGTCGTCTCTGAAATTTTAACTTCGTTGAAAAAACGTGAAAAACCAGCGGCATCGTTGGCTGTCTCGATAGCAGAAAAATCTCCCAGTTCTTTTATGTCGTTAAAATTAGAAAGAGAAAAATTGAGTATGTTTGCCGCAAACCACTTAACAAATTCTCCGCTGATTGGTGGGTGTGGGAGCATTTGAGCTTGAGGGAAATAAAACAGACCAGGAATACCACTGATTGAGCTTGGCTCGTCTTTCAATGTTCCATCGATCGATGCAGACCACCGACAAGTGAAAGCGCTTGTGGTAAAAACCAATGGCTTATCACCATCTGCAAATATAGGTATACCTTCTACGAGTAAGTCACTCCAGATCAATGCCACAGGCTGCTTACCATCCAATAAGCTTAAAGCCGAAGAAATTCCAGATGAAGTGCCATGACCATCTGCTTTAATTAACTGATACTCTATTGCCGGTGGATTGATCTTTAAAAATTTCTCTAGTTGATCAAAACAGTAATCACCAATTATGGAGAAACTGGCATCTGGAAATCGCTCAAAAAGATGATAGAGCAGTGGTTTACCATTGACTGACACCAAGCATTTGGGCTTATTCCAAGTGTGGTGGCGTAATCGACTACCTCTTCCGCCAGCTTGGACAATGATATGTAATGAATTTTTCATATAAGCCCACTTCCTAAAAGACTATGCATATGTATTACCCCAATCGGTTTGTGATCACGAGTCACAAAAACAGAAGGAATACGATGAGAGTTAAAAAGTAAAGCGACTTCCTCTACTAAAGCTTCAGGGTCCATCTCGAAAGGTCCTCGAAACATAAGATCATCAATATTCTCCGAGATGTTTACAGAAGATATACACCGTCGCAAGTCTCCATCTGTAAAAATTCCAGTAAGTAAACCATCTGAATTAACTATACCAACACACCCTAGCCTTGTACGTGTCATCTCCAGAATGGCTGCGCTGAGTGGGGATCCACTTGTGACAATTGGCATTTCTGCTCCTGCGTACATGATGTCTCTTGCCCGCTTCAGACGCATACCAAGTTTTCCTCCTGGATGAAATTCTTTGAAGTCTGTTGCTCTAAAATTACGATGCTTTAAACAAGCAATAGCCAATGCATCACCTAACGCGAGCATCATAGTGGTAGACGTAGTAGGAGCAAGTCCCATGGGGCATGCCTCTGTAGCATTGGGCATCAATAGCAAAACATCCGCCACTGATCCAAGTGCACTTTCTGCTCCAGAAGTCATTCCAATTAAAGGTATTCCAAACCTGCGGCTGTAGGAGACAACATCTCGCAGCTCTGGCGTTTCTCCTGATTTCGATATCGCAATAATGACATCGCTTCGCGATATCATCCCTAAGTCGCCGTGACTTGCCTCTGCTGGGTGCACAAACAAGGACGGTGTACCTGTTGAGGAAAAAGTGGCAGAAATCTTACGTCCTACATGACCTGACTTACCTATCCCGGTTACTACTAGACGACCTGAACAGGCCAATATCAGCCGAACTGCGCTATCAAACTCTGAGCCAAGACTTTCGGACAGTTGCATAAGGCCACTAGCTTCATTTTGAATGGCGATTCGACCAACCTCTGCGTAAGTAGGTTCAAGACTTTTAATTAGATGAATTGAAGATGTTGTGTTAATAAGTTTAAGGTTTGAAGTCATGATTTATGCTATTTGGCCCTCTGTAATTAGTTAATAAAATTGTTTTTTAATATTTATATTCTTGATAGAAAAAGCCTATAAATGACGTTTTCTTTGTAATTCATTTTCTGTCCTCTACTAATTTAAAATCGCTTCTAGACAATCGGGCAGAGTATTTTTGATACTCCATCACTGCATTGATCTGATCTGCAATTCTTCGCGAAAGCATAAGTTCTGCATTAGCAAGTTCCATTAATGTCTTCACACCATGCTCATAAGAAAGCTGAGTAGCTCTTACTTGCTCATTAGAAGATTCGAGTAATTTATACCCAGCTTGAACTCGCGCACTCTGCCCAAGCCATGCCGACCAAAGCAACCTGAAGTCACTCTCTAATCGATTACCAACAGCTTCGCTGTCTGCAATGCTTGCTTGAAGTGCGAGTGCGGCTTGGCGTTCGGCTGCGGAAATAGAACCACCTACATAAATTGGAACCATGTACTGAATACCAATTTGATTATTTTGGTACCGATAACCTTGAGTGCTTGTAGCATCATTTTTAGCAATATTCCATGCAGCCATAACATCCAGAGTTGGCAGATGGTCCGCTTTGGCCATCCGAATTCGCTCTCTTTGTAATAACTCTTGAATTTCTGCAAAACGAAGTTCAAATGATTTTTCTTTCACGCGTGTCCAGAGTCGATCGCGATCATTTTCTGAGAAGATGGGATTAGGCTTTAGGTCAAGCCTCACACTTTGAGAAAATTTTGAGTCGAATTGCGTCAGTATTTCAAAAGTCCTCTGCTTTGCATTGAGCGTTTGCAATGCTTGCTGATAAGTTGCATGCGCAATTTGATATTGAGCTTCAGCTTCGACGGTAGCATCTTTGGTTCCGTCACCTTGATTTAACTTTGCAATTTCCTGCTTAGATGCGGCAAGCAGTGGGTTAAGTGGCTTTTCATATGCAACAACCAACTGACCTGCACCTATCAATTCAATCCAAGCATTCGCTACACGCAACCATAGATCCGATAAATCTGATTGAAACTTCACCTCAGCATATTGCGAATGCAGTTCTGCAAAATTCAAAGATGCAATATCTTTTGGCCTAAGCAAACCTTGCCTAATCACAAACTGATGATTCGCTGAAGGCCCTGTAAAACTCTTTGAAATGCTTGAATTTCCAGGCACGTCTTGCGTTGTAGTTTGAGTTAATTGATTTGTTGAGCCTTGCAGGCTAATTTGAGGCATCAATCGTGAACGTGCAATGGCAATATTCTCCTTATTGGCTTCTTGGGTGAATCGGCTGGATCGCAAAGCTGGATCCACCTTAATTGCATTATCAAATGCTTCTTGGATAGTTACTGCAAGAACAGGCATTGAGAAGCCAATAGCAATCGCTCCCGCAATGGCTCGATTAATTAACAGTAAGAACCGCACGTTCATCATTCTTCTTTCAAAGATGCCGCAATTCGTTTAGTCAGCGGATACATGATGTACTGGAGCAAAGTTCGTTCGCCCACTTTAAATAATACTTCGGTAGGCATCCCAGGCTGCAACACCCGATTACCCAAGATCTTCAATCCTTCAGGTGTAATTTCCACACGTCCTAAGTAATAACTGCTCACACCAGCCATACCAGCGCTAGGGTCTGTTATCACATCAGATGACAATGCTACCAACTTGCCAGGCACCACCAACTGCGGTGTATTGGCAAAGGTATTGAAGCGCACAGACACCTCCATGCCGGTATGCACTTTGTCAATAATATGCGGCTGTACTTTTGCGTCTACCAGCAACGCCTCACTCTTGGGCACAATGTCCATCAACTTTTGGCCAGCCATCACCACGCCACCCGTAGCACTGATGCCCATACCCACTACTTGTCCCTCAACGGGTGATTTAATTTGAGTACGAGCTAACTCTTCATTTGTCGCCGTCAATCTTTCTTTACCGGCCTGAATTTCTTTCTTCACTTCAGCCAATTGGGCTAATACGTCCTTCAAAACATCTTGCTTGCGTTGCACTAATCTAAACTGCGACTCTTCAATCGAGCGACTTAACCTGGACTGGTTTGACTTTAAATCAGACAAGGCCGTTTTAAGTTCTGTTTGCGTTTGCTCCATTTGCAATACTTGATTTTTGGGGGCGTAACCCTCCTCAGCCAACGTTTTAATGGACTTCAAATGTTTTTCTTGAAGCTGAATTTGTACCAATCTATTTGCCAGCGATTGGTCTACACCCCACAACTGCTCTTTAAGTGCCTGTATGCTTTGCTCTAGGGCAGACACTTCAGAGTTGTAAGAAGCCCTTCTAGCCGCAAACAAAGTTTGCTGCGTCAGCATCACTTGCTGCACAAACAGGTCAAATTTGTTCTCAAGAATTTCTTGGCCAAAGACGATGCTGCTCGCATTATTTCGCTCAGCTTCCAATCGGGCCTCTACGGCACGCTGGCTTAAATAGGCTTGCTTAATGGTTTCGTTGTTGGCGCGCGCTTGTGTGTCACTCACCTCCATTAGCACTTCGCCTTCTTTAACCCATTGGCCTTCTTTAACCAACACGTCTTTAACCACACCACCCGAAGAATGTTGAATGGTTTTTTTGCGGGTTTCAATGGCCACAGTGCCAGTGGCAGGTACACCCTGATCAAGGGGCGCAAAAGCTGCCCATAGCAAGAATGCGCCAAAGCCCACAACCAACACCGCAGCGCCTAACCGAATAGGTTTCTGGGTATTAATTTCTTCTTCTATTTCTGCTGGATCAATAGCTATTTGGCTTGCGTTATTGTTTGTCATGTCTGTCCTTAAGCCGCTGGCACTGCGTTTAACTCTGAGCTAAGCTCTGGGTTCAGCGCCTCGTTGTGCAACATTTTTCCTTTGGCCAGCACCACCAATCGGTCTGCAGTAGCCAATAAATTTCTGTCGTGTGCCACCATAAAGACCAGCGCACCAGCAGACTTCATTAAATTCAAAGTGGTCACCAAGGCTGCTGTGCCTTGCTCATCCATGTTGGCATTGGGCTCGTCTAGCACCAAGAGTTGAGGGTTGCCATAAATGGCGCGTGCCAAAGCCAATCGTTGCCGTTGTCCACCAGACAGCATGCCACCTGCTTCGCCAATGGTGGTGTCGTAGCCTCTGGGCATGCGCAAAATCATTTGATGAATGCCAACTTTTTGAGCGGCTTCAATCACGGCCTCAGAATTAACTTCGCCAAATCGGGCAATGTTGTCGGCTATGCTGCCGTCCATTAGTTCAATGTCTTGCGGCAAGTAGCCCACCATGCCACCTAGATCATCTCTGCCTATTCGGCTAATGTCTTGGTTATTTATTTTGACTTGGCCAAGCATGCCTTGCGCAATGCCCAGTATGCATCGAAGCAAAGTTGTTTTGCCGGCGCCCGAATGACCGGCAATGGCAATCACTTGGCCTTCTTTAAACTCTGCATTAAGGCCTTCCAAAATAGGCTCGGGTTTTCCAGGCACTGTGGCGCCTAGGTTTTGCCATTTCATAGTGCCTTGAATACTGGCTGGCGAAGCGGCAGTTTGCTTCACAGGATTTTCATCCAGCATTTTTTCTACGCGCAAGTAAGAAGTTTTCGCTTGCACAAACATTCGCCAACTAGAAACCAGCATGTCAATAGGCCTAAGAGCATTGGCCATCATCATGTTAGAAGCCACCATGGCTCCAGATGAAAGCTCTCCTTGAATTACCAAATAAGCACCGACAGACAAAACAATCGACTGTTGACTATGTCGTACCAACTTGCTCAGCATTTGCACTTTGTGCATGTTGTCTTGAGAGTGGGTATGTAACTTCAAATGCTTCAAATACAAGTTGAGCCATCGGCTGCGCAGGTTGCTGAGCATGCCCAAGGACTCCACAATTTCTGAGTTTTTCAGCTTGGTACCCACATACGTATTGGCAACTTGACTTGCATCCATGGCTTTTTCAAACGGTGCTTCAGTCCAACGGCTACTGAGGTACGCCAATGCGCCAAAAAGCAGCATAAAAACCAACCCCGTCCAGCCCAATACAGGGTGCATCATGAACAGAATGGCTAAGTAAACAGGCGTCCATGGAATGTCAAACACCGTAAAAAAGCTTTGACTAGAAATTAACTGCCGCATGCTGGTAAGGTCGTTGAACACCATCTGCGCTTTGTCTTCTGTGCCTTTGCGCCTGGAGTCAAAGCACGCCATCAAAATACGTGTATTTAGCTTTTGGTCAAAGCGCAGCGTTGTTCTTACAAGCACGCGTGTTCGAATCCAGTCTGCAAAAGACGACAGCACCAAGCCGCCCATCATCAGCAAGGTCAGCGCAATCAATGTCACCTCTGACTTGCTCAGCATCACACGGTCCATTACTTGCAGCATGTACAAGGTAGGCGTAATTAAAAGCAAGTTGTAAACACAACTGAAAATGCCCACCCACATAAACTCTTTGCGAGCTTGCCAGACCAACTGACCCAGTTCGCTGCGCTGCAATATTTGAATCAGCTTGTTCATGATGGTGCCACCTCTTTCAATTTGGCCAGCACATCATCTCGAGGACCCCACAACTGCATGCGGCCATCGTTCATGAACAAAATTTTGTCGATCACGGCCAATGGGCTGGACTTGTGCGTCACCACCACTACCGTGCTACCCGCTGCTTTCAGCGACTTTAGCAATTCAATGAACAATGTATCGCCTTGTTCATCCAAACTCGAATTGGGTTCATCCAATACAATCAATTTGGGCATGCCATAAACGGCACGTGCCAAGGCTAGTCGCTGTCTTTGCCCGCCAGACA
>Ga0315907_10002865_pt1 | contig 21116 bp, 18 predicted proteins | sample LakEriMetagenome_3_FD_203525 | JGI IMG/M metagenome (GOLD analysis project Ga0315907, IMG submission 203525) | Freshwater fungal communities from buoy surface, Lake Erie, Ohio, United States - Buoy 12 MA123 | ecosystem: Environmental > Aquatic > Freshwater > Lake > Lake biofilm | place: USA...
CTTACGCGAAGGGGGTTTTTGGGTTTCTCGACATGTTCTCCGCAAGAAAAAAACGCTGTTGAAAAAACAATCCAAATGCAAATTAGACTTCTGTTCATGTTATCGATTCGGCTTATCTTTGAAGCACTTCGGCAAATTTAATAAATCAATCCTCGTTTTAGCGAATTATGCTATTATCATTCAACCCAAATTAAAATGAAAAGACTTTCTCTTGTTTTGTTAATCGTAATTTTAGGTGTTAATTTCTCATTTGCTCAAAAGAGCTTTCGTTTTGGAATGAAAGCCGCTCCTATGTTTTGTTGGATGAAACCCGATTTTTCGATTGGCGGGGTTAGCAATTTTTCCGCAGAAGGCGGAGGCGGAAGAATGGGCTTTGTTTGGGGGCCAATGGCAGAAATTCAACTTAACGAAACGTTCTTAATTTCAACCGGAGTCGACATCAATTATACATCCTTTCGTTTAGAAGGAACCATGAAAGACTCTGTTGGTGGAGAGAGTATTGTGGAATGGAATCAAAAATACTCAACGCGCTTCATCGAAGTTCCTGTCATGTTAAAATTCCGTACCAAAGAAATTGGTTATTTGCGTTACTTCGGTCTATTTGGTCTGGGTGCGGGTTTCCGGTATTCTGCCAAAACAGAATTCTCAAGAACGTATACAAGTCCTACTACAAATACAACAACCTTTTCCAATGATGAATCGAATACCTATGTGAAAGGATTTCGAGGTTCCATGTTGGTTGGCGCGGGTGTTGAATATTCTCTATCAGGTAATACGGCGCTTGTTGGAAGTTTGGTTTTTAATAATGGTCTTACAAACATTTTGCAAAAACAAGAGAACTCCCCTGCAACCGACCAGTTCAACGCAGTGAAAGAATTTGCAATCACCAACTATATGCAACTCAACGTTGGAATATTATTCTAATCTCTTTTAGATTCTATCTTTGTAGCCGAATCCTTCAAAACGATTCGGCTTTTTTATGAAAATTGCCCTCGCTCAAATCAATACGCACATCGGAAATATTTCTTCCAATGTCTCAACGATTATTCAAAATATAGAACGTGCAAAGCGCGACGGCGCGGACCTTGTCGTTTTTCCAGAACTGTGTGTTTGCGGGTATCCCCCACTCGATTTACTCGAATACGATGCATTTATCGATTCCTGCGAAAAGGCCGTCAAACAAGTTGCCGAAAACTGTGTTGGAATTGCCGCTATCGTTGGAGCTCCATCACGAAACATCTCGCTAGAAGGCAAGAACCTATTCAACTCCGCGTTTTTTTTAGAGGATGGGAAGATTAAACAAGTCGTACACAAAACCCTGCTTCCCAATTACGATGTGTTTGACGAGTACCGTTATTTTGAATCGAACAATGAGTTCAATTGCATCGATTTTCAAGGGAAAAAAATAGCTCTCACAATCTGCGAAGATTTGTGGGATGTAGAAGAAGACAAGCTATATGTTCGTTGGCCTATGGAAGCGCTTCATAAGCAAAATCCCAATCTCATAATCAACATCGCCGCATCTCCGTTTTCAACCAAACATGCCGAAGCAAGAAAAAAGGTGCTGCATAAGACTTCCTCGAAATATAAGATTCCGGTTTTTTATGTGAATCAGGTTGGGACACAAACCGACTTGATTTTCGATGGCGGTTCGATGGTTTTGAATAGAGATGGCAATGTGGTGTTTGAACTCAATTACTTTCAAGAAGACTATCGTTGCATTGAACTCGATTATGTAAATACGGCGAAATGTGTTCCTTTTGCAGCCGAAGGGTTTTCATCCTCTGAAATAGAAATCGAGCGCATGCACAAGGCATTGATTCTGGGTATTTCCGATTATTTCCAAAAAATGGGCTTCAAGCAAGCGGTTCTTGGTTTAAGTGGCGGCATCGATTCTGCCCTTGTTTATACATTAGCCGTTCAAGCGCTTGGTAAAGAAAATGTGTTGGGCGTGTTGATGCCTTCGCCCTACTCTTCCGACCATTCTATTAGCGACTCGCTTAAACTTGCGGCCAACTTGGGAGCAAAAGCTGAAATTATCCCTATTGAAAATGTGTTTTCTCAGTTTCAATCTTCGCTTTCAAAACAGTTTAGCGGATTACCCGAAAATCTCACCGAAGAAAATTTGCAAGCCAGAATTCGAGGAGTTTTACTCATGGCCATGAGTAATAAATTCGGATATATTTTGCTGAATACTTCCAATAAATCGGAGGTTGCCGTTGGTTATGGAACTTTGTATGGTGATATGTGTGGCGGCTTATCCGTTATTGGAGATGTATACAAAACGCAGGTTTATAAGCTTTGTAAATTCATCAATCAATACGAAGAAATTATCCCGCTTAATATTTTAACAAAAGAACCAAGTGCCGAATTGCGGCCCAATCAAAAGGACAGCGATTCTTTGCCCGATTACGATTTACTCGACCAGATTCTTCAAGCATACATCGAAGAACGAAAAGGTCCTATGGAACTTGTTAAAATGGGTTTCGATAAACCCTTGGTCGAGCGCGTGCTAAAATTGGTGAATACAAACGAATACAAACGTTTCCAAACACCACCCATTTTGCGAGTTACAAACAAGGCATTTGGCAGCGGACGAAGAATGCCGTTGGTTGGTAAGTATTTCTCTTAAAACGAAACACTCAACTGAATCGCTGTAGTTCGAGGTTGCTCAATACTCAGTGGGCGAATCATGTATTCTTTATTCAATAGATTATTCACGATAACAGCCATTTTAACGGTTTCGTTAAGTTGGTAACTAACACGGACATCCACAATCGTAAATCCTTTGTTGTTGTTTTGACGATAAGCTTTTAAACCCGGTTTGGGCTGCCCGAGAACTCCGAGAATTCCATCAATTTCCTCAAAAACACTATCGATATTACGCATGAAACTGTTGTAGCGAGCACTTGTACCCAAAACCCATTTGCCTCTTGTAATTTCGGCGTCTGCCTTAAACACATGTTGAAAGCGATACTTTAACAAATACCCCGTCGAATCGCTCGAAGAACTAGCGTATGTGACCTGATCATAGGTTTCTTTATTCGGCTCTAGTGAAATTGGATGAGTATAGGTGTATCCAAATAACATGGCAAGTCCTGTTTTGCGAATATTTCCTTGTCCTGCAAGTGAAAAATCCAATCCAGAAACCTCTGTGTTCCCAATGTTGAGCGATGCGAAGCCCAATCCAAAAAACTTATCAGGATCTTCCTCCGTGGGATCAAATCTACCGAAGTTGAATTCAATATTGTTATTAAATCGTTGAATAAAATAGGCTGCATCGACATAACCTTGAAAATTGCCAATACGAAATCCTTGCTTCAAGCCAATTTCTGCATTCCACGAAGTTTCCGATTTCAAACTATCATTCGGGTAAATACGAATAGGACCCACTTGGGTGCGAATGAATTTCTCTGCAATAGTTGGGAATCGATAACCTTGTCCGAAAGATGCTCTTAAAAAAGTGGCTTTGTGGATTTTCAAATTTGCACCTGCCCGAAATACCGGCTTTCCTTCCCGAATGGTTTTGGCAGAATCGGCTGCAGAAACGGAGGGGCTCGTAATTGTAAAATGTTCGTAACGGAATCCTGCATTGATAGTTAATCGTTGAAAAAATGTGCGGTTCAATTGCAAATAAGCAGCGATATTTCGGTTGCCCGATGATGCTTTTGCAGTAACCGTATCCGACAAACTGCCTTTGTATAAGTCGGAAGTTCCAATGGTATAAGAATGAACGAGCCCAGAAGTTAAACTCAAACCTTGAAGTATTCCATTCTTGAATTGCCGCTGAACTTGGTATTCAGAGTAAAATACATCACTTTTATTACTTTGGTTATTGTCGTTGTTATTATTCAAGTGAAACCAACGATTTCGCAATACGTGGCTCCACCCTCCTTTGCTTGTGTACCGAATAAATGGATCGACATACCACACATTTTGAAGGGTAAGTGTAATGGAACCTGGATAAGCTCTGTACATTCCAGAATCGGCGTTCATCCAAAGCAATGCTCCTGTCGAACGCGACAACATTCCGTTCCCATTAACCCCGAAATTCAGCCCTTCAATTTTCTTACTTCGATACCGTAAACTAAAATTAACACGGGCACGATTTTCAAACTCCCCGCGCTGTTCGGCATAGGGATTAAAGGTTGTGGTTGTGTCGGTTACGTTTACTGGCGTTGGGCCTTTGTATCCATTGTCGTTATAGACATTTCCTCCAACAACAAAATCCAGATTCCCGATTTTTCGTGAGTGGAAAAAATTGAGCCCTGTATACGTTGGATTATTCTTTCCCCAATAAATGGCATTGGTGTTTCGAGGATTATTGTAAAGTCCCGAAAATACATTGATCTTGGTTTGAGGTGTATCGCGCGGGTAGGCCGTTCGTAAATTAATTACACCACTCAATGCGGCAGAACCATACATTACAGAAGACGCTCCTTTAATTACCTCAACTTGTTCGATATTTTCAACGGGCAAAAATCCCCAACTTGGCCTTCCGGCATCACCCGATAAAATGGGCAAATCGTCCATCAAAATCATCACGCGACTTCCCGCGCCAAAACTATAACCGCTGCCACTTCGAATCTGAGGTTCCCCATCCACAATGGTTACTCCGGGCACCTGCTGCAGAGCGTCGTCGATGCTTGTTGTGTTTTTGTTTTCAATAATATTAGGACGTAACACCTCCATACTAACGGTCAATTCTTCAATATTCTGCTCGTATTTTCCAGCCGTTGTCACGAATGTTTTTAGTTCGCGCATTTCTTGGCTCAAGTTAATGTTGAGCGTCTTTTTTTCATTGGGCAGAAGCTCTATCGGAATTTCTTGAGGAGTGTATCCTGCTTGACGAAAAACCAGAACCAGTTTCCCAGCAGGAAGCGAAATGGAATAGTTACCATCATTGTCGGCAACCGTTCCTTTTGAGGTATTCCCTTTTACAATAACATAGGCGGCAATAATTGATTCTCCAGTTTTTGCATCTTTTATTGATCCTGAAACGATTCCTTGTTCTATTTGGCCATGCGCACAAATGGTCGTTAAAAGAGCAATTATTGACAAAATGTGTTTCATTATTCTATTTTTCAACATTTGATGTGTGTTGTTATTTGCTTTGTACTTTGCAATGTATAAAAAACTATCCTGCATGCATCCCGAAGATGAAATTCAAGCAACAATAGCCCTTTCTCTCATTCCAGGAATTGGTGCAATTACCGCAAGAAAAATATTAAATCAAACAGGTTCGGCAGTTCAATTTTTTTCAGAATTTAAAAAGTTAAAATTAACGGCTTCGCGATTACAAGCATTGCGAACTGCCGATTTTAAATCCCTGTTTTTACGCGCAGAGAAAGAATTGGTATTTATTGAAAGGTGCGGCATCAATACCTACCTAATTCATCAAAATAATTACCCCAAACGATTGAAATTATGCGATGATGCGCCAGCTGTTTTCTATTCGAGAGGCAATATGGACTTAGATGCATCCAAAATAATAGCGGTTGTTGGAACTCGAAAAGCGACCGAATATGGACTAAAATGTTGCGAGGATGTTTTGGAAGAGATGGGGAAAAACGGGTGTACTTTGGTAAGTGGTTTGGCTTATGGGATAGATACGCATGCTCACAAAGAGGCAAATAAACAGGGCATTCAAAACTTAGGCGTGGTGGCGCACGGATTAGATCGCGTGTATCCATATTCCAATAAAGCGCTTGCCCAAAAAATGGAAGAGCATGGAGGTTTGATTTCCGATTTTATTTCTGAAACTCCGCCCGACAGAGAAAATTTCCCAAAAAGAAATCGTTTGGTTGCCGGCCTTGCCGATGCTGTCATTGTTATTGAAGCATCACAAACAGGAGGCGCCTTAATTACTGCCGATATAGCCAATTCCTATAACCGAGATGTTTTTGCCTTGCCGGGCTCTTGGGGAAAAGAATTTTCGGTTGGATGCAACAACTTAGTAAAAAACAACAAAGCCGCAATATTGTCATCAGCGGCCGATTTATCGTGGTATCTCAACTGGGACAAACCCGAAAATCCGAAAGTCATTCAAACACAAATTCCATTCGATTTGAGTCCTCTCGAAGAATTGATATTAAATCTGATAAAAGGAAAAACCGATACTCTCGACACCATTTCAATTGAAGCCGATTTGCCCATTAGTAAAGCGTCGGCCTTGCTGCTTGATTTAGAATTTCGGGGTATAATTAAAACCCTGCCCGGTAAGCGTTATCAAATTCTGGATTAATCAATGAATCGATTTTTCCATTCGGGTTTAGGTAGAGGGCAGCTTTCAAATTTTCCAAACCACCTATATCGATTACGAGCAACGATCCTGTAAATAGGATTTCTGATAAAATTCGGAATGAAACGAAGCATTGCTACTAATTTCCAAATGCCTCCAATCAATTGAAGCGATTTTAGAGCGGCGTCGCTTTCTGTATAAATCTTTCCATTATGAATGAGAACAACGCCATCGGGTAATGGTCGAGAATGATCAACTTGTCCCAAAAGAGTTTTGGCAATAGGGCTTTGCAATGCTGCAAAATGCAAAACAGCCCGATGGTCTATTTTCAGTAAAAAATGAACTGTTCTGTTGCAAAAGCGACAAAGCCCATCATAGAATAGTACCGGTTCTTGCTCTTTTGCTTTCACCTATTTTTCTTGTTTCTCTAATAGCTCCTCCCATTTAAGCATTTGCTCATCAAGTTCTTTTTTCAGTTGCTCATATTTCTTTAAAAGCATTGCCGATTCTTGCTGATTGGAGTATAGGTTTGGGTCGGCCAGCTTTTCCTCAGCAATTTTTATCTCGGCTTCCAATTCGGAAACTCGGACCTCACAATTGCGAAGTTGAGTTTGAAGTTGCTTGGCCTCTTTATCGCTTAATTGGCTTACTGGTTTTTTGTTTGCTTGCTCCTGCTTTATTTCTTGCTTTTGTTCCGCTTTTATACGACCCGCGTCTTTTTTAACTTCCAATTGACGAAGGCTTTCCAATTTACGGCTTTGAAGAAATTCAAAAATACCCCCTGGGAATTCTCGAATACGCCCTTCGTTAAACTCGTAAACTTTGTTACACAAACCATCTAAGAATTCACGGTCGTGAGAAACCAAAATCATTGTTCCGTTATATTGACTCAGTGCTCCTTTTAAAATATCCTTTGAGCGCATGTCCAAGTGGTTTGTCGGCTCATCGAGAATCAACAAATTGACTGGTTCAAGAAGAAGTCTAGCAAGGGCCAATCGTCCCTTTTCGCCACCCGAAAGTACTTTCACTTTCTTTTCAACGGCATCGCCACTAAATAAGAAAGACCCCAAAATGCTTCGCAATTGCTGCGTTGAAATGTTGCGGGCGATGGCTTCCAATGTTTCTAAAACCGTTGCGTTCTGATCTAAAAGCTCCGCCTGATTTTGGGCGAAATATCCAATTTTAACATTGTGCCCAATCTCCACTTTGCCTTCGTGTTCAAGATGGCCCGTTATAATTTTTGAAAGCGTTGTTTTTCCTTCTCCATTTCGACCAACAAACGCGATTTTCTCTCCCCGCTCAACTAAAAATCCGAGGTCTTTAAGTATCAATTTATCGCCGAATGATTTCTTAATATGCTCCGCTTCTAAAACCACTTTGCCCGAACGAGGAGCATCAGGAAAACGGAAGTGGATTGCTGAATTATCTTCATCTTCCACCTCTATTCGTTCTACTTTATCCAATTGTTTGATGCGCGACTGAACCTGAACAGCCTTTGACGCTTTTGCACGAAAACGATCGATGAACTTTTCGGTATCTTCAATCATCTTGCGCTGATTCATATACGCGGCCTTTTGTTGGTCGCGACGCTCTTGTCTTAAAATGACATAACGCGAATACGATGCTTTGTAATCTTCAATTTTACCCAGAGTGATTTCAATTGTTCTGCCGGTAACAGCATCTAAAAAGGCCCTGTCGTGAGAAACCAAAACTACAGCGCCCGGATAATTAGAAAGAAAATCTTCGAGCCACTGGATCGATTCTATATCGAGGTGATTGGTTGGCTCATCGAGCAAAACGGCATCGGGCATTTGAAGCAAAATTTTTGCAAGCTCAACACGCATTTTCCATCCACCCGAAAACTCATCCATCGAGCGGTGCAAATCCGTTTGCTTAAACCCTAAACCTAACAGGATCTTTTCTGTTTCCCCATCAATACTTCCTCCGCCAAGCAAAGACAATCGCTGGCCTGCATCATTTAACCGTTCAATTATTTGATGGTATTCGTCGGATTCATAATCCGTTCGGGTTTCGAGTTGTTGACTTAAATCGTTTAATTCTTTTTCAAGCGACAAAACCTCATCGAATGCCGTTCGCGCTTCTTCGAAAATGGTTTTTCCGGTGGCGTGCTTCATTTCCTGGGGCAAATAACCAATGCGGTATCCCGAAGGAATTGAAACAGTTCCTTTTGTTGGTTCTTGGTGCTTGCTTATGATTTTTAGAAGTGTTGATTTTCCCGCTCCATTTTTTCCTGTCAAGCCCACTTTATCGCGGGCCTGTATCATAAATGAGATTTCTTCAAATAACGGATTTCCGTTAAATACGACTGATAAATTTCCAACTGTAATCATGCGGGCGCAAAGGTAAGGTATCCTGACAGTTTATAAGACAATCTAAATGGCGTTCGCAGTTTTTATGTTTAATTTAGCTGATTCTATTTCAATTATGGGTTTCAAGTCTTCAAAATTTTACTCCATTGTTTCATGCACTTGTCCAAGGTGCCATGAGAGCAAAATGTTTTTAAATGCAAACCCTTATAAATTTGAAAATTGGGACAAGATGCATTCCGACTGTCCAACATGCGGTTTGCACTTTGAACGAGAGCCCGGGTTTTTTCAAGGAGCCATGTATGTAAGCTACGGATTGGGTGTTGCTTTGAGTGTAGGAGTTCTATTAATTGATTTGTTAATTGGTTTTGAACCAACCACGTTTTTTATTGCAAACACCTGCGCATTGGTGTTTTTTGCGCCCATATTATTCCGCTGGTCTCGCAGTATTTATTTGAATATTTTCATCAAATACGATAAATCAAAACTTAATCACTAATACAGGTTTGCCAATTTCTCAATCTCGCTGTACGTGCAAGTATGTTTTTTCGGTAAGGGATTCAAGGATGAAAATACCATTGCCTTAGCAACATGTTCAGAAGAAATCGCTTTGTATTTTTTTAATGGGCCAACAAACGCCCAACTCAACATGCGCATTAAATACATCGCTAATTTCTCGGCCAATCGACTTTCTTTTCTATTTCCCAACAAGAGAGATGGTTGGAGAATAACAAAAGAGCTAAAATTCAATTCCGAAATCCTATTTTCAATCTCTCCTTTGCATTTTAAATAAAAATTAGTGGAGTTTGAATTGGCTCCAATTGACGATTGAAGTACAAAGGTGTTTACCCCTTTTTTGTATGCAATTTCAGCGATCGTTTGGGGTAGTGTAACGTCTGTATCGTAAAACGCCTTTTGGCTTCCCGCTTTTTTTATTGTAGTTCCAATGCAGCAGCAGACAGAATCAACTAAAGGGAAATTCGATTCATTTAAATCTAATTCTAAAAAATTAACGACTGATTCATTTAGTTTGGGATGAGAAATTCCAAGGGGTTTTCGAACCCAAATAAATACTTCGGAAATGCATGGGTCTTCAAGTGCGTATTTTAAAACAAACGATCCTGTTAACCCAGAAGCCCCAAGAATTAACAATTTGGTATTGCTCATTTCCTTAAATTCTTCCGAGCATAGTACTTATATCCTCTGTTTTTCTGGGCGTCGTACTTATTAATCTTATATACAAATTGCGCAGTAATTCCCAAAGAAAGTCTTTTGTCGGGAGAAATACTTGTTGAAGAACGGCCCGATTGAATTAATGAAGAAACTCCGTATAAAGCTCTGAAAGTTGATGTTAGTGCAAAGTTTTCGGTAAAACTGTAATAAAGACCAGCTCCTGCAACAATGCTAAATGTGGTTGGGTTGAATGTTTGCGTATTCACTACCGGAATAACAGGTGATGTGTTTTTGTATTCTTCAAGAACAGCGGATGCTTTATTAAGAAAACTAATTTGAGGCCCTACTTCAAATGTTAACCCTTGATGGTGCGTTGGACACATGGTAAACATTAGAGGAATATCGATATAGGATAACTTAATACGATATCTATAAAACACATCCGGGTCGATGATTCCTTGACCGGGAAAAAATTTGTATGACTGGTCTACCTGACAAAAATTGGTTTCCAATTTAATGCCGTATACTTTTTTGGAATAATAGCCTCCCTTGTCGAAATAGAGAGCGGCTGTTAATCCTGCGCTTTTTCCTCCGGTAAAAACATATGTAGAATCGCCACCATCATAGCGCATTGTTTTTGAAAGAAGTTGAGATGCGAAATAAGATACATTACCTCCAAACTGATACATTTGGGCATTCAAACACACATTACCCAAAAGGAAAATCAAAAGGAGATATGTTCTTAAGGTTAACATGGTTTAGCTAACTTAAGAAAAAAAATAAAAACTTGTTTGCTGTTTTTCTCTGTTTGTAAGAAAACAGGAAATGTTTGTAAAAAAATAGCCCCGTGTTTTAATTAAAACACGGGGCTATTTTGTATTGAAAAATGTTACATCATTCCTCCCATACCACCCATTCCTGGGTTCATTCCGCCTCCTCCAGCAGGAGACTCTTCTTTAATTTCGGACAAAACGCATTCAGTTGTTAAAAGCATTCCGGCAATAGATGCAGCATTTTCGAGTGCCACACGTGTTACTTTTGTAGGGTCAATAACGCCCGCTGCAAATAGATTCTCATACACATCTGTACGCGCATTAAATCCAAAATCGCCGGTTCCTTCTTTTACTTTCTGAACTACGATTGAACCTTCGCCCCCTGCATTCGCAACAATCTGACGAAGCGGCTCTTCCAAAGAACGTTTTACAATGTTAAAACCAAATGTTTCGTCATCGTTAATTCCTTTGGCGTCATTCAACGACTCAATAGCTCTGATATAAGCAATTCCTCCTCCTGGAACAACACCTTCTTCCACAGCAGCTCGAGTTGCATGAAGTGCATCGTCTACGCGATCTTTCTTCTCTTTCATTTCAACTTCTGTAGCAGCACCTACATATAATACTGCAACTCCTCCTGCTAATTTCGCTAAACGCTCTTGCAGTTTCTCGCGATCGTAGTCGGAAGTTGTGTTTTCAATTTGTGCCTTAATCTGGTTAACACGCGATACAATATCTTCTTTAGCTCCTGCTCCATTTACAATGATTGTATTTTCCTTGTCGATGGTTATCTTTTCAGCACTTCCCAAATAAGTCAAATCTGCATTTTCTAATTTGTATCCGCGTTCTTCGGAAATTAGTTGTCCTCCTGTTAAGATAGCAATATCTTCAAGCATGGCCTTACGACGATCGCCAAAACCTGGAGCCTTAACTGCTGCAATTCGAAGAGATCCACGAATTTTATTTACTACCAGCGTTGCAAGTGCTTCGCTATCCACATCTTCCGCAATAATCAACAAAGGACGACCACTTTGAACGCTCTTCTCAAGAATTGGAAGAAGATCTTTCATGGTAGAGATTTTCTTGTCGTAAATCAATATGTATGGATTTTCAAGAACGGTTTGCATTTTCTCTGTATCCGTTACAAAATATGGAGAAATGTAACCGCGATCGAATTGCATACCTTCTACAACTTCTACGGTTGTTTCGGTTCCTTTAGCTTCTTCTACAGTAATTACACCTTCTTTCTTTACTTTATCCATCGCCTGAGCGATTAATTTACCAATGGCGTTATCGTTATTTGCAGAAATGGTAGCAATCTGCTCAATTTTTTGATTGTCATCGCCAACAGCTCTGCTTTGAAGTTTTAAATTCTCTACAATAATTGCTACCGCTTTGTCAATTCCTCGTTTTAAATCCATTGGATTTGCACCTGCTGCAACATGTTTTAAACCAGCAGTGATAATTGCTTGAGCCAAAACGGTTGCTGTGGTAGTTCCATCTCCTGCAACATCTGCAGTTTTTGAAGCCACTTCTTTAAGCATTTGAGCTCCCATGTTTTCGATAGGATTGCTTAATTCTATTTCTTTTGCAACCGAAACGCCGTCTTTGGTTATGGATGGCGCCCCAAATTTCTTATCAATAATAACATTACGTCCTTTAGGACCTAGTGTTACTTTTACAGCATTTGCTAATGCATCAACGCCTTTTTTTAATTGGTCGCGTGCATCAATATTAAATGTGATGTCTTTTGCCATTATTTCTATGTTTTTCTAAATGAATTAAAGAATCGCGAAAATATCTGATTCGCGCATTATTAAGAGGTCCTTGCCACTCACAGAAATTTCTGTTCCGGCATACTTTCCGTATAAAACCTCATCCCCAACTTTCACAGTCATTGGCTCATCTTTCTTGCCATTGCCAACAGCTACAACTCGGCCTTTTTGGGGTTTTTCTTTTGCTGTATCCGGAATAATAATACCTCCTGCTGTTTTTTCTTCTGCAGGAGCTGCTTCAACAAGCACTCTGTCCTGAAGAGGACGAATAGTAATATCTGACATATAATTTCGCTTTTATTGGTTTTGCGCGCCGCTTAGCGAATGATGTGCCATTGGGGTGAAATGACAAATTTGTCAGACGACACGCATTATTACAAAAAAAAATGTCAGCCCGGTGACAGACTGACACATTATACTGTAAAAAGTATCTTGTTAATTCCCCGGCGCCGGAACGGGTGTAACGGGAACATTATTAGAAGCTGGAGCAGGTGCAGGAGCAGAAGCTGGTTTGGCAACTGGAGCAGTTTCGGTTGCTGATTCTGCTTTTTCCTGACTAACCGATTGTTGGAGTTTTTGTTCGCCCGGTTTATTCATAACAGTTGCAAAAAGGCAAAGAACAACAAGGGTAGAAACCAAAACCCATGTGGCTTTTTCTAGGAAGTCGGTAGTCTTTCGAACTCCCATAACTTGATTGCTGGATGCGAAAGTGGATGACAATCCTCCACCTTTAGAATTTTGAACGAGCACAACAAGAATCAATAAAATTGATGCTAGTATAATGAGTGCGGAAAGTATACCGGTCATAGTAAATCAGTTTTTCCCAGATTTTTAATAAGGGCGGCAAAGTAAGTGCTTTTATCTGGATATAACAAACTTAATTTTTCAAAGATGCGAATTGCCTTTTCTGTATTTCCTTGGTCTATGTATATGTTGGCCAATGTTTCAGAAACAATCGTGTCATTATCCTCGACACTTTTTTTGGCCATTAAAATTGGAGAATAAAATTCTGTTTTGCTTGGTTTGCTAATTCTTGGGTCTGTTTGAATAAAGCGCTCGATGAGATTGTTCGCCTGTTCGTTAGTAGAATTACTGATTGGGGGCTGGGTGTCAGCTTTCCTTTCCTCCTTGGGTGTTTGAACCCTTTTAAGCCAGCTAGAAAAACTAGCCCTTTCATTCGCCAACACGTTGACGGTTTTTATGGGTGGCGTGCGGAGGAGATCTTCGTCTTCTGTGGATTCTACTTGAATGTGCTCTGTAACCTCCGGGTAGTTGATAATTTGAGCGATGATTTCAGTCTCTACCGATGATGGTGTTAACGAATTTTCATGCTCAAAATCTGAAGGAATACTGTTCTGAGATTCTTGTGGTCTTAACGTAATTTCATTGCTACTTTGTTTCTCATTTCGATTATGAATAATGGAAAACAAGTGCTTTCTATTTCCAGAATATAGCGCAGCATTTTTAATGGCCTCCGAAAATAAAATATTGTTTGATTGATTCAAAGATCGGGCGAGTAAAGTATGCGCTCCTTGAAAAAAGGGGTACTTATTTATCACTTCCTTGAGGTTTTCATCCACACCTGCCGGAAATTCTGTCTTCAACGACACACAGCTAAGAAACTCGGCTTTGTTCATTACCAGTTAATGAGTGCTTTGTTAAAAATGTCTTGGATTAACTGCTGATTTACCTGACTTACGAGCTCTTGCTCAATTGAAGAAAGGTTTTGTGAGCTTGGAAAATCGACAAAACGTGAAAAACTTGATTCAAAGTCTTTACTTGGGTCTTTCGAATTCGAAAACTTAACACTTACGGTTATTGTCAAACGGTTAGAGGAGGCGGCCTGATTACTTACTCCGACAGGTCCTACTCTGTAATCCGTTATTGCACCTTCCATTTGTAAATCTCCTCCTTTCGAAATTAATGAGAGCGGACTTTGCGTTTGAAAGAAATTTCTTAAGTCTTCGGTAAATGATTGACTCAAAGTAGGTTGAACAAGAGCGGCATTGTTAGGGAAGAATGCTATTGAAATAGTTTTCGCATCTCCATAATTACCACCCGACAAAGATAATTTACAAGAAACTAAAACCACACTTAAAATTAGAAGAGCTGCGTATTTCATGTTAGAGGTTTATGCCGTATTCTTTAATCTTTCTATACAGTGTTCTTTCAGAGATTCCAAGTTCTTTGGATGCATTTTTTCTTCTCCCTCTGTATTTTTCAAGTGCTTTAATAATTAATTCCTTTTCCCTACCCTCAATAGATAGATTTTCTTCTTCCACTTCAACGTGATCGGTTAAAGGAGGATTGGAAGGTGAAATATATGGCGCAGCAGATGTAGATGTTGGACTTGCGACAGGTGTCGATTGATAGAAAGAGGGTTGTTGTATATCACTATATAGTTTATTAATAAATTGTGCGTTTTCTTCTTGGAAATGCTTGATGTCTCCATCGCCATTTTGTAGCATACTGAGCATCATTTTCTTCATGTCGACCATGTCCTTTTTCATGTCGAATAAAACCTTATACAATATCTCCCTTTCTGAAAAATCGCCTGCGGCCTCTTGCCTAATTAAGGCAGGAACCATACTGCCATGCGGACCCGGTAAATACTGAGCTAAAATTTCGGCAGTAACATTACGTTCGTTTTCAATAATAGAGATTTGTTCTGTTACATTTTTAAGCTGCCTTACATTTCCTGGCCAACGATAATTAATAAGTGCTTGTTGAGCCGAATCATCAAGGCGGATAGGTGGCATCTTGTATTTATCTGCAAAATCTGCGGCAAATTTCCTGAAGAGGAGTGCTATGTCGTTGCCTCGTTCTCTAAGCGCGGGAATTATTATTGGTACGGTGTTTAATCTGTAAAATAAATCCTCCCGAAACTTCCCTTTTTCAATTGCTTCTGGAATATTGACATTCGTTGCGGCGACAATGCGGACATCCGTTTTTAATACTTTGGACGAGCCTACTTTTATAAACTCTCCCGTTTCGAGCACACGTAAAAGTCGAACCTGAGTTTGAAGGGGCAATTCTGCAACTTCGTCCAAAAATATTGTTCCTCCACTTGCCACCTCAAAATATCCTTTTCTTGCTTCGTTAGCTCCTGTAAAAGATCCTTTTTCATGCCCAAATAGCTCCGAATCTATCGTTCCCTCGGGAATTGCACCGCAATTAACCGCAATAAAAGACCCATGCTTTCTTGTGGAAAAACTATGAATCACCTTTGAAAAAACCTCTTTTCCCGTACCACTTTCTCCTGTAATGAAAACAGTTAGGTCGGTTGCAGCAACACGCCAAGCCGTATCTATTGCACGATCGAGTGATGGCGAAGAGCCAATAATGCCAAATCGGTTTTTTATGTCTTGAAGATTCATCTTTTTATCCTTAATGACCCGCTGCTAATGAAATCGCTTTACCTAATAATGTTGCCTGAGTGCAATCGTGGATGCGCACATCCACTAAGTCTCCAGGCTTATAGTTTTCCTTTGGAAATACAACCATTTTGTTTTCTGAGCATCTTCCAGATACATATTCTTCCGATCGCTTGGAAAATCCTTCAACAAGAACACGAACGGTTTTTCCAATATCCTTCTTGTTGCTTTCTGTCGACAATCTTCCCTGAAGATTTATGATTTCAGTGAGTCGACGGCTTTTGGTTTCTTCCGAGATATCGTCTTTGTACTTTCTTTCGGCAAGCGTTTTGGGTCTTTCCGAATACTTATACATGTATGAAAAATCGAACTCCGAGAATTCCATCAAACTTAGCGTGTCTTGATGTTGCTCTTCCGTTTCTGAACAAAATCCCGTAATAATATCAGATGATATTCCGCATCCTGGAATTATTCTTCGAATGGCTAAAATACGTTCCATATACCATTCTCGGGTATATCCACGATTCATCTTTTCGAGCAATTCGGTATTACCTGATTGGACTGGCAAATGAATATAGTTGCAAATATTCGGGTAGCGCGCCATTATTTCTAGAACACTATCCAACATGTCTTTGGGATGAGATGTTGAAAACCGAATGCGCATGTTTGGAGATGCAAGCGCAACCATTTCTAGCAATTGAGAAAAGCTAACTGCCGAATTTAATTCTTCTTCCGAATAAATTTCTTTTTTCAAACCTCCGCCAGCATATAAGTAGGAATCAACATTCTGCCCAAGCAGCGTCACTTCCCTATATCCGCTTTCATATAGCCCAACAACTTCGTTAATAATGGTTTCGGGATCTCGGCTTCTTTCTCTTCCTCGTGTAAAAGGAACAACACAAAACGAACACATATTATCGCAGCCACGCGTTATCGATACAAAAGCAGTGATTCCATTTCCGCCAAGTCTTACCGGAGAAATATCGGCATATGTTTCTTCTTTCGATAAAATAACATTGATGGCCTTTCTTCCATCTTCAGCGATCGTAATTAATTTTGGCAAATCTCGGTATGCATCTGGCCCTACAACAATATCAACAAGCTTCTCCTCCTCCATAAGTTGAGACTTAAGCCGTTCTGCCATGCAACCCAAAACCCCTACAATTAAATCGGGATTACTCTTTTTTACTTTGTTGTATTCGGTAAGTCTTTGTCGAACTCGCTGCTCAGCATTGTCGCGAATTGCACAGGTATTTACAAAGATTAAATCGGCTTCTTCAATATTAGATGTTGTTGAAAAACCTTCATTTATTAATATGGAGGCAACAATCTCACTATCGGCAAAATTCATTGCGCAACCATAGCTTTCAATAAACATCTTTTTCTTTTGCGCCGTATTGAATTCTATCGGCATAACAAGTGATTCGCCTTGTCTTGATTCATCAATGTCTTTTGATAATTGGTCTTTCATGATTTTATTTGGAAGACAAAAGTAGTTAATACCGACGTTGTGACAATATGGCACAAGCATGTCGTGATGGATTTTTTCTGATTTTTAAATACGGGATGTTAGGATTAAGATCGATTTAATTTGCGTATGCCCGAATTCTTTCTGTTTCTTTGCCGTCAATATTCTTTGTGTAAAAATAAATATTATGGCCAAAAACCTTGTTATTGTTGAGTCACCGGCAAAAGCAAAAACCATTGAAGGATTTCTGGGTTCTGATTATATAGTGAAATCCTGCTTTGGGCATATTCGTGATTTACCAAAATCAGACATTTCCATAGACATTAAAAATAATTTTGCTCCGCAATATCAAATATCTCCAGATAAAAAAGATATTATCAAGGAGCTCACAAAACTTTCGAAGGATGCAGATACTGTTTGGCTGGCTTCCGACGAGGACCGTGAAGGAGAGGCTATTTCATGGCATCTTTTTGAGGCGCTTAATTTGAAAGAGTCGAATACAAAAAGAATTGTTTTTCACGAGATTACTAAGCAAGCGATTATAAAAGCCATTGATTCTCCTCGAAAAATTGACTATAACCTCGTTAATGCGCAACAAGCAAGAAGAATACTTGACCGATTAGTTGGTTATGAGCTTTCACCCATTTTATGGAAAAAGGTAAAACCTTCGCTTTCTGCAGGTCGGGTTCAATCGGTAACGGTTAGACTTTTGGTTGATCGCGAACGAGAGATAAATGGATTCTTGTCGGTTTCGGGTTTTCGAGTTGTTGCTTTATTGTCTTTTGATCAGAAAGGGAAATCCTATGTTTTAAAGGCAACTCTTCCCCAAAAACTTGAAAAGGAAACTGATGCGATGTCCTTTTTGGAAAAATGTAAGGATGCGCTATTTTCCATTGGAAGTGTGGAAAAAAAACCCGCTAAACGAACTCCATCGGCTCCATTTACAACGTCAACATTACAGCAGGAAGCGTCTCGAAAGCTTGGGTATTCCGTATCTCAAACAATGGTACTTGCTCAAAAATTATATGAGGCGGGTAAAATTACATACATGAGAACCGATTCGGTAAATCTTTCCGAAACGGCCCTTAACGCAGCAAAAGATCAGATTTTTTCGCAATTCGGCGAACGCTATCACAAACAAAGGCAATACACAACCAAAAGTAAAGGTGCGCAAGAGGCCCATGAAGCCATTCGCCCAACATATATGGAAAACCCAAGCGCTGGAGGAGATGCTCAAGAAAAACGTTTGTATGAAATGATTTATAAGCGAACGCTTGCTTCTCAAATGGCTGATGCTGAACTGGAAAGAACCCTTGTTAAAGTGAATATATCGACACTTAACGAGCAACTTGAGGCCAATGGAGAAGTTATTGTTTTTGATGGTTTTCTTAAGATGTATATTGAATCAACCGATGATAACCTTGACGATGAGGATAATTCAGGGCTTTTGCCTCCAGTTGAAAAAGGCTTGGCATTGAAACTAGATGAAATGGCAATCACCGAAAAATTTCCCAATAGCCCTCCAAGATATACGGAAGCTTCTCTTGTGAAAAAATTAGAGGAGTTGGGCATTGGTCGACCTTCTACATATGCTCCAACGATTTCTACCATTCAAAAACGAAATTATGCAATTAAGGAAGATCGGGAAGGAAGCGAAAGAAACTACAAACTTCTTACTCTTAAGAACAAGGAAATAAAGTCGGAACAGAAAACGGAGATCACGGGTGCGGAAAAAAACAAGTTATTCCCTACAGATATTGGAACTGTTGTGAATGATTTTTTAATGACCAATTTTGCGCAAATCATGGACTTCCATTTTACTGCGAAAGTTGAAAAGGAGTTCGATGAGATTGCAGAAGGGATGCAAGAATGGACGAAAATGATTGATGGTTTTTACAATCCTTTTCATGTTGAAGTTGAGAGAACACTATTAGAATCGGATAGAGCAACAGGATCGAGACTTTTGGGAATAGATCCCAAAACAAACAAAAACGTATATGTTCGCATTGGTCGATATGGTGCATTAGCACAAATTGGTGAAAATGATGATGAAGAAAAGAAATTTTCGAATCTAAAATCGGGGCAACGCTTAGAGTCAATTACTCTCGAAGAGGCTCTTGAACTTTTTAAGTTACCCAGGAATTTGGGCGATTTTGAGGGCAAAGACGTAACCATAGGAACCGGACGCTTTGGACCATATGTGCGGCATAATAGCTCATTTTATTCCCTGCCCAAAACGGACGATCCATTATCCGTTGACGCAGAACGTGCAATTGAGATCATTTTAGCGAAACGTAAGGCCGATGCCGAAAAGGTAATCTGCAGATTTCCTGATACAGAACCGGAAATACAGGTGTTAAATGGTCGGTTTGGACCTTATATTTCTCAAGGCAAGGAAAACTTTAAAATCCCCAAAGACAGAGACCCTAAAGCCCTTTCTCTTGACGACTGTATGGCAATTATTGCAGACGAAGCTAACAAACCCAAAAAAATAAAACGAGGAAAGAAATAAATTATCAGCCGTGAATCTTTTATCACATTTAGATCTACAACAAGTTCATGAATTAAAGAGTCAGGACTGGCCCGTAACGAGTATTGGGCGATGCATTGAAGCTTATTCAATGGAGCAGATGATTCGGCAAGAAGCCCCTTCGGTGGTTTTAATATCTGTTTGTAATGTTGAAGAAGAGCCCTTTTTAAGGAAGATTCGAGAATATTTCTATTCTCTTTATATAACTTCCAATAATTTCTTGTGTGCCGATGCTGGTATTTTCAAGGGAAATTCGGAGGAGCTTCAGGAGGCGCTGGGGAGAATTCGCGATTATGGGTCTATTCCAATTCTAATTTCTCCAGACCAATCGGTTACTTTTCAAATGTATTTGTCCTATTGCATAAGGGAACAAACAGTTAATCTGCTTTCGGTCGATGATTGCCCTGATTTAAAGGAGGATATTCCCTATCCTGGCAACTCCAACTGGCTTTCTTTTGTCTTGTCTCATGCACCTAATTACTTATTTAATTATGCTCTCATTGGCCACCAATCGTATTTGTCGAATTCGGAAATGATAAAAACATTGACCGATTTGCATTTCGATTTGCGTCGCTTAGGACAAATTCGAAAAAACATTTCATCCACAGAACCTCTTTTCAGAAATGCTGATTTTGTAAGTTTTGACATTGGATCTATTCGAGCATCAGACAGCGACTGTAATATCAACCTAGGGCCGAATGGTTTATATGCCGAAGAGGCTTGTCAACTCATGAGGTATGCAGGAATAAGCAATAAGTTAAGTATGGTTGGACTTTTTGGTTGGTACAATAGCCCCAAAATACACACCATAACACCAATGTTAATTGCTCAATTGATCTGGCATTTTATTGACGGTGTTGTATCAAGATCTTCAGATGGCATAATTGGGGAGGGTGCTGAATATAATACGTATAAATTATCGACCGAAAACGTAAATGAAGATTTAGTGTTTTACAAAAACACGCTTAATGGAAGGTGGTGGATGAATGTGCCCATGAACGACCATTCTAAAGGCAAATACAAGAAACATAGAATCATTCCATGCGCTTATGATGACTACCAACAAGCAATGAAAGGTGAAATTCCGGATACTTGGTGGCAAACATACCAAAAGTTAATGTAAATATTTGTGCCTGTATTTCAGGCGATTAACCCCAATTCAACATTATTTATTAACCGCTTATTCACATAGCATGTTGCAAGAGACGTTTTTATTTACGTATTTTAGCCACCCTTAAAAGATAAAATCGAGATTAAACTCTAATTACAAATGAAAATACGGATAACATTTGCCTGTCTTTTTTCTGCGATAATCGCTGCTAACGCCCAGCAGGACCCACAGTTTAGTCAAAATATGTTCAATAGATTGATGTTTAACCCTGGTTATGCAGGAACATCTGGTGCAATTTGCGTTACGGGAATTAATAGAAGTCAATGGATGGGATTCGAAGGGGC